>ERZ1066120.286-NODE-286-length-50738-cov-14.656986_pt1 | contig 50738 bp, 40 predicted proteins | sample MGYA00382767_ERZ1066120 | MGnify/ENA primary metagenome ERZ1066120 (study PRJEB33369, sample SAMEA5778350) | biofilm metagenome | biome: Industrial cooling water; feature: Water cooling tower basin; material: Biofilm | place: United Arab Emirates | collected...
AAGGGTGGGCACTTCCAGATTGCTCCTCTTGTCAAGGATGTGACTCACAAACAATTTTACTGGTATCAAACTAATGTTTTGGTAACTCGTTTCCTTTCGTCCTGCGGTGTTGGCGAGGTCATCGACTTCATGCCTGTTGGTCTATCAGCGCAGGAGCGGGGCTATCATTGGCTCATCCGGCGCGTGAGGGTGATTCGCTGCACGATGGATTTTTGCCTAAAGTGTCATCCGGCATTCAACTATGCTCGCGATCGCCATAAAACAACTATTACAGATGTAGGTGCTTACTTTGAGTCTCCAGGACTAAATTTGGCACTGGTCACAGAAATTCCTTTGCAGCAGGATAATAACGGAGTCTTCGCTAAATTTACCCTAGAAGCTGGAGAAGAAGTTGTCTTTGTCTTGCGGCAAATAGATTCTCTATCTGGTTGTGGCTTACCGCTCAATTGCAACGAGGCACAAAACCTGTTCAAACACACTGTTGACTATTGGCGGAGTTGGCTGTCGAAATGCAAATATAAGGGGCGCTGGCGCGAGATGGTGGAGCGATCGGCATTAGTGCTGAAACTGCTAACCTACGAACCTACTGGAGCGATTGTCGCTGCGCCAACTTGCAGCCTACCAGAAGAAATTGGCGGAGAGCGGAATTGGGACTATCGCTATACCTGGATTCGAGATGCAGCATTTACAGTATACGGACTGCTGCGCATTGGCTTTACCCAAGAAGCAGCTCAGTTTGTGAATTGGCTAGAATGTCGCTGCCATGAATTTAAGCCGGATAGTCCCTTACAGGTTGTCTACAGCATTGATGGCAAGCACAACTTGGATGAAGAAATTTTAGAACACTTAAGTGGTTACGAAGATTCGCGTCCGGTACGGATTGGCAACGCCGCCTACAATCAGCTCCAACTCGATATTTATGGCGAGTTGATGGATGCCGTCTATCTTTATAACAAGCATGGTTCGTCTATTTCCTACGACTTGTGGACTTACCTGCGACAGTTGCTTGACTGGGTTTGTGACAATTGGCAGCGGGAAGACGAAGGAATTTGGGAATCTCGGGGCGGACGCAAGCAATTTGTCTACTCAAAACTGATGTGTTGGGTAGCACTAGATCGAGGTATTCGTCTGGCTGATAAGCGCTCTTTCCCTGCCAACCGCCAGCACTGGTTGACCACCCGCGATCGCATTTACGAGGAAATTATGGATCGGGGATGGAGCGAGGAGCGCCGTGCCTTCGTACAGTATTACGGCTGCGACTTGCTCGATGCTAGTAATTTAATTATGCCTTTGGTACTTTTCCTTTCTCCTAACGATCCGCGAATGCTACAAACGCTCGATGCCATCGGTCAGCTACCAGAAGCAGGCGGACTAGTCTCAAATAGCTTGGTGTACCGTTACAATCTGGAAAGTGCTGGCGATGGTCTCAACGGTAAAGAAGGAACTTTTAACATCTGTACTTTTTGGCTAGTCGAAGCTTTGACCCGTGCGGGACGAGTCGATCCTATGAAGCTCGAACGAGCGAGTTTGATGTTTGAAGAAATGCTCAGTTATGCTAACCATCTAGGACTGTATGCTGAAGAAACGAGCGCTAGTGGTAGAGCTTTAGGCAATTTTCCTCAAGCTTTTACTCACTTATCTCTCATTAGCGCTGCGTGGAACTTAAATAAAGCACTTGATGAGGCGGGGTAGGTTGTAGGAACTCAACTCAACCAAGTCAATTATTATCTGAAAAAGTTTTCGATTTTGAGCGATCGCCCCTTCGCTAGTACTGACTGCTAGTCTGGGGGCAAGGACTAGCGGCGAACGACGATCTCGACCAATAGCGGAAAATACAAACAGGAAAACACTTTGATTGTGAGAAATTATGTGGCTTGTAACCATTACCTGTTCATCTGAGACTTGGAAACGCCTGAGTTCTGACTTTCTAGCCATAGCAGATAAGTACCCAGGCACTTGTACTTCCTCTAAAAAAATGCCGGATGGCAAGCGCTTCATGGAATACAAAATTGAGGATGTCGGGGATGCCGAAGCCTTTCAAGATGAGTGCCAAAATCTTGAAGGGTTTACCGCTGTGTTTGAGTCGCTTTAGGCTCTCGCGATCGCCTCTGTGTTGCCAATCTTACTTCGACTAGTTGCGATCGCAGAAGATTGGGGCTCTGTCGATTTTTATTTACTTGTGTTAATAGCAATAAAGTCCGCTCGAAAACTGTAGGAAAATAAAGCTAAAGGTTTTTGTTAGAATCATAAGACTCCAAGTATTTACTGCAAAACGGACGATTTTTCGTAGGTGTTCTGAGGGGTGTCCGACTTAATAACGTCTAGCTGAATTCTGAGAGAACAACTAGCGGCTAGACTGGCGTGTCCATACCCTCTGGAGGACGACAAAATGAATACTCATCAATTCATCAGTCAATACGAGGCAGGAAGAAGAGATTTTAAAGGAATATCCCTTCATCAGGCAAACCTAGCTAGAGTAGATTTGAGTGGAGCAGATTTGAGTGGGGCAGACTTGAGCGGAGCCGACTTAAGCGGGGCAAACCTGAGTGAGGCAGATCTGAGTCGGGCAAACTTAACTAATGCCGATCTAGTTGGGACAAATTTCACTCATACAAGCCTGACTGATGCTAATTTAATTGCGTCAGATTTAAGTGGAGCCAACTTGAGCCGTGCAGACTTGAGTAGAGCCGACTTACGCAGTGCTATCTTAGTTAGCGCTCATCTAGTTGCAGCTAATCTGAGCGAGGCAGATTTGTGTGGAGCCGACTTAAGCGAGGCTAATCTAAGCGAGGCTAATATCAGTGAAGCTAACCTGACGGGGGCGGATTTGACCCAAACAAATTTGAGCGAAGCAGAGCTAAGTGGAGCTAAAATGCCGACAGGAACTTCACATAGTTGGGTAACTTGGGGTAGCGGCTAAAGTAGTGCTGCCAGAGCGTAGCTTTTGTTTTTTTCAACTCACTGACAACGGACAGATTACTGCGTTGCCTGTGCCAATTCCTGCCGAAACAGATTTAAATCTATTTGAGGATTGCCAGTATTAGTTAACAAGCGATCGCGCCACGTTGTAATCTTGTCTTGCCTTTCTTTCAAACGGGCTAAAACATGGTTGTTGTACTTAAAGTTTGTCCCTTGAAGTGTAGATAAGCGATTAACTTGACTAATAACCTGACCTAGCTCGCGATTCATTTTGACTGTAGTACAGGCTGTAATTTGATTGATGTTAGGAGTAGGACTTGTAGGAGCTTGAGGTCGATTTTCTGCCATCCAGACTGTCATATATTTTTCTGCTTCACTTTTCTGTTTTGTCCGTTCAAAAGCAGTATTGAATTCATTTGCATCGCGAACTAGAAAATACTCACCGCCACCAGCAGCAGCTACGGCTTGTAACTGCTGCTGCGTGTTTTCATTTTCATCTAAACCAATAACATTTACCGTAATTTCTGCTTTGGAATTATGTAATTCTCTTGCCACTGCTACAGAGTCGCCATGACAATTATCTATCCCGTCAGTAATTAAATAAATGATATTTTGATGGCTAGCACCATCGCGATCGCTCAGAAGATCGTTTAATCTTGATAAAGTTGCTGTTATTGGTTTGTAAATTAGCAGTCCGCTAGTTGCCAAAGTAGAATCGTTTGCAGGTACTAAATCTAAGTTGCTTAACTGTACTAGAGAATATATGCTTTCGCTAGCAGCACATGCAGCAGTCGGATCTGTTGTCGCATCAGCACGACGATCTCCAAATACATTTATTCCAACTTGAGTTGTAGAAGGGAACGTACTGACAAACCGAGCGATCGCAGCTTTAGCAATATCGAATTTTGTAGTAGTGTTACTACCTGCGAACATCCTCATAGAATCAGAAGCATCTAACACAAAAATTGTGTTCTGCTGCTTCAGCTTAGTAATCTTTTCGGTAGGATCTACCTTAGAAACATTTGAACTCGCCAGAGAATCGAGATTAACTACCACAGGTTCCAAACATTCTTGATAGTTTTCCCCATAGCGTGCTAATAGCTGCTGATAGTATGCTTCCGCTGCGTACGGATCGTTGGCATATCGATCTGATGGCGTTAAGTTAGTGTTTATTTCTGTAGTCTGAGTAGTAGAAGTTACACCTGAATTATTTGCGTAATCGCCTTCCTCAGCATCGCAACTGCTCATTGCGAACGATAAAGGAGTTAACACCAAAAGTAGTGAAGTGCAAATCGTTTTTAGTTTCATTTCTATCCTTCACTTACTACTTATATTGTTTGATACATACATTGCAAGTCATATTGCAAGTTTAGTATAGCGATCGCGCCAAGCTGATTTCTTTTAGATATTAAGATTTATTGTGCCTGAATAGCAATAAGAATAGCAAGAAAGTTTTGCCCGAACCGATCTTCGCAATCTCGCTCGATCGGACAGATCGCTGTGGCGTAGTTCAATCTCGTTTTACTGTTTGACCGCGATAACAGAGTTTCGCCAACCCTACTTAATTAAGGAGGGTAAGAGATTGGCTCGGTTGCAATGACAAACAAAATTGGTGTGAGGATAACAACTGGTGAAAATTGGGAACTATAAGTGCGTATCGCTATAAGTTGCGATTGACAGTAATTTGACGCGACACATTTCCCAAAAATTCAGAAAATATCTAAGGAACGCGATTGTTAGGAATGAAACAGAAACGCTTAATTCGCCACAAGCATTTACCAACAGTCAAAATAACTTTATTTATATTTTTGCTAGTCTTTGGGCTGATATTATTTCAAGTACTCAAGCCCAAGCCACAGTTACAAATTACTCAAGGGCTGCCTCAAGATTCGGCAATTCAAGTTTATTTTAATCAGAATCAAGCCGCTTCATATCAAGACCCTTATCGGCATTTTATACGCTTAGGAGACAATCTAGAACAACAAGCGATCGATGCTATATCTCAGGCTCAATCGTCAATAGATTTAGCAGTTATGGAATTTCGACTACCTCTAGTCGCAAAAGCATTGGTAGCTAAACATAAAGCAGGTATAAAAGTCAGGTTAATAGTTGATAGTAAATACAATAAGACTTTAGCGGATTATACTTCAGCAGAAATTGCGCGGATGAATCGACACGATCGCCGAGCTTATGAAGAACTAAAACGCTATCCAATTGATGCCTTAGCTTTGTTGCGCTCTCATGGCATTGAAATTAAAGATGACACCGATACTGCTACCGGTAAAACTAGAGGCAGTGGGTTAATGCATCACAAATTTTTAGTTGTAGATAATAAAACTACGGTTATATCTAGCGGTAACTTTACGACTTCCGATCTGCATGGAGACTTTCAGGTTCCGGTAAGTCGAGGTAATCCGAATAATATGGTCGTCATTCCCAACAATACTCAAATTGCTCAAGCTTTAACAGATGAGTTTAATTATATGTGGCAGGGATTATTTAAATCTCATAAGCCACGCAGACAGCCTTTAACAATTTTAGTTGGAACGGGTAACGTCACGCTGAATTTTTCTCCTGCTCGTCGCACGGAGAATATCGGTATAACTAGTAATGGTGCGATCGCTCATTTCATCAAAAATGTGAAAAAAAGCGTGCATGTTGCCGTCTTCGTATTTTCAGATCGAGAAATTAGCGATACCTTGGCAGCGGCACGCAATACAGGAGTAGAAGATATAAAAATACTGATAGACCCAGATTTTTATCGGCAATCCTACTCTAAAGCTTACGATGCAATGGGATTATGTCCTACCCGTCGCAAAAACGATCTCAATAACATCAAACCTTGGTATCGTCCAATTAATACAGTTGGTTTCCCCAAAGCAACAACAGGCGATCGCGGCGTCCACAGTAAAATGGCAATATTAGATAGCAGACAAGTAATCACAGGTAGCCATAATTGGTCGGAAGCGGCAAATTACTCCAACGATGAAACCTTAGTTATTATCGATCACCCTACAGTTGCAGCTCACTACGAACGGGAATTTAATCGACTTTATAGCACGGCAATATTAGGAAAAGCGAGTATGCCTCAAGCAAAACCATGTTGAAGGGAGCAAGGAGCAGGGAGCAGGGAAAGACAAGGGGAAGATGGGAGAGAGCGCACGAGAAAATTCTCCCTTGTGTCCTCCCACACCTCCCACACCTCCCACACTTCTCACAGTTCCCACACTCCCCAACAATCAACATGCCGCAGCAGTTACGCCAGATCGAAAAGTAATATTTCCGCGTCGCGATCGCTGCTTATTTCTAACAGTTCAGCGGCGCTGGTTGCTACTCCATCTCCCGCGTTCAAGCTATGACCGTTGAGCGCCACTGCACCCCGCGCTACTTGCAACCATGCATAACGATTTGGTTGCAATTGATAAGTGACCCGATCTTGTGGTTGCAATATGGCTGAATACAAATTCACGTCTTGATGAATTGTCACAGCACCATCGCGTCCATCTTTAGCGGCAATTAACCGCAATTTTCCCTGTCTCTCTGCAACTGAAAAGGCTTTTTGTTCGTAACTCGGCTCTAAGCCTTGGCGATCGGGCAGAATCCAAATTTGCAAGAGGTGAACTGGTTCGGTAGCAGAAGGATTGAATTCGCTGTGCATAATTCCCGTTCCAGCACTCATCCTTTGTACTTCTCCGGGTCGGACGATCTCCCCATTACCAATACTATCTTTATGTTCGAGTGCGCCTTCAAGAACGTAGGTGAGAATTTCCATGTCCCGATGTCCGTGAGTCCCAAACCCTTTTCCTGGCTGGACTCGATCTTCGTTAATCACGCGCAGCGATCGAAATCCCATGTGAGAGGGGTCGTAGTAGTTCGCAAATGAAAAGGTGTGATAACTATCTAACCACCCATGATTCGCATGTCCCCGTTCTTGGCTTTGTCTGAGTGTAATCATATTTTTCCTCCAACTTGGTTCGATCGTTTAGTTTAATATCAATTAATTTAATGCTAAACTAATTAAGCAAAAAAAGAGAACTGCTGCCATGTACGGCTTTCCTCACAAAAAAGTGGTGTGTGAAGAAAGGGTGTAGGGTGTGGGGTATGGGGTGTGGAGTTGAATTGTGAATTGCGAATTCCGACTTCCAAATTCCAAATTCTTCTCACCTTGGTCGATCGAACTGCGAAGGGGGACGGAAGTTTTCGACTGGGGTATTTTTTAAGGCTTGTGACATGAACGATCGCCAAATCGGGGCGACGAATACGCCACCTGTTGCACCCTTACCTACAGGTCGGTAGTTGTCGTTGCCAACCCAAACCGCTGTGGATAATTGTGGCACAAAGCCCACAAACCAGATATCTCGTTCTGAGGAAGTGGTTCCGGTCTTACCTGCGGCGGGGCGACCGATTTGGGCAGCGGTTCCCGTACCGCCAGTAATTACCCCTTTCATCACATCTGTTAAGGTAGCAGCTGCCCAAGGTTCTAAGACGAGTTGGGGTTTGGGAGTGTTATCGAGGATGACATTACCGCTACTATCGGTGACGCGAGCAATAATGGTAGGCTTAGACTGCCAGCCGTAATTGGCAATTGTCGCGTAGGCGCTTGCCATTTCTAGAGGCGTGACACCGATCGCCCCTAATGGTAGGGATGGAACTGGTTCCATCGGGCTGTTGATGCCCAAGATGCGGCACGTCTCGACCACTTTATTCAAACCCACAGCGCTACCTAGTTTCACGGCGGGGATGTTGCGAGACACTTCGAGCGATCGCCGCACTGACATAGAACCGCTAAAAGAGTCATCGTAGTTTTTTGGAGTCCATATTCCCCCAGGGATGCGGTAACTGACTGGAGTATCGTTAATAGCGCTGTCGGGCGTATATTTTCCTGAAGCAAATGCAGTGTAATAGACAAAAGGCTTAAAGGAAGATCCTGGCTGGCGGCGGGCTTGAGTAGCTCGGTTAAATTCACTTTTTTGATAGTCTACCCCACCAACTAATGCTTTAATAAATTGGGTGCGCGGATCGACTGAAACTAGAGCCATCTGGTCGGCGCGAACTCCCTGAGAGCGAATGGTTTTATGCCATCGCGCTACGGTTTCTTCGGCGAGCCGTTGCATTCTGGAGTCAACTGTAGTTTGCACTCGCAGCCCTCCTTTTTGCACGGCTTCTAGCCCGTATTCCCGTTCTAACTCCCTTGCAGCAGTATTGGTGACGAAGGGCATACTACTACGTTGGAACGAGCGAATTTTTCCGAGGGTAATTTTCGTTTCTCTCGCTTTCTCTGCTTCCTCTGCCGTAATCCAGCCTAAACTCCGCATTCGGCTCAAAACAGTTTCTTGGCGTTGTTTTGCCGTTTTCATGCTGACAAACGGGCTATAGTTTTGCGGTGCTTGAATGATTCCTGCCATCATCGCCGCCTCCGCTAAATTTAAATCTGCCGATGATTTACCGAAGTAGCTTTGAGCTGCTGTTTCTACGCCATAGTTGTTGTGTCCCCAATAAACTTGATTGAGGTACATTTCTAGAATTTGATCTTTGCTGAGAATTTGTTCTAGGCGAATTGCTAAGACTGCTTCCGCAACCTTGCGGCTAAATCGTCGCTGTTGCGTGAGAAAAATATTTTTGACTAGCTGCATCGTCAGTGTAGAACCGCCTTCTGCAACTGCCCCGCGCTGCCAGTTGACGATCGAGGCACGCCCAACGCTGCTAATATTTATGCCGTTGTGGGAATAAAAATGACTGTCTTCGATCGCCAGGACTGCTCGTTTTAATTCTGGAGAAATTTTGTTTAAGGGTATGACTTCGCGATTCGCTTCGCCGTGAATGCTGGCAAGGACTTTGCCGTTTATGTCATAAAAATAAGAGGTTTCGGAAGGGATATAGTTACGCAATACTCTGACATCGGGTAAGTTGCGGAAGCTAATTGCTAAGCCGACTAACCCTCCAGCTACAATGGCACTAGCCAACATAATGACTGCTAAAAGGGTTCCGCCTGTCACCTGACTGACTTCTTTGATAAATTTCCAGCCAGGGGATGAATATCTCGGTTTTTCTCGGGCAATGCTAGAAGACACGGCGGTTTAATTTCCTTAACTTATAGCCAAGAGATTTGTCTGCGATCGCGATCGCCAAATCGGCGGATAATTTTGTCACTATAGTAGTCTGTCAATTAAGCGATTGAGAAGGTTGCGAGTGAGTGTAACGAATTTATCATCCCCAAGGCAAGAGCCAAAATCTCAATTAGCCACCGCAACAACCGATCCAAATTGGCTGCGGCGTGGTGTCAGCGAAATCTTTCCAGACCAGCCTGATTCTAGCAATCCTGAAGAAAGTCTGGAAAAATTGTTAAAAACGACAAATAGACCCTTGCGTGTCAAGTTCGGAATCGACCCTACTGGCGCTGAGATTCATTTAGGTCATAGTATTCCAGTCCGCAAGCTCAGAGCGTTTCAGGATGCCGGACATAAAGCAGTTTTGCTCATTGGCGATTTTACAGCTAGAATTGGCGATCCGACTGGCAGATCGGAAGTTCGCCGTCAATTGAGTGCGGCAGAAGTTGCCGAGAATGCTAAGAATTATTTAGATCAGGTACGTCCGATTTTAGATTTTTCTCCCGACAAGCTCGAAGTTCGTTACAACTCAGAATGGCTGTCAAAGCTGGATTTGACCAAAATTTTAGAATTGCTGTCTACGATGACTGTCGGGCAAATGTTGGCAAAAGAAGGATTTGCCGAACGTTATGCCAAAGAAAATCCGATTTACATCCACGAGTTTCTCTACCCCCTGGTTCAGGGGTACGATTCCGTAGCACTAGAGGCAGATGTAGAGTTGGGAGGGACAGACCAGAAGTTTAATATTGCTGTAGGGCGAGATTTGCAAAGGCATTTCGGACAAAAGCCGCAATTTGGCGTACTGCTACCGATTTTGATCGGTACGGATGGGAACCAGAAAATGTCAAAATCGCTAGGAAATCAAGTGGGACTGCTAGAAGACCCACTGTCGATGTATTCTAAGCTAGAAAAGACTCCAGACCATTTGCTAAAGGATTATTTCGAGCTATTGACAAATTTGTCTTTGGATGAGTTACCAGAAACACCGCGCGATCGCCAAAAACTGCTGGCTTTAGAGGTGGTGAGTCAGTATCACGGCAAAGAAGCCGCCCAGAAAGCACAACAAGCAGCAATGTCACTGATACAGGGAAATACAGCCGATACCTCAGCCGTACCGGAGTTTTCTCTAGCTCAAATCAAATTTCCGGCGAAATTGTTTTACATTGTCAGTGCCAGTGGTTTATGTCCGAGTAGTTCCGAAGCCCGGAGGCAAGTCCAAGGCGGTGCAGTTAAACTAGATGGCGATCGCTTGAACCAAGTAGACCTGATCTTCAATTCTCCAGATGAATTGGATGGTAAAGTCTTACAGGTTGGCAAGAATAAATTTGTCAAATTAGTGAAGTGAGTAGTGAGTAGTGAGTAGTGAGTAGTGAGTAGTGGACAACTTACAGATCGAATTATCGTTCCATTAGACGTACCGACAGAAGCAGAGGCGATCGCGCTTGTAAATCGGTTGCCGCAGGTAAGCTTTTGGAAGGTGGGTTTGGAATTATTTGTTAGCTGTGGTGGTGGTATTCTCAGTACGTTAAAACAACGACAAAAGCGGATATTCCTCGACCTCAAGTTTCACGATATTCCGAATACGGTAGCTGGGGCATGTCGGGCAGCGGCGGGATACGGAGTCGATTTAGTGACAATCCATGCGACTGCTGGTAAAGAGGCTCTAACTTTGGCTCAACAAGCGGCGCGGGAGGGAGCAAAGACAGCAGGTGTAACACCACCAAAATTAATTGCAATTACTCTTTTAACGAGTCTTTCTGCCCGTCAACTTGCCTTTGAGTTAAAAATTCCCCTAGAACTACCAGAATATGCTCTAGAGATGGCTTTACTGGCACGGGAAGCAGGACTGGATGGGGCTGTTTGTTCGCCGCAGGAGGTGGAACAGCTGCGGCAGACTTGCGGCGATGATTTTCTCTTGGTTTGTCCTGGGGTGCGTCCGAGTTGGGCAGCAAAAGGCGATCAAACGCGATCGCTCACTCCTGCACAAGCAATTAAAGCCGGAGCAGATTATCTCGTTATCGGTCGTCCAATTACGGCTGCAGCCAATCCCGAAGAGGCATGGAAGCGGATTTGTCAGGAGTTGGCTGTGGGGTAATGAAGAGCAGACAAGGGAGACAAGGAGGACAAGGGGGAGTGTTACTGTTTCTCTCTATTCTTCTTGTCCTTTTAAATCCATTTCCTGCCTATCCGACTCCTCAAGACGGGCGCAAAGTTGTGCGTTCCTATCGACTGTCAACTCCTGTACGGGCAGGTTTTGAGCCAAGATTTATTGCCTCATCCGGCGATCTTTCACTAAACCCGCCCCTACAACTCCCGACTCCCGACTCCCGTTGTTCCACTCAGGACATTAAAACCCTAACAAACCAACTTCTCAAAGATTTACCTGCATATGCCAACCGCACCAGTCAACGCGCTCGAAAGTTGAGCCGCAGTACAGATCTTTACACGTATGTATTAGTAGCAGGACAACCAGAGTTTGAACCTCTAACTACCGATCCTGGTGTTTACCAGCCTAAATCGCCGCAGGCGGATGGTGAGGACGTGCAGCAGGTCTTTTTCACTACTTTGGAGCGACAGTATTTAAGAGATCGCGCCGTGGAGTTGCAGGGGTTTCACTGGGCTTTTTTCACTAAAACTGAAGATGGGTGGCGTTTGGCTACGATGTTTACTAGAATTGGCGATCGCACCAGTAAAAAACCTCCGACACCGCCAGAGGAAACGAGCGATGGTATCATTGCCCAGGCAATTGAAACTTGGTTGCGCGATTGTCGAGCAAGAAGTCGAGCGCGGGATGCGAAGGAATAGGTTGTGTTATTTAATGCAGCCTACTGGCGAATCTCATCCAGTTTTTTTCTAATTTCCTGAATATCCTGCCACATCAACCACTTAGGACTACCTTTCTCGCGAGACTGGTTGCGTAATAAATAAGCAGGATGGAAGATGGGCATACACAAGCGCCCTTGCCACTCCAACCATGTACCACGAACTTTAGTAATGGTTCTTTTTTCGCCCAGCAAGCCTTTCAGGGCTGTTGCACCGGTTAAAAGAATAATCTTTGGATCGACCAAGCGCACTTGTTCTAATAAGTAAGGTTTACAAGCTTCTACTTCATCGGTTGTGGGCGTGCGATTCCCTGGTGGGCGGCATTTGTTGATGTTGCAAATATATACGTCTTTGTTTGTATCTAATTTTACAGAATCTAGAATTTTATCTAGAAGTTGTCCAGCTTTACCAACAAAGGGCAAACCTGTCTCATCTTCATTTTGCCCTGGTGCTTCGCCAATAATCATAATCGAGGCTTGGGGATTGCCTCGCCCTACTACAGCATGATGGCGCGTTGCTCCCAGTTCGCAACGCTGGCACTGGTTGCAGTGCTGTGCCAATTCAACTAGGCTGGGATAAGTTCCTGGCGGAATGGGAATTTTGGCATCTGTAGGAATCAGATCCAGTTGCGGCGGTGCGACTGGTTCGACAATATCTGAAGTTGCAAATAAGTTGAGCTGGTCTTCGCTAGACATGGAGTAAAAATTGTAGCTGCGCTAGCAAACCTTCCAATTGTAGCGAAATTGCGACTCGTTTAACCCTCTTTCTAGCTACTCGGCTCTCCTACAGGTGCAAGCGAGAAAGCGCCCCTACGATTTCCCATTCCCGACTCCCAATTAAGACTGAAAATGAGGAAACTATTACTAATATATAAATCTTGTTGCATTTGCTAGCCGATCGGAAAAAAGCCTGTAGAACCCAGGCAAACTACGGAAATATCCGTGAAGATATAAGCAGTATGCCGTCCTCAGCCGAAACTATGTCAACTGCTATATTGTTTCGCGATCGCGTTGCTGCTGGAGAACAACTAGCACCAGAAATTCATCGCCTTCTGGACAAAGTTGCGGCTGTATCCAACGTTGCCCCTTATCCGATTGTTTATGCTCTCCCAAGAGGGGGATTGCCTGTAGCAGTACCAGTAGCGCGACGGCTGCGTTGTCCGCTAGATATTATCGTGGCAAAAAAGATCGGTCATCCCCAAAATCCAGAGCTAGCGATTGGAGCAGTTACGGCAGATTGTAACGTGCTGTGGGCAGGGCAGACATCAATGACGCTACGCAATTCACCACCAGGCAAACTAGCGCTGGAAGCAGCCTTGAGTCAGGCAAAATTGCAGATGGCAGTACTAAATTCTGGTCGTCCCCAACAAAGCGCGATCGCCCAACGAACGCGACATACGATCGCCATATTAGTTGATGATGGTGTTGCCACTGGAATGACAATGGCAGTAGCTGCTCAAACACTGCGAGGACAAAACCACATAGCAGTTTGGCTCTGCACTCCCGTCGCACCTCAAACTTTGCTACCTTGGCTAGAACAATGGGGCGATCGAATAATTGTTCTGCACACACCCCAATCTTTCCTCAGCGTCAGTCGCTTTTACGAAGAATTTCCGCAAGTGGAAACAAGAATCGCCCTTGCTTGCCTACAACAACAGAAGTTTTGGCTAGGAACGAGGCGTTAGAAGTCAGGAGTCAGGAGTCAGGAGTCAAAACTACACCTCTCGCCTCTTACCTCTCACCAACTACCAAAACTTTTTAATAAAAACTATTGTCAATAACTAGATTCATGTTGTAATCTGTTCTCTCAGGTTGTTGAATATTTTTCTCAATAGGAGGCACGGTGACAACTGTTGCTACAAGTCCGTTATCGGTAGAGCAAGATGCTACCGAGGTTCCTTGGTGGGCGGGTAACTTTCGCCTGACCAACTTATCAGGAAAACTTCTGGGCGCTCACGTAGCCCATGCAGGGCTAATTGTGTTCTGGGCGGGAGCCATGACTTTATTTGAGCTGGCTCACTTTAATCCAGCCAAGCCTATGTACGAGCAAGGCTTAATTCTACTTCCTCACCTAGCATCTCTTGGCTGGGGGGTAGGGAATGGTGGTGCTATCGTCAATACGTTTCCCTATTTTGCGATCGCCTCGATCCATCTGATTTCATCCGCATTCTTGGGTTACGGCGGGGTTTTTCATGCCCTGCGCGGTCCAGCCACTCTAGAAAATAAGTTCCGCTTCTTCGGCTACGATTGGGCGGATACAGGCAAAATGACGACAATTCTCGGCATTCACCTGGTATTGCTGGGGATAGGTGCGTTCTTGTTGGTCGCCAAAGCAATGTACTTTGGTGGTTTGTACGATCCGGCGATCGAAAATGTGCGAGTCGTTACTGACCCTACACTGAATCCAGCCAGAATTTATGGTTACTTGTTCGGTGCAGTTGGTAATTTCTGGATTGCTGGCGTTGACAACCTGGAAGACGTTGTTGGGGGTCATATTTGGGTTGGTGGAATGTTGATTTTGGGTGGAGTGTTCCATATTGCAACCAAACCTTTTCAATGGACGCATCCACTATTTGTTTGGTCTGGAGAAGCTTATCTTTCTTACAGCTTGGGTGCTTTGGCGCTCATGGGTTTTATCGCCACTCTCTTCGTCTCAGTCAATACCACCGTTTACCCTGAAGTGTTTTACGGTCCTGCACTCACAATTCGGCAGAATTTCGTACCTTACTTTTCCTCGCCTAACCCTGACTTCGTGACTTCTCGAACTTGGTTAGCCAACACGCACTTTTGGTTAGCTTTCTTTTTCCTGCAAGGGCATATCTGGCACGCGCTGCGATCGCGTGGACTTGATTTTCGCAAAGGGAGAGTGAGTGAGGCAGCTATCCTTCCCAAACCGATTGCCTGAGGTTGCCTTAATGCAAATGATTTTAACTTAACTGCGAACTTTCAATAACTAAAAATGCAAACTCTTCTCAAGGAAGGCATAAATGACAGCAGTAATTTCTGATAGTCCGTACAGAAACCAAATCCCCGAAGTTGGTTGGTGGGCTGGTAACTTTCGTCTTACTAATCTATCGGGCAAATTGTTGGGCGCTCACATTGCTCACTCTGCATTAATTCTGTTGTGGGCTGGGGGAATGACTCTGTTTGAGTTGTCTCGTTACAACCCGAATTTACCAATGTACGAGCAAGGCTTAATCCTGCTACCTCATTTAGCAACTCTGGGTTTTGGTGTGGGTGCTGGCGGGCAAGTTATCAGTACTTATCCCTATTTTGTCATCAGCGTTTTGCATCTGATCCCTTCAGTCATTCTGGCAGCGGGTGGTATTTATCACTCTTTGCTGGGACCCGAGGTGTTAGAAGACAATCCGACTTTGGCTGGCTTTTTTGGTTATGACTGGAAAGATACAGACAAGATGACGACGATCTTAGGCATCCACCTGATGCTCTTGGGTTTGGGTGCTTTGCTTCTCGTCGCCAAGGCGATGTTCTGGGGTGGATTGTTCGATCCTTGGGTAGCTGGCGGTGGAGATGTGAGAGTTATCAATCATCCGACGCTGAACCCAGTCCGCATTTTTGGCTACTTGTTTGGCGCTTGGGGTTCGGAGGGAATGGCGGCTGTTAACAACTTGGAAGATGTTGTTGGCGGTCACATCTGGGTTGGTTTGATGTTAATTGGTGGCGGCATTTTTCACATCTTAACCAAGCCGTTTGGCTGGGCGCGTTCAGTTTTGATTTACTCAGGTGAAGCATATCTTGCTTATAGTATTGGCGCTGTAGCCTACATGGGCTTTTTTGCAGCGTACTTTGCCTCGGTGAACAATACCGCGTACCCCGAAGTTTTTTACGGTCCGATTCGCATTCTGGAATCCTCTCCTGGCATTGTTTCTAGCCGTGGTTGGTTGGTAACTTTTCATTTCGTCCTAGCTGTCATATTTCTCCTCGGTCACATTTGGCACGCCCTCCGCGCCCGTGCGATCGCGGCTGGATTCGATTTAAAAAAAGGCGACTTGATCCAACCTCCTTTGGCAAATCCTCAAACAGGCGATCGCTTCTCCTCGGTTGATGCTAACGATCTGACGTTGAACTTTTTGAAGTACTTACCAATTTATCGTCCTGGTATAACACCTTTGTCACGGGGGTTAGAAATTGGTATGGCTCATGGTTATTGGTTGGTTGGACCCTTCACCATACTAGGTTCGCTAGGTTCGTTAAACGACGATCGCGCCAGTAATTTGCTCGGTTTACTAGCGGCAGGAAGTTTAATTGTCGTCCTGACGATTGGATTTTCCATTTACGGTAGTACCTCACAGGAAAAACGCTTGGTAACAGTTCCACGACCAAATTTTGCCGTCACAGTACCAAACGTACCAGAGTCTTTACAAACTGTAGATAACTGGAGTCAGTTTTCAACGGGATTCTTTATTGGTGGAATCGGCGGAGCAATCTTTGCTTATTTGCTCTTAAATAACCTGAATTTATTTCAGGCGATCGCGATTATTGGAGGCTAGAGAAACTAGCGGTTAGAGGTGAGGAACTTTTACTACTATTCCATCGCCTCTTGCTGTTTGGTTTTTTGGAATTTTTACGCATAACTTGCATGAGTTTAATTGTAAATATGTATAAATTACCAATATTCATGCAAGAGTTGTAACTCGTTTAAGTGTAGGAGATTGAGATGGCAAAAATTGGTTTGTTTTATGGATCTACGACGGGAAAAACAGAAGCTGTTGTTGAAACAATTCAAAAAGAATTTGGTCAGGATGTAGTAGACTTACACAATATCGCTGATGTGGACGAAAGCGATTTTGAGGAGTATACGAATTTGATCGTTGCTTGCCCTACTTGGAACATTGGCGAACTACAAAGCGACTGGGATGGATTTTTTCCCGATTTAGACAATATTAATTTCAGTGGTAAGAAGGTGGCTTATTTTGGTACGGGCGATCAGATCGGTTATGCCGATAACTTTCAGGATGCAATGGGTATTCTAGAAGAAAAAATTGCAGAATTAGGTGGTAAAACTGTTGGATATTGGTCTACAGATGGTTATGATTTTAATGAGTCCAAAGCTGTTAAGAACGGAAAGTTTGTTGGTTTGGCGATCGATGAAGATAATCAGTCCGATTTGACTGACGAACGGGTAAAAACTTGGGTAGCACAACTCAAACATGAGTTCGGTCTTTAGTTAACATTTAACAGAAATTCTTGAGTTGCGTTAATTAACGCATTCTACCAGCTTGCTAATAGGTGGGCATTGCCCACCCTACTACTAACAACCTCAACTGTAAAGGAAGTTTTCATGTCGTTTCCCCGCTATCTGTGGTTGAATACTAGTTCTAGTTTGCGCTGTTTTGAACAGCCTTTGCTGAATTATTTATCTAAACGAGTTTCAATTGCTCGCTGGGAATATTCGCAAACTCAAGATGAAGCTAGTTCGCTCGATATCGCCATAGAATTGCTACACGACTATTTGCAAAATACAACCCATCCCGTTCACTTGATTGGACATAGTACGAGTGGCTTATTAGGATTCTTGTACGCGCGTCAATATCCTGAAAAAATTGCTTCTTTGACTCTTTTAGCTGTAGGCGCAGATGTCACAATTGATTGGCAAGTTCACTATTACACTCACCTACAAGCTCTCAATCGGAAAAAAGTTTTAACTACAATGGCTTATAATTTATTTGGTTGTTATGACGATCGCGCCATAGAGGGATTAGTCAAGATTTTAGAAAAAGATCTAGATAATTCGCTTTCACCTCATTCTCTGTGGCAAAGAGCTAGCTTACCCCATAATGGCGTGTCAGTACCATTAATGGTGTGTGGAAGTCTAGACGATCCGATTGTAGAAGCGGCTGAATTACATAAATGGCAATCTTGGTTAAAAGCAAGCGATCGCTTCTACCTTCATCCTGACGGCGGACACTTTTTTCACTTCTTTCAATCGCAACAAATAGGAAAAAATATTCTTAGCTTTTGGCAATCTTTATGTCTGTTGAATCAAATGCAGGTAATAGTCAATAAGGGATAAGTCAAAAGTTAAAAGTTAAAAGTCAAAAATGATTAGCTATAAATAGCAAATGACAAATGACAAATGACAAATGACTAATAACCAGATCGAATATCCGATGTGCCATTTCTAACTTAGTCCCAGGTGCGATCGCAATTCGATCGCCTACTTTATTTAAAAATATCGCTTGATTGTTGTCGCTGCCAAATCCACTATCGGGTAGATCGATCGGATTGGCAACGATCGCATCTAATTTTTTGCGCTGTAATTTCTCTAAAGCTGGAGTTACTATATCTCCCGTTTGCGCAGCAAAGCCAATTAAAATTTGCTGGGGCTGTTTGCAATGTCCTAACTGGGCTAGGATATCTGCCACGGGAGTGAGGAGCAAACTTTCGGGTAGCGATCGCTTGGGTAACTTTTCGCGACTATAGTTTGCAGGTTTCACATCTGCTACAGCCGCCGCCATAACTGTAATATCGGCAGTTGGGAAGCATTCTAACATTGCCCTTTCCATTTCTGCCGCACTAACAACGGGTAGCGATCGCACTCCAGATGGTATTTCTGCGTTGACAATACCATGTACTAGAGTGACATCTGCCCCCCGATGGAAAGCTGCTTGTGCCAAGGCTATTCCCATTTTGCCCGTAGCAGGGTTACCGATAAATCGTACTGGATCGAGATATTCTCGCGTTCCACCTGCGCTAATTAAAACCCGTTTCCCTAGCAAGTCTCGCTTGCCAGACGTACATAACAAAGACTGGATATAAGTAATAATTTCTGCTGGTTCCGCCATTCGTCCCGCGCCAACGCGATCGCAGGCTAATAAACCATATCCTGTAGACATCCCATAAAATCGGTTGTCTGTCAGTAATTGCTGCCAGTTGCGCTGTACTGCTACTTGTTGCCACATCTCCGTATTCATCGCTGGGGCTAGCAATACGGGGCAAGTAGAAGCCAATACTGTATTTGTTAGCAGATTGTCAGCCATGCCATAGGCTAATTTTGCCAGCGTATTTGCTGTCAGGGGTGCAATCAGCATAATTTCCGCCCACTCCCCTAAAGTGATGTGTAGGGGACGCTGATGCGTGGGTTGCCAAAAGTCTGCGTCCGTGTAGACTGGATGGCGAGACAAAGTCGATACCGTCAGTGGAGTGATAAATTGTCGAGCAGAATCGGTTAGGATAACCTTTACTTCCATTCCAGCCTTAAATAGCGTGGAAATGACTTCGCAAACCTTATAAGCCGCAATTCCCCCACCAATTCCAACTAACACCCGCCTGGACGACTTGGAATGCATCTAAAATCCTGTCGATTAATCATCGTATAGATTACCAGGGCGGGTTTGACCGCAGAATTATTTGCGATCGCACAGGTCTTGGCAAAAAACCGCCCCTACAATTAATTCCGACTTACAACTGACGACTTATTTACGATTCGTCGTATGGTTCTAAATCGAGCAGATGAATGTATGGTTCTACTAACTCCGGACGTTGAAAAGCGATCGCCCTGAGTAAGTGCCAATCCTGCAAGCCGTCAAAAACATGGGTGTAGTTATCTTGTTCTAAACGAGTTGCCAGTTCCGACACGTCTGTTGCTGACATAGCAGCAATATCCTGCCGAGAAATGCTTAAAGTCTTCATCATGCTGCCATCCTCCCCAGAATAGTGACCAGCGACCAGCGACCAGCGACCAGTTACTAGTTAATTCTGAATTCTGAATTCCGTTCGCGCAGTATAGCGTTAGCGTCTATTCCGAATTCTTTTCTAGCCCCCTATATATACTACTCACTTTATCAGGGGTAAATCTCCGCAAGTTAACGGATTGCGATCGCATTTTTAATACTTGTTAAGCAAATTTTTGCGGGAGTCGGGAATGGCTAGATTCATCCAGTTAATTAATAACTAATACCTGTCATTGCAATATCTCAGAGACAAACTTCTGAATGAGTGGCAATACTTCTGGACGAATTTCGTGTCCCATGTCAAATTCTCGGTACTGGACGGCAACCCCCAAAGCAATTAAATTATCTCTAGCGTATTGGGCTGCTTTCAGCGGTACGACAGTATCTTGCTTACCATGCACGATCAGTACTGGCGGTACTTCGTTTAATGGTTGGGAGAGAGGATGCATATACCCGCTTAAGGCGATTAAACCTGCTAGAGGTAAGCCTAATCCTACATCCAAAGTCATTGCTGCCCCTTGGGAAAATCCACTTAAGATCGTTTTCGACAGGGGTACGCCAGTGGAATCTTCGAGGGAAAGCAACCAATCTTTCAAAATCTGCCTACTCTCATGAATGCCCTGATATTCTTGATTAGAAAGGTCGTACCACATCCTACCTACAGAAGTGTAAGGATGGGGAAAAGGGGCGTTGGGAAATAAAAATTGATATTCCTTTAAGTTTAGTAAAGGTACGAGAGAGGCTAAATCTTCAGCATTTGCCCCCCAGCCGTGCAGCACTACTACCAATCCTGCTGGTTTCGCTCCCGTTGTCGGTGCAACTGCGATCGCTTCTAAACTCAAAGCTTTACTCCCACTGTTCAGCCTTCTTAATATATCTTAAATGAGGGGCTAGGGGTTGGGAGCTAGGGGCTAGGGTAAGAAAGGAAGACAAGAAATATTCAACCAATTACCTATTACCTATTACCAATTAAATGAAACGACTGCGCCCGATCGCCATTATTGCTGGCATTGCTATTGCCTTGGGGTTAGTTCTGTGGTTAGTGAGTTCTGTGGCTCAGATTGCCGAAGTATGTAGATATTCGCCACTACTTTGCAATTTCCTTATTGCCTTAATCATTGGGTTGATGTTGGCGTCGATCGGGGCGATCGTCTACTACATACTTGTAATTCAGAGGGGAGAAAGGCGATCGCAACGGAGAAAACAGCAAAGACAGGCGCAACAAACGCAAATTTCACCCCAAAAGACGGAAGCCGCAGCTGAAAATCTCTCGGCGGTAAAACAGCAAGTTGCCCAAATTCAAGATGAGGTAATGCGACAGGCGTTAATCGAGCGATCGCAGGAAATTGAAGCAAATCTGGCGCGGGGAAATATTCAAGTTGTCGTCTTCGGTACGGGTTCGGCTGGTAAGACTTCGTTGGTAAATGCCATTTTCGGGCGAATTGTCGGACAAATTGCCGCACCGATGGGAACGACGACGGTAGGACAAACTTATACTTTGCGTTTGAAAGGTTTGGAACGCAAAATTCTGATTACCGATACTCCAGGGATTCAAGAAGCGGGGGTGGCGGGAACGGAACGAGAACAGTTAGCCCGTCAATTAGCGACTGAGGCAAATTTACTTTTATTTGTGGTTGATAACGATTTGCGGCAATCAGAATACTTACCTTTACGGGCGTTGATTGAAATTGGTAAGCGATCGCTACTCGTCCTCAACAAAACAGATTTGTATGCCGATGAAGACAAAGAACAAATTCTGGCTCGTTTGCGCGAAAGGGTAAAAGATTTAATCGCACCAAATGATGTTGTGGCGATCGCTGCTAACCCTCAACCCGTAACATTGCCAGAAGGGGAAATCTTTCAGCCAGATATCGAAGTCACTCCCTTACTACGTCGCATGGCGGCGATTTTACGGCAAGAGGGAGAAGAATTAATTGCGGATAATATTCTCCTACAATCTCATCGTCTGGGAGAAGAAGCGCGTCAGCTAATAGACACCCAACAGCGACAACAAGCCGAGAAAGTTGTCGAAAGATATCAATGGATCGTGGCAGGTGTGGTATTAGTAACGCCAATACCTGTAGCCGATTTACTGGCAACTGCGGCTGTTAACGCCCAAATGGTGGTAGAAATTGGCAGCGTTTACGGTTGCAATCTGAATATCGAACGGGGTAAAGAACTGGCTTTATCTTTGGGAAAAATTTTGGCAAGTTTGGGTATTGTCAAAGGGGCATTTCAGTTACTCAGTGCTGCTTTGCAACTAACTGTACCGACTTTTATTATTGGCAGGGCAATTCAAGCCGTGACTGCGGCTTATTTAACTCGGATTGCAGGTAGAAGTTTCATCGAATATTTCCGCCACGATCGCGACTGGGGTGATGGCGGAATTACTGAAGTCGTACAACAACAGTTTCAATTAAGTCGCCGGGATGAGTTTATTCGCGAGTTCGTACAGCAGGCGATCGCGCGGGTAATTCAACCTTTAACCAATCGCTCTCAAGTTACAGAAAATGAGGAGGAGTGGCAGTGACAACTAATTTTGTCCGTTTTTTAGCAATGCGATCCGCGACTACTCCCTTTAATTTTTGTTGAGTTATTTTGCCAATCTCGATTTTCCCCTTCAAGATCTTGCGGTAAGACTTAGGTAAAGTCAAAAGTCAAAAGTCAAAACTGACTAGTTGCAACTACTCACTTACGACCAATGACCAACGACCAATAACGTTCTTTTAGGTCAAGCATGAATGCTGCTGAAATTTTTGAAGGAATTGCACTGTTAATTGAGCTAGCGCAGAGGGGAGAAATCGATCCTTGGGATGTGCGGGTAATTGAAGCGATCGATCGCTACTTGAATGCGCTGCTGACTGCCCAAGAAATAACACCAGGCTCTTACGAATCGAATTTATCTCAATCGGGGCAGGCTTTTTTACTGGCATCGCTGCTAGTCTTATTTAAAGCTAACACCCTGACTGGGCTAGACTCTCCCCCTGAGGAGTCAGAACTGGAGACAGAAGAATTACTGCTATTAGGGGAAGGTGAGTTTACTACGCGGCTGCGTTTGCCTCTAGAACAGCAATTACGCCGTCGTCCGGTTGCCGTACCTCCCCAAAAGCGTCCCGTGACTCTCCAAGACTTGATCGAGCATTTGCAGCTAATCGCAACCCAATTACAGTCTGAAGGCAATCTGAGTGACAAAACTACCCGCAGCCCTCGCCGTTCTGTATCTCAGTCGCGTGCAGATGCTCGCAAACCCCTAGAACTCGCTCACCAAGAAAACTTGACTCAAGTAGCAAGAGAACTGGAAGGGTTTTTATCTCGCTACTCATCACAATTTTTTACTATAGAACAAAATTGGCTAAATTTAGAACAGTTAGTAGAGTTATGGACGCAAACTAAACAAGTCGCAACATCTATAGCAGCTACAATGTCCCATAGCGAATTACCGAGCGATCGCGGTTGTCTGCCATCGCAAAAACACGAAAAGGTCAGCGTCTTCTGGGCGCTGCTGTTACTCTCAGCCCAATCTAAGGTGGAATTATCGCAAGAAGAGTTTTATCAAGAAATTAAAATTCGGACTTTGGGCGATCCCGAACAATTGGCGATCGGCGATACCGACTCTAAAACCACTGTATGCTCTGTTTAAAAGGGGGGAGATCGCGCTTGGCAAAAAGTATTTAGTATGCTGTACTGGGCAGACAACTACGCCATGTAGTGTTCGGGATGATTTCGGTAGAGAATTAAACAATGATTGAAAATGCGATCGTTTGATTGCATTTGTTTTTAGTCAAGAGTAAATTTTACATCAATCGCTTACAGTTGTCTCATGTTGAGGAGTAGCGTCTAATGAAAGCCATGATTCTGGCAGCGGGTAAGGGTACGAGAGTCCGCCCTATTACCTATACCATTCCCAAACCGCTAATTCCCATCCTGCAAAAGCCAGTGATGGAGTTTCTCCTTGAATTATTGCGCCAACACGGTTTTGACCAAATTATGGTCAACGTCAGCCACCTAGCTAACGAAATCGAAAACTATTTCCGCGACGGACAGCGCTTCGGCGTACAGCTTGCCTATTCTTTTGAAGGGCGGATTGTCGATGGTGTTCTGGTGGGGGAAGCAGTCGGATCGGCCGGAGGAATGCGGCGAATTCAAGACTTCACGCCATTTTTTGACGATACTTTTGTCGTATTGTGCGGCGATGCTCTAATTGACTTAGACTTATCGGCAGCGGTGAAATGGCACAGAGAGAAAGGCTCCATTGCTACAGTCATCATGAAATCCGTTCCTCGCGAAGAAGTCCCTAGCTACGGGATCGTGGTGACAGACGAAGATGGAAGAGTTAGAACCTTCCAAGAAAAGCCAAAAGTTGAAGAAGCTCTGAGTACCAACATCAGTACGGGAATTTATATATTTGAGCCGGAAATATTTAACTACATTCCACCTGGAGAAAATTTTGATATTGGTAGCCAATTATTTCCCAAACTTGTAGAAAAAAATGCACCTTTTTATGGCTTGGTAATGGATTTTGAATGGGTGGATATCGGTAAAGTTCCCGACTACTGGCAAGCCATTCGTGGCGTACTCCAAGGTGAAATTAAAAACGTTCAAATTCCAGGACATGAAGTTCGCCCCGGAATCTACACTGGTCTGAGTGTTGCCGTGAACTGGGACAAAGTAGATATTACCGGTCCCGTTTACATTGGCGGGATGACGCGGATCGAAGATGGCGCGAAAATAGTTGGTCCTACCATGATCGGTCCCAATTGCTACATTTGTGGCGGCGCTACGGTTGACAATAGCGTAATTTTCGAGTACTCACGTTTAGGACCGGGAGTTCGCCTTGTCGATAAGCTGGTCTACGGGCGCTATTGCGTCGATAAAACAGGAGCCATGATCGATGTCCAAGCTGCTGCCTTAGACTGGTTGATTACGGATACCCGCGTCGAAACGCCGTCCCAGCCTGCAATTGAAAGACAAGCGATCGCAGAATTACTCGGAATTGAAGCTAGCTAACAATCGTAGTAGGGGCGCACGACGACCGTGCGTCCCTACAAATGTTTCGCCCCTACAACTTACGTTGGCGAAGACAAGTATGTATACCGACTCAAACTCTGTTCGTAAGTTTGCAGGAGACGCTGGGATTCTTGCAGGGTAATTTGTTTTTCCAGCATGGCTTGTTCGCTCCGCTGGCGGATACTTTCGACCAGATCTTCAGCATCGTACTGTACGTAGCCCAAAACTTCAGTCATGGTGTCGCCTTTAACAACATGTTCGATCTGATAGCCTTTGGGCGTTAATTGAATGTGTACGGCATTAGTATCCCCAAACAAGTTGTGTAAATTACCCATAATTTCTTGGTACGCTCCATTGAGGAACATTCCCAGATAATAAGGTTCGCCTGGTTTGTAGGAATGCATTTCTAACACGGATTTCACATCGCGCAAATCGATAAAGCGATCGATCTTGCCGTCGCTATCGCAGGTCAAATCTGCTAAAATTCCTCGGCGATCGGGTTCTTCGTCTAAGCGGTGGATCGGCATGATTGGGAAAAGTTGATCGATCGCCCAGCAATCCGGTGCTGACTGGAATACGGAGAGATTGACGTAGTAGATGGAAGCCATGATTTTCTCTAACTCTTCCAAATCGTCAGGTACGTACTCCTCGTGACGGGTAATTGCCACCAGCTTCTCGCAACAAGCCCAGTAAATTCGTTCTACCCTGGCTCGTTCTGTCAGGCGCATAATTCCCAAGTTGAAGCGGCTGATGGCTTCATCTTTAAACTGCACCGCATCGTGATAGGCTTCTTGAAAATTTTCGTTGGTAATCGATTGGTAAGTTTCCCAGAGGTGGTGAACAATCGGCGGTTCGTCCTCCTTTGGTGGTTCTGGTACGCCGTAAGGAACATCGGAAGTACTGACAACATCGAAGATTAAAACCGACTGATGGGAAGCAACTGCCCGTCCGCTTTCACTGATTAAAGTCGGAACTGAAACTTGTCTTTCCGCACAGGCGTACTTCAACTCTGCCACGATGTCATTGGCATAGTTTTGCATGTTGTAGTTTTTGGAGGCGTAGAAGTTGGTTTGGGAGCCGTCGTAGTCTACGCCCAAGCCGCCGCCTACATCCAAATATTTCATGTTTGCTCCCAGCATTGCCAGCTCTACATAAATCCGGCTAGCTTCCTGAATTGCATCTTTGATGACGTTGATTGCTGAGATCTGGGAACCGATGTGAAAGTGAAGTAATTGCAACGAACCGAGAAGATTGGCAGCGCGTAACTTTTCCACCGCTTGAATGATTTCGGGGATAGTCAAACCAAATTTAGCGCGATCGCCTGTAGAAGTCCCCCAGCGCCCCATTCCTTGGGTACTGAGTTTCGCCCGCACGCCTAAAATTGGCTGAATTCCTAACTGGCGGCTCGCTTCAATCGCCAAATCGACTTCTTCGACTTGCTCTAGGACGATAATCGGTGTTTGTCCTAAGCGGCTGGCTAGCATGGCAATTTCGATATATTCCTTATCCTTGTAGCCATTACAGACGATTAGCGCCCCTGGAGTATCTAGCAACGCCAAGGCAATCATCAACTCTGGTTTAGAGCCAGCTTCCAAGCCAAACTGATGCGGTTTACCAAATCGCACCAAATCTTCAATCAAGTGGCGTTGTTGGTTGCATTTGACCGGAAATACGCCACGATAGACACCAGGGTAGTTGTAACGGGCGATCGCTTTAGCAAAACAAGCATTCAACCGCTCGATTCGGTCTTCCAAAATATCGGAAAAGCGAATTAACAGAGGTAGCCCCAAATTGCGCTGTTTTAAAGCATTGACCAACTCGTACAAATCCAACGAACCACCGCGATCGCCTTTAGGAGAAACTGTTATATGACCGGCGGCGTTGATCGAAAAATATGGTTCGCCCCACCCTTGGATGCGGTAGAGAGCTTCGCTGTCTTCAATCGTCCACGAACGCGACAACTTACCTGGAGCAATTTGTAACGACTTCTTCTTACCGTTTTTTAGCTCGGTTTTAGTTTCCGTAGCTGTTGCCGGCTCCATTTCTTCTACGGTTGGATCTGCTCCCATGTCTTTCTTAACCTCGTCTTTCTAACCTCTGTACAGCCCCACGCATAGCCAGTGTAACTTATTCAAATTGAGGTAAGTGGCGAGAGACAAGAGGCAAGAGGCGAGAGGCATAGAGTGGTAAATTCTAAATTTCTCTTTTCTCCTGTTTCCTGTCTTCTGTCTCCTTCTGATAACTGATAACTGTTCGCCGATTTAAGATAATCTGATTTTGGCATTTATCATTTGTCGCTGGTCACCAGTGAGTTGCAAATGACAAATGACGAATGACTGATGACAACTTGAAGGGAGATAGCTGTGGAACGCACATTTTTAGCAATTAAGCCCGACGGCGTACAACGAGGTTTAGTAGGTGAAATTATTCGCCGCTTTGAAGCCAAAGGCTTTACCCTGGTTGGGATGAAATTTATGAAAGTTAGTCGCGAACTTGCCGAGCAGCATTACGGCGTTCACCGAGAAAGACCTTTTTTCCAAGGTTTGGTTGAATTCATCACCTCTGGCCCGGTTGTGGCGATGGTTTGGGAAGGTGAGGGAGTTATTGCTTCAGCGCGGAAGACGATCGGCGCTACTAACCCCTTAACGGCAGAACCAGGTACAATTCGGGGCGATTTTGGTGTTAATATCGGGCGCAACATCATTCATGGTTCTGACGCGCCGGAAACCGCCCAACAAGAAGTTAGTCTTTGGTTCAAGGAAGAAGAGCTAGCGAGTTGGGAACCTAGCTTAACTTCCTGGATTAAGGAATAGGGAATCGGCTGTAGAGACGTTACATGTAACGCCTCTACATATAGCCCCTACTTCGGGACTTCAGCCTTTTCTTTATTTTCTGTGGGTACGATCTCCTCAGGAGAGTCCTTAGTATCATGGCGCTTGGAAAAGCCCCAGAGGAATAAAAGCGCGATCGCAGTTATCATTAACCACTCTGGGGGTACTAAAGCATCGTTAGCTACCCTTAGCAATAGTCGCAAGCCTACCAAGGCAACCGTGATATATCCTGCATCTTCTAAATAAACAAATTCATCTAACCAGCGGATGAATAGACCTGCCATGAATCTGAGGGTGATAATGCCAATAGTAGCCCCCGTCAGTACCAGCCAACGTTCTTGAGAAACTGCGATCGCCGTAGTGACGCTATCTAGGGAAAATGCCAAATCTGTGAAGGCGATGATGGGGATGGCTTGCCACAGTGCTTGAAATCGCGGACCGTGGTGCTGGTGGTCTTCGTCTTCCTCTGAGGTAAAGTGTTGAAATACCAACCACAGCAGATAAAGCGCGCCTAACAGCTCGAACTGCCAGAATTGCTGTACCCAAGTTGCCGTCAGGATTAAAGCAATCCGCAGTACGAAGGCAAGTACTAAACCAAGATTTAGTGCTTGACGTTCGAGTTTTTTATCTTCTAGTCCTTGGGCGATCGCAGCTAGGGCGATCGCGTTATCAGCCGAAAGTACCGCTTCTAAAAAAATCAGAACGGTCAAGACTGCGGCAGTTTCAATGCTGGCGTGATAAGGGGAATTTAGTATTTCGTCTATCATTAACAGTTTTCTAAACCTGAAACAGACCCTACAGATACAACAATGATTTCAACTTAATTGTCAAAGTGTGACTCTCCTATTCAGCTTAACCTGTTGGACAGGAGTAGGGGTGTACGGCTGTGCTGCGATCGCTTTAACTCGCCTTCTCAGCCAGATAACTAACAAAACCTTGCTCCATCTGCAAATTCCATTACTGCAAATAGTGTTGGAGCTATCTAACTACAATTATCGAATACGGGCAGTTGCCCATCTTAACGAAAATCAAAACAATTTCGGGCAAATCTGCATTCAGAATGGTTTTTAGTAGCAATAACGATTACAGCGATCGCTATGTCACCAATCACGATTGAATCAATCCTGCAAGAAAAGCGTTTATTCCAACCTGCGGCAGAATTTTCTCAAAAAGCCCACATCAAAAGCTTCGACGAATACGAAGAACTCTATAACAAAGCCAAAGCAAATCCACAGCAGTTTTGGGCGGAACTCGCGGAACAAGAATTAGATTGGTTTCAAAAATGGGATACAGTGTTAGACTGGCAACCGCCTTTTGCCAAATGGTTTGTGGGTGGCAAGATTAATATTTCTTACAATTGCCTCGATCGCCACCTTACCACCTGGCGCAAGAACAAAGCCGCTTTGATTTGGGAAGGAGAACCGGGCGACTCCCGCACCCTCACCTACGCGCAACTACATCGGGAAGTCTGTAAATTTGCCAACGTCCTCAAACAGTTAGGGGTAAAAAAAGGCGACCTCGTCGGGATCTATATGCCGATGATTCCGGAAGCTGCGATCGCCATGTTAGCCTGTGCCAGAATTGGCGCACCTCATAGCGTCGTCTTTGGCGGTTTCAGCGCGGAAGCCTTGCGCGATCGCCTGAACGATGCTCAAGCTAAATTAGTCGTGACAGCCGATGGCGGTTGGCGCAAAGATGCGATCGTCCCCCTTAAAGATCAAGTCGATAAAGCTTTAGCCGATAATGCCGTTCCCACTGTAGAAAACGTCCTCGTTGTCAAGCGTACAGGACAAGAAGTTCGCATGGAAGCAGGACGCGATCGTTGGTGGCACGATCTAGAAAAAGGCGTATCGGCAGACTGTCCTGCCGAACCGATGGACAGTGAGGATATGCTATTTGTCCTCTACACTTCCGGTAGCACGGGTAAGCCCAAGGGTGTCGTCCATACAACAGCGGGTTACAACCTCTACACTCACATGACAACCAAATGGATCTTCGACTTGCAAGATACCGATGTCTACTGGTGTACGGCTGATGTGGGTTGGATTACGGGTCATAGCTACATTGTCTACGGTCCCTTGTCCAACGGTGCAACTACGCTGATGTATGAAGGTGCGCCGCGTCCCTCGAATCCTGGGTGTATGTGGGATGTCATTGAAAAATACGGCGTGAATATTTTCTACACCGCACCAACAGCAATTCGCGCTTTTATTAGGATGGGCGAACACCTACCTAAAGCTAGAAATCTCTCTTCCCTGCGCTTACTAGGAACGGTAGGCGAACCGATCAACCCCGAAGCTTGGATGTGGTATCACCGCGTTATCGGCGGAGATCGCTGTCCGATTGTCGATACTTGGTGGCAAACGGAAACTGGGGGTATCATGATTACACCTTTACCAGGAGCAATCCCCACTAAACCTGGTTCGGCGACTCGTCCCTTCCCTGGAATTTTAGCTGACGTGGTGGATTTGGAGGGCAACCCCGTAGGCGATTATAACGGTGGCTATCTAGTAGTGCGTCATCCTTGGCCTGGAATGATGCGGACTGTTTACAACGATCCAGAACGCTTCCGTCGCACCTACTGGGAACACATTCCCCCCAAAGACGGACAGTATATTTATTTCGCCGGAGATGGGGCGAGACGGGATGAAAATGGTTATTACTGGGTGATGGGTCGTGTCGATGACGTGATTAACGTAGCTGGTCACCGTTTAGGGACAATGGAAGTAGAGTCAGCCTTGGTGTCGCATCCAGCGGTAGCTGAAGCCGCCGTCGTGAGTAAGCCTGATGAGGTGAAAGGAGAAGAAATCGTTGCCTTTGTCACCCTCGAAGGGACGATAACACCTAGCGAGGCTTTGAATAAAGAACTCAAGCAACACGTTGTCAATGAAATTGGCGCGATCGCGCGTCCTGGAGAAATCCGCTTTACCGACTCTTTGCCCAAAACCCGTTCGGGGAAAATTATGCGGCGCTTACTCCGTTCTCTAGCAGCGGGTGAAGAAGTTTCAGGCGACACTTCTACTCTCGAAGATCGTAGCGTGTTGGATAAGTTAAGAGAAGGCGCTTAGGAAACCGATTTATGTAGAGACGTTACATGTAGCGTCTCTACACCCAACTCCCGTATCAACTAAACATTCTCCGATCGAGGCTTTTCGGATCGCGGCTAGAGACGAAAATCTCGAGATTTTCGTCTGATTCTAGGCTGCCTTCGACTAAGTTAATAATGCGATCGGCAACATCTAAAATACTATTATCGTGAGTGACAATTAAAATCGTGCAGCCCTGTTCCTTGGCAAGTTTTTGCATCAACATTACAACTTCGCGTCCCGACTTTTTATCTAAAGCGGCGGTGGGTTCGTCTGCTAAAATCAATTGCGGTTGGTTGACCAAAGCACGAGCGATCGCCACTCGTTGTTTTTGTCCGCCAGATAGGGCATTAGGTTTATAATCGACGCGGTTGGCTAAGCCTAATTGACTCAATATCTCTACTGCTAATTCGCGTTTTTTCCGCCAATTATTCGTCAATTCTACTGCCATTTCTACATTTTGCGAAGCTGTGAGGGATTCAAATAAATTGTGCGCTTGGAAGATAAAGCCAATGTTTCGCCGCACTTCTACCAATTGAGATTTGTTGAGTCCGACTAATTCTTTTCCTAATACCTGCAAATTACCTTCACGAGCCGATCGCAAGGCTCCGATTAAACTTAAAAGAGTTGTTTTTCCCGACCCTGAAGGTCCAGTCATGATGACAATCTGCCCTTTGGGTAAGTCGAGATCGATCTCGTACAATACCTGGGTACGTAAATCGCCTTGTCCGAAATAATAATTAAGCTGACGAATTAGAACAGCAAATCTATCTGTCATAAGCTGTCACGTATTTAGCTTAAACAATGCAGAAATTCAGCAGTATACGAATAGTACTTACACATTTGACCCTAGTTGTCATTCTGAGTGAAGCGTTAGCGAAAGGAAGAATCTCAAAAGATGCTTCACTACACTGCGTTCATTCAGCATGACAAATCTCAACTGCGTAACTCCTGACGAACTAATTTTTATACATTTTGACTTTTGCCTTTTGACTTTTGATTTACGGATCTTATTCACGAACCAAATACCTCCGCCGGATCGGTAGATTGCACTTTACGTACGGCGATCGCACCCGAAATTAAGCACATAATAAAGGTAGCGATCAGAATATTAATGACTCGTTCCCAAGTCATTTGCATTAACAACCCTGTAGAGCTAGCTGTCAGGCTGTACAGTCCTAAACTGATGAAAAATCCTGGTACGAAGCCAAAAAATACTAAAATTACCGATTCCTGCAATACGATTCCTAATAAGTGAAAGTTGGAATAACCGATCGCTTTAAGCGTCGCATACTCCGCCCAATGTTCCGCTACATCTGTATATAAAATCTGATAAACCAAAATAACACCGACGAAAAACCCCATCGTTGTCAGCAGAGAAAACACAAAACCAATTGCCGTATTTTCTCGCCAGTAGTCTAATTCTTTTTGCACGAACTCGGCTTTCGTCCACACGGCGACATCTTGGGGGAGTTGCTGGCGTAATGCCTTGACTATGGCTGCTAAATCGGCATTCTCAGCTACCTGCAGCAGTCCAATATCGACGGTATTGAGAGTACGGCTATCCTCTTCTGGGGCGAGATTGGCAAAATAGCGTAGGAAATTTTGGTCGCTGATGACAACATTGCCATTTCCAGAGGAAAAATCCGTTCCCAAGCTAAAAGTTCCTACTAACTGAATTTGCTGTTCTGATAATTCAGTGACTGTACCAGGCTCAATCGATCCCACTTCCGATCGCGATTGGTCGTCAATCAGCGCCGTCCACGGCAGTTTCAACGCCTCCCGATTTTGTAAAATTCCTGGTAGAGGCAATACCGGATCGTCTGGGTTAAAAGCAATTACCCGCAAAGGTCGCACGGTTTTCGTAGCGGGATTTTTCCAATCCCCTGTAGTCGTGTAAAAGGGATAGGCAGCAACTACACCCTCAAAAGCCCGTGCCTGGTAGAGTCGCCTGCGGGCAAATTGCTCCGGTACGAACATGTTGTATTTGAGCCGATTGAGCAGAATAATTTCTCCATTTAGCCGTTTTAGCAGTTGTACTTGGCTGTCATACAAAGCATTTTCAAACCCCTGAAACATAAACATCAGTAACACGGCAAAAGAAACTCCCGCTACTGCGGTAAGCAACCGCCGCTTCTCGTGGGTGAGATTGAACCAAGCTAGAGGAGTGTGACGGGGTGGAAGCATGACTAGGGGCTGGGGGCTAGGGGAAGAAGTCAAAAGTTAAAAGTCAAAAGTTAAAACAAATTTCTTTTCTTCTGACTCCTGACTCCTGACTCCTAGTTTGCTGATAACTGGTCACTACTCACTGATTAAAAGACTTCGGCAGGATCGGCGGAGATGACTTTTTGCAGGGAGACTATGCCGGAGATGGTACACATGAGTATTGTTAATAGTAGTACCAAGATGGCGCGTCCGAATTCCATCGCAATTGGTAGACCGCCGCTAGTGGCTCTTAAGGTGAGGTCGTACAGACCGAGGGAAATGGCAAAGCCTGGAATGTAGCCTAGAATGGCGAGGATAACTGCTTCTTGAATGACGATCGCGCATAAAATCCGACTGCGATAACCCATTGCTTTGAGGGTGGCGTATTGCCTTAAATGGTTGGAAACATCGGTGTAGAGAATTTGATAGACGATGACAACACCAACAATACAAGAGACTATTACCCCCATGCCGAAGATAAAACCAGTCGAAGTTGCCCCAATCCAGTAGGCGCGATCGCGGTCAATAATTTCTGCTTTCGTAATGACTTCTACATCTTTAGGTAAAATTCGCTGCAAATTCTTGACAACTGTACTAATATCTGCATTCGGTTGCAGTTTTACCAATCCTAAGCTGACGCGGTTGAGCGGAAAGGGGTCGAAATAGCGGCGAAAGTTTTGATCGCTCATTATCAACGTACCATCAGCAGCAAATCCACCCCCGAACGTATATTGACCGCCAATTGTTACTTTTCTACCAATTCCTCTTGATCGCGCTTCTGTAGTCGCGCCAATTTTTTGCGTCCCGTATTCGGGACGAGAAAGGCGATCGTACAGGACGGTATCTGGACGCAGTAGCGCGGCTCGATTTGCCGGAGAGTCTAATTCTGGAATCAGAAACACGGGATCGCTGGGGTTAATTCCGAAGGCAAATATCGCCCGACTGAGACGGGTTTCGGGGTTACGCCACTGGAGATAACCTAAATAAAGAGGCATAGCTCTTTCTACGCCGTTAACTCCCCTTGCTTGATAGATGCGTTCGATCGCAAAGGGTTTGGTACTGCTAATTTCTAAAGCTAGGGGCGATCGCAAATAGATATCGGCATTAATTTGCTCGTACATCTGAACCGCAGATTTTGCCAGAGAACCCAAAAAACCCAAGTTCATAAATACGAGAATCACCGCAAAAGCAACCCCGGCGATCGCGACTACTAACCGCGTTTTTTCATGTACTAAATTTAGCCAGGCGATCGGAGTTCTCATTTCACGTCTATTTTCACGTCCACCTGTAAATTGGTTAAAGCTGCTACCGTTTGGCTATCATCCAAAAGCACTCTCACTTCTACCACCCGCGCATCGGCATTAGCAGCCGGATCGTCATCGAGAACGTTATTTTTAAAGATCTGCCAGCCAATTTCCGCTACTTTTCCAGTTATAGGTTTAGCAAAAGCACCGTTGCGACTGGTAATAGTTGCCTTTTGCCCGACTTTTACCAATCCGATATCAGATTCATATACCTCAGCCACGGCATACATCCGGCGTGTATCTCCCATTTCCACAATCCCGTCATCCGCGATTGCTTCCCCAGGATAGGCAAAAACCCGTAAAATTCTTCCAGTTCTGGGGGCGCGAATAATTGTCCGTTGCAACCGTGCTTCGGCTAATTTGAGATTTTGTGCTGCCGATCGCGCTGCAACTTGGACTTGACTTAAAGGTAAATTTGCCTGCTGCGATCTGAGTTGCGCCTGAACATTACCTAAATTCGTTTTCACGGCATTTTCCAGCCGAATCAGCGAGGCTTTGGCATTATTGAGTTGTTCTTGCAAACTGCGCGTCTGACTGACTTGCCGATCCAATTCTTGTTTAGCGATCGCTCCTTCTTGATAAAGGTTTTGATTGCGTTGTAAATCTGTCTGTGCTAAAGCTAATTCTGCCTCTAACTGCCGCACAGTTGCTCTTTGTGCCTCGACTTCAAAAGTTCCAGGGCGATCGACCTGTTGAATTCGCGTTTGGGCTTCCTGGATTTGGGCTTGAGCGTATGCAGTCGTTGCTTTGAGCCTCTCCCGCGCTTCAGCTAACTGACTGGCAGCATAATTTCTTTCTGCCAGCCTTTCATCGTAACTTTCCAAGTAAGCAATAATCGCTCCTACCTTGACAAAATCGCCCCGCGATACTAGAAATTTGCCAATTCGTTCGCCACTGGGACCGCTGACGCGAATTGCTTCCCCTTGAGGTTCTAGTCGTCCGAGGGCGACAACTGTTACCTTTTGAGGTAGAGGTGTAGGAGTCTGAGATGCTGTTGGTTTAGCGCGGTCGGAATTTCTCAACTGAGTTACTCCAATGCCAATTAAACCGATCGCGATCGCTCCCGCAGCTATGCCTACAACCCACCTACGTCTGGGTTTTAGTTCTTTGAAAATCATTATCTCTACATCCGCCGATGTAATTTGTTCTAGCGTTCCCTCGTTCCACCTCAGCAGTTACAACAACCTCTCCGATCGAGCTAATCGCTATGCTACTACCGGAACACTTCGCAGTCCATTATTTCTAACTCGTAGTTTATAATTTGTCATTTGTAAAATGTTCCAAACTACTCGTCGTCGATTAGCACTTTGGTACACAGCCGTTACTGCTATCCTACTCCTCCTGTTTGCTAGTGGGATGTATTGGTACGTCCGCAATACCCTGATCGAACGGATTGACGATACCTTAAATCATGTTGTCGAAGTTGTCGGGCGATCGCTTGTCATCGAACCAATTTCCCCAGAAAGCGGACAACGCCTGAATATTGAAGCTTCTTTTCGAGATAACGCTGATACAGTCGATGACGATCGCATCGATTTAGAATGGTTTAGCCCTACTGGAGAACTACTCTGGTCAACCTTTACCGAACCTCTAGACATTCCCCTCCATCCTAACCGCACGGGCGAAACCGTCCAAATTAACCGCCATTATGGCGTAGAAAACACCCCCTCACTCTTCGCCCCTCACTCCTCACTCCTATTAAGGCAAGTCACAGAAAGAATCCAAAGTGGGCGACAAGTTCTAGGATATTTGCGCGTCAGTCATCCCTGGTTTGAAGTCACCAAACCGAGTCAGCAACTCGCCTTCGATCTCAGTTTAGGAATTGGATTAATGCTAATTTCTGTAGCGCTTTGCGGTTGGTTTTTATCGGGAAAAGCAATGGAACCCGTGAAAGATTCTTATCAACGCCTGAAACAATTTACCGCCGATGCTTCCCACGAACTAAGAAGCCCAATTACTTTAATTCAAACTAATGTCCAAGTTGCTTTGGCGGAGTTAGATTCAGCAGGAGGACAAGGCGCAGGATCGTTAAGATACGGACAACAATTAAAAGTAGTAGAACGGTTAACTAAACGCCTCGGTCGTCTCGTAGATGACTTATTATTTCTAGCGCGTCAAGATAGTGGTATCGTTCAGCCGCAATTTTCTGCTTGTCCTTTAGATGCGCTGTTAATCGAAGTAGTAGAAGAACAGCAATTCGCCGCAATAGAAAAAAAAATCAAACTTTCCCTAGACTTAGTTACATCAACAGAGACGGAAACTGAAGATGACTGGTTTACCCTCCAGGGAGATTGGAATCAATTAGTACGTTTGTTTACAAATCTGATCGGTAACGCCATACATTACACGCCAGAAAAGGGTGAAGTGAATGTAGAATTACAAAGAATTTTCAATAACAAAGAGCTTTTTCCCTCTCCCCTCACTCCTCGATCCTCACTCCTCTCTTCTCGCCTCCAAGTCAAAGTCAAAGACACGGGTATTGGTATTCCCGAAACTGCTTTACCTCATTTATTCAATCGCTTTTATCGCGTCGATCCTGCTCGCACCCATATTACAGTATCAAAAGCAGTAGAGGTCTCAACAGGTTCGGGATTGGGTTTAGCAATTGCATCTGCGATTGTCGCCAACCACCAAGGACAAATTGCTGCTGAAAGCACCCTCGGACAAGGTACGATTTTTACCGTCACTTTACCCGCAAGTGCTGATGCGTAAGTTAAGCGTTAGAAAAATCAGGCTGCTGGTGGGTTTAGAAAACTGAAATAAGATTGTAGTTTTCATTTAAGTTCCGTATTTTTGCGATTGATGAAAGTACTTACAGACAGTTTTTTGACTGTGAAAGTCGCAAAGATTTTGCATGACATTGAGCTATTTCACGCCAGCTAGATATCAAACTCATTATAATTGACTTGACTAATCTATGAGTCATGACTTTTTTGACCGAACTTTAGCTATGACTTTTAAAAATACTATATTTGCAGCCTACATTTGAAAATAGTTTTACTAGCTGAATATTTTTTGATTACTCTTTGCACGCTTTCTTACTAGATGAAATCACGAATAGTGCAAGAAAGCAGTAATAAATTCAATATGCTTATCCGAAATTTTACTTAATGTTTATAATAAGGGCGCAAATTATAAAAATTCCGTAAATCCTCAATAAGTGTGTAGTATAAAAGAAGACTAATCGATATATATGTAGGTTGCTAAACAGTAATGCTAACAAATGTGTTTCGTCAAATGCCAGAGTAGACTGCGATCGCGCAGTATCTTTTTATAGCTGAGGATTCGGTTAAACTAGAAACTTACTTCTAGCTTGTCGTAGTTAAACTGTAGGCAACCTAACAGTACAAAACGACTGAAACAATTAAGCAAACAACTATTTAGTTAGATTTCCTTACAGTCAATATTTTTATATATCACCGCACGCTGGCATAGTCTGAAGTGAATTCAGACTTAAAACTCTGAGTGCATTATGAGTAAACAATAAGTGGAAACCCAGAATGGAGACTAAACGCCATCTTCAGAAATTATTAACTGAGAGCAACAGTCATCAAAGTCAGTCTTTACCTCTGGCATCTAAAGCACCGCTAGAAGAAGGCGATGAAGGTGGTTTAGACATAGGAAAGCTAATTGCCTCAGTACAAAGAAGAATGCTTGTAGTTGCGAGTGTAGCAACTACAGTTGCAGCCGCTGCCGTAGTTTATGGTTTAGTTAGCAAGCCAGTTTATGAAGGTAAGTTTGACCTACTACTCGAACCTATCACTGTCGAAAGTAAGCTGTCGGTATCTCCTCTAAACGAAATAAAAACAGAACAACGAACCGTTAATGAAACTGAAATTAAGGTGCTACAGAGTCCTAAAATCATGACTCCTGTTGCCAAGCAAGTGTTAACGCAGTATCCAAATACCGATCTGACCAAGCTCAAGTTTGAAAGACTGCCGAATACTAATATTATTTCAGTCACCTACCGAGATCCAAATCCAGACAAAATTAAGTACGTCCTGGATCTTCTTTCTAAAGCTTATCTAGTCTATAGCTTAGAAGAGCGTCGCGCTGACGTGCGAATGGGACTTCAATTTGTAGAAGAACAGTTGCCAAAATTACGACAGCAAGTCGAATCTTTACAAGAAAGACTCCAAACGTTTCGGCAAAAATATGACTTAATCGATACTGAAGGACAAGGCAAACAACTTGCCGATCGCCTGAATCAAGTGACACAGCAACGGAGAGAAACGCAGACTCAATTAGCCAGAACTCGCGCCCTCTACAATGCATTACAGCAGCAGTTACAAATGCGATCGCCAGAGGCAGCAGTTGTCACAGCCTTGAGTGAAGCACCCCGCTATCAAGCATTGTTAAACCAACTCCAAGAGATCCAAACTAAGATTGCCGTTACATCAGCGCAATATCGGCAAGATAGTCCTACAGTTCAGGCACTGCGAGCGCAGGAACAAAACTTACTTCCCTTAGTAGAACAGGAAAGAAGAGCAATCTTAGGCAAGAACTTCCAGCTAACAAAACAGCTGCCAGCCTTTGCCTCTACCAATACTATTCGCCAGCAACAAACACAGCAACTATTAGAGGCGGCTAACCAGATTCAAACCTTAGAAGCGGAAAATAAAGCTCTGACTCAAGCCGATCTCGTCTTAAGACAGCAGGTGAAGCAATTTCCCGCACTAGCACGCCAAAATGACGATCTCGTAGGGCAATTAAAAATTGCCTCCGAAAACTTAAATCAGTTTTTAACTAAGCGAGAAGCATTACGTATAGATTTGGCACAAAAACAAGTGCCCTGGCAGCTGATCACTCCTCCCACCGACCCTGTAACATCTTCCTTGAGCCTCAAACGTAATTTAGTGTTGGGGGCATTTATGGGTTTATTGACGGGTATTGCAGTGGCATTGCTGATCGAAAAATTCAGCAATGTGATTCACACGCCTGAGGATGTGAAAGATTTAACTCGGTTGCCACTACTGGGAGAAATTCCGCTCAAGAAAGATGCTAGTTCAGTCAAGGCAGGTGTTACCGAACTAGTAAAATCCATCAATCCAATCGTGAAATCGAACCAGCAAAAGCCACAATCTCAACAGCAGACAATGGCTCAGTTTTGGGAATCTCTGCGTTCTTTATACACGAATATTCGCTTTCTTGGTTTCGATCGGCCAATCCGGTCTTTGGCTGTCATTTCTGCGGCAGCGGAAGAAGGAAAATCTACAGTGGCACTTCATTTAGCTCAAACAGCTGCCATGATGGGTCAAAGAGTGCTGCTAGTGGATGCAGATTTACGAAACCCTAACATTCACAAACGATTGGGTTTAAGTAACACAGTTGGTTTAAGCAACGTAATTGTGAATGACATCAATTTTCAAGATGTGTTGCATCGAATTAATTGCGAACCAGTAACCGTCAAGAATAGCGATCGCGGCGAACTATCGGTCAGCAAGACATCGTTAGAAGTCGAAAGTTTGTACGTTTTGACCGCCGGACAAATTCCACCCAATCCCGCTCATTTGCTCTCATCTCAAAAGATGCAAAGCTTAGCAAAACAGTTTGAAGCTGCTTTCGATCTCATCGTATACGATACGTCGCCACTATTAGGACTTGCAGATAGCAATCTACTCTCTGCCCATATAGATGCGAGTATTTTAGTAGTAGGTATGGGCAAAGCACATCGTTCGGCGCTGGCAAAGGCATTAGAAAGCTTAAAAATTGTCGGTAGCCCTGTCATTGGTGCAGTTGCTAACGGAGTGACGACGGGCTACAAGAGCGCTTATTACTAAATTTCTACTACTAAATCTAGGATTGTGAAGCTAGCAAATAGAACAAAAGATAATGCCTCAGCAATGCGTGGGAAGATATCCACTCAATAATACGCTTGCAGCAAATGTTTCCCAGTCTCTGTTGGTTACACCTGTGAACTTAGCAAGTGATTAATGTCGTAAAAATATAATCTGAGTAATTTGAGGTGTCAAGTTATGAATCAGCCTTTGGTTAGCATAATCATTAATAACTATAACTACGGACGTTATCTGAGCTCGGCAATTGATAGTGCCTTGGAGCAAACCTATCTCAATACTGAAATTATTGTGGTAGATGATGGCTCTACAGATAATTCACGAGAGATAATCGAGAGCTATGGAGATAAGATTAAACCTACATTAAAACCTAACGGTGGACATGCTTCAGCATTGAATGCGGGCTTTGCAGTAAGTCAGGGAGAGATTATTTGTTTTCTTGACTCTGATGATATGTTTTCCCCCTCTAAAGTGCAAGAGATTGTGAAAGCCTTTACCACTTTTAAAGATATTGATTGGGTTTTTCATCCTCTTTTTTATGTGAAAACAGGTGAAATAGAAAAAGGGGATTTTTTCTCATTAGTTGAGCGTGAATCTCAAGACATCAACTATGTGAAGATTGATTTTAGAAATCAGCTTAGAGCTGGCAAACAACCTGAGTTCGTGCCGCAGACTTCGGCACTCAGCTTCTCGCGCAGAGTTCTTGAGAAGATTTTTCCAATTCCAGAGGATCGGAAGACTTATGTAGGAGATACATATATGTCAATGGGGTGCGTCTTCATAAGCAAAGGCTGTGTCATTGACAAAAAAATGTCGATTTATAGGCTACATGATAATAACGCATACTCAAGTATACAACTCAACAAGTCGCTAGAAACTTTTGCTAAACTCCGTATAGCCACTGGATATTGGTTACGAACTAATTTCCCGGGTTTATCAAAATACACTAATACTTTCTTCTCAAAAGGTTTGGCGTGTTTTTGGCTGATTGAAAATACTGACTTACATAACAGAAAGTTTATTAGAGACTATTTCTCTAATTTATCAATACTAGAAAAGGTCTTAGTTCTTATCAAATCTCTATACTATTTTCAAAAAACTTTATTATACAAGACTTTGCCCTAAAAAGTTTGAAGAGACTAGCCCCTGTCTCTCATGCTTGAAATCTTGTAGATTCTCAGTCGAGAGAATGCAAATTATGTCAAATCGCATCTTGTACCGAGCTTGAAAAATGGGAGAACAGGGCGCGAAACACTTTTAACGTCAGAAATACAAGGTCAACCATCCTTTAGGAGCGCAATACATTTCATGAGAACGAGCTGTACGCCTCTAATATAGAGTATGTAAGTTTGCAATTTCTAATTGCTATCAATGTTTGATACTTCGATCGCATCGTCTACAATTGCTGCCATTGCCACTGCCGTCGTACCGCAACAGGGTAGTGTAGGTATTGTACGAGTATCGGGGAGAGAAGCGATCGCGATCGCCCGTCGTCTATTTTACGCTCCTGGCAAACAAGCTTGGGAGAGTCACCGCATCCTCTACGGCTACATTCGCCATCCCCAAACACAGCAACTTGTGGATGAGGCATTATTGCTGATCATGCAGGCTCCCCGCTCCTATACCCGCGAAGATGTCGCCGAGTTTCACTGTCATGGTGGGATTATGGCAGTACAGCAGGTACTGCAGTTGTGTTTGGAGGAAGGAGCCAAACTAGCACAGCCGGGAGAGTTCACACTCAGAGCATTTTTAAACGGACGCTTAGACTTAACACAAGCTGAAAGTATAGCCGATCTAGTCGGGGCGCGATCGCCGCAAGCAGCGCAGACGGCTTTAGCAGGCATACAGGGGAAATTAGCTCATCCAATTCGTCAATTACGCGCGAAATGCTTAGATGTCTTAGCAGAAATTGAGGCAAGAATTGACTTTGAGGAGGATCTACCACCCTTAGATGAAGCACTAGTGCAAGCAGAATTAGCCCAAATTGGGGTAGAGGTCAGTAAAATTCTGGCTACAGCCCATCAAGGCGAATTATTACGCACGGGATTAAAAGTAGCGATTGTCGGTCGTCCGAATGTGGGAAAATCGAGTTTGTTGAATGCTTGGAGTCGCAGCGATCGCGCTATTGTCACCGATCTACCTGGTACGACACGCGACGTGGTAGAGTCGCAACTGGTTGTGGGAGGAATTCCGATCCAGGTATTAGATACAGCCGGGATTCGCGCTACGGAAGATCGAGTTGAGAAAATGGGAGTCGAGCGATCGCTTGCTAGCGCTCGAGCCGCCGATTTAGTTTTATTTACGATTGATGCAGCGGCGGGATGGACTCAGGCAGATGAGGAAATTTACCTTCAGGTGAAACACCGTCCGTTAATTTTAGTTATTAACAAAATCGATCTGGCTGCGGTGGAAACAGTGAATTATCCAACCGAGATCGGTCAGGTAGTGACAACGGCTGCTGCTTGCGATCGCGGTATAGATGCTTTAGAGCAAGCAATTTTGACAAAGGTGCGATCGGGAAAGGTAGATTCTGCCGATCTAGATTTAGCAATTAACCAACGCCAAGCCGCCGCGCTGATAAGAGCGCAAACGTGTTTAGTACAGGTACGAGAGGCGATCGAACAGCAGTTACCGCTTGATTTTTGGACGATTGACTTACGCGGCGCAATTCAAGCACTAGGAGAAATTACTGGAGAAGAAGTCACGGAATCAGTCTTAGATCGAATTTTTAGTCAGTTTTGTATCGGAAAATGAATAAAAGAATTCTTCATTTTTGACTTTTAACTTTTAACTTGTGACTTTTTCATCTCGGTCTTCCCAGCGTCGTAATGTAAAGTACGGCTTCGTCAGTCGGAATGCCAAGGACTTCGTTAACGCGATCGTCAAAAAAGCCACCGATACCGCTTACACCCAAATTGAGACGAATGGCGGCGAGGTTGAGTTTTTGTCCTAAATGTCCTGCATCCATATGTAGATAGCGATAAACGCGATCGCCATATCGTGCTACAGCTTTTTTCAGGTCTGCGGTGTGGAAGAGAACGGCGGCTGCATCCCGACCGAGTTCTTGTCCTAGGCAGAGAAAGTGCAATTCGCGGCGAAAGTTTTTAAATCGAATTTGCCGTAATTCTTGGGCTTTTGGTGCGTAGTAGTAGCAACCTTCTTCTAAACCCGTGACTCCAGACACAGCGATAAATGTTTCAATTAAGCTTAAATCGAAATAATCTGGATTGCCATCAAATCCTCGATCGACGTAATGGTGGGGTTGATAGGTGAAATCTAATAAAACTCTCAACTCATCTATTGTGAGTTCAGCACCAGTATAAGCACGAGTAGAACGGCGTTCGAGTATTGTCGTCTCCAACCCGACTAAATTTATGCCCCAATCTATCGGGTCAGTATTGGTTGCAACTTTCAAGCAAAAAGGAAAGTTATATTTATCTTCTGAAATAACTTCGTCCTCTTGTACCTCATTTTTTGTTGCTGGCTTTTCGTCAATTTGTGTTGCTTGATGGCAGTACGTCAGTAGTTCGCTGTCGGGAATTTCAGGATATTCAACTTGGATAGAGGACGGTAAAGTTGTGCAACTGAGAGGCAATTGTTGTACTGCCAAATCTATTAATGGAACGACTGCGATCGCTCCTTCTTGCTCTGGGTCGACATATAGTATTTGATTGACAGCCGCATCAACAAATCCGCCAACTAAGTAGGGACGGAAGGTAGTCAAAGCACCAGCCAGTTCGATATTACCTAACAGGTGTCCTGTATCCAAAAATATACGACGATAGGCACGGTCTTGGTAGCGCCAAGCCGAGCGATAGAATATAGCTGTTGCAATCAGTGCAATTTCGCTACTTTCTAAAGCTGGATGTTGAAAACAGGCTGCTTGCAGATCGCTCCAAACGTCGCTTTCCCAAAACTGAGTCAGAGAGTGACTCAGCGGTTGATAGTTATAAAGTCCAGCTGGGAGTAGTGGCGTGCCGCGAGAAATCAGATAAACTTCAGCTGGGTATAATCCACCAGCGGAGGGAGCAGAGCGGAGATAAATTGGCTGCCCCATCATCGTTGGAACTTTAGCGGTGATGCCGTAACTGTAAAGTAAAAGATGAGACAATCGCTCCCACCAAGCAATCCCTGGAATTACTGCTGAAGCCTCTGGATCTGCCTGCAAGTATGGCTTGAGATCGAAAACCGTACCGATTTTGTATTCTTTGAATGGTGATGGTTGCTTCGACCAATCCAATCCCTGACTTTTAGAGGCAATTGTCTCAGGGTCGTATTTAGTGCGTTCGTGATAGTGTTGGGCGATCGATTCGTACTGTTCTGGCATAGCCATCTAGCAGAAGTTTTCCTTTCTTCAATCTTTGCATTCTCAGAGGCGATCGCATTCGTTCTGGACATAACAATTACTCAATTGCCGCTAAAATTTCAGGCGAGCGCTTTCATATAACATAGCTATGATGCAGCTATGCTGGGCAATCGCTGGCTATCACCCGCAAACAAAAAGTATAAATTATGACTTTAGGCTATGACTTTAATCTTAACTAACGATGACGGGATTGACGCACCAGGAATTCGGGCATTACAAAAAGCCGTAGCTGGTTACAAGGTCATCGTAGCTGCACCCAGAGATCATTTATCTGGCTGCGGACATCAAGTTACCACAACTCAAGCAATTCACGTCCATCGTCGCAGCGATCGCGAATACGCGATCGCCGGAACCCCTGCCGATTGTACCCGCATAGCAATATCATATATATGCCAAGATGTCAAGTTCGTGCTTTCCGGGATCAATGCTGGGGGTAACATGGGAGCTGATGTCTACATTTCAGGAACCGTTGCAGCTGTCAGGGAAGCAGCATTTCAAGGAATTCCTGGGGTAGCAATTTCCCACTACCGCAAAGGCAAACGCAATGTAGATTGGGACACTGCAGCAAGGTGGACGGCGAAAGTATTAGCCGATTTACTCGATCGTCCGCCGGAACCCGGCACTTTTTGGAACGTAAATTTGCCACACTTGCTACCAGGAGATCCCGATCCAGAAGTCGTGTTTTGCGAACCGTCTACTCAACCGCTACCAGTGAATTATCGGATTGAGGGAGATAACTTTTATTATGCAGGGGAATATGCCCAACGCGATCGCGCCCCTGGTACGGATGTCGATGTTTGTTTTTCTGGCAAAATCGCCGTAACTCTATTAAGGCTATAAGGGAACAACATATGTAAATCTTATGTCGCCGCCTTGTTAGAGCGCGCATCGGGTTCGTTAACATGCCCACTGCGGTTGCTGTTGCGGGCACTGCCGCTCCCCTTCGTCAGCTGATTACGGGTGGCTCCTCTGCCACTGAGACATCAGGCGAAATGCCCATATGCTCAATGCAGATGCAATGAAAAGTACCAGCCATGACCCCCAAAGCGGAAAGCTAACAGCACCAACTTGAACTGACCAGTGAGTAAACAGTCTGACGAGATGCAAGAGAGCAAATAAAGCAAAAATAGTCGCTGAGATGAGGAGATAGTTCTTTTCACTCATTGCTAAACCCTTCCTTTTGCAGTGGTCAAGGGATAGAAATTTGCGATCGCACTTTGCTATCTACGATCTTGTACTAAGTTCTATGAGACTGCCGACAAATTGCAATTTCCGCAATAAATTGTTATTTCCATGAGGCGACATGTAGGAAAAGCGGTCGAACCGCATGAAGCTAGACCCATTACCAATCTAACAATTAGACTGGAAGAAGTTTCAGACACGTACATGAGCGATCCCCATTCATTTCAGGAAAACCCATCTAGCGATCTTACGACTTCACACCAATCGGAGCGATCGCCTCATCAATCTGTTCCGCCTTTGGAAATGGTTGAAACAGCTTTTCTTGCTAGTACAGCCAGCTTGATCTATTTCATCAACTTTTATTTTCCCCTCGGACCCCTGCTGCGGATATTCTTTGCGATCCCTGTTGCGATCGTCCATTTACGATGGAACGCGCGGGCGGGATGGATGGCAGCTGGGGTTTCTGGGTTACTGCTAGCAGTGTTGATGGGTCCGATTCCCAGTTTGCTTTATGTTATGCCTTATGGGGTGATGGGGGTATTACTAGGAGCAGCTTGGCGGCGGCGATCGCCCTGGATTGTCTCAGTGGCGCTAGGAACTCTTTTAGGGGCGATCGGTTTCTTCTTTCGCTTTTGGTTGATGTCGATTTGGTCTGGTCGCGATCTGTGGGTTTATCTAATTGTAGAAGTAACGGAGTTAGCAGAGTGGATTTTTGACAAGCTAGGACTGTTGCTACAACCGAGTATGCTGGTGATTCAAGTCTTGGCGCTAGCACTGGTTTTAGTTAGCAATTTAGTTTATTTATTTGTCGTTCACCTCGTTGCTTGGTTGCTCCTCGATCGCCTTGGCAACCCAATTCCCCGACCGCCCCGTTGGGTACAGGTTTTAATGGACTATGAATGAGGCATTGAATGATCCGGATATATACTCAAATAGCACGGGGGCAAGCTTGGATAGAACGATATCGGGGTGGTTCTCCCGCGTTTGCCTGTGTTTTGGGGTTTACGGCAACAGGCTTAATTCCTGGGATATCGGCAGCTGGTCTGACTCCTGAAGATCGACAATATACGGCGATCGCGGATGCTGAATTTTTAGCACGCGGTCCCCAGCCTCAGCCCCAGAATGCCTTACCTCCCTTGCCTGCGGGAGCTTCTCCTGTAGCAATCTCCCGTGCTGTTGTGGAGGCGTTCAATATTCCTGTTTATTTATTTAATGCTGGTTTACCGCAACCGCCAACCGTACCGACAATCGATTTAGGCGGGATCTCTGCCAAATGTTTGAGTCAAGGGGAGGCATTGCCCCTAGCAACGGTAAAACATTTGCTAGAACAAGGTTTAGTTTGGGGAGAACGGTTAGGTACGAGCGATCGCGACTACATTATTATTGGCGAGTGTGTCGTGGGTGGAACCACAACGGCACTCGCTATTTTGACTGGTTTGGGTATTGATGCTGCTGGTAAGGTAAATAGCAGTCATCCGATTTGCAACCACACCCAAAAATGGGAGTTAGTCCAAGCAGGGTTGCAGCGTGCCGGACTGTGGGAACAGATACCTGTAGAAGATCCTGGCGTACTAGTAGCAGCAGTGGGCGACCCGATGCAAATTGTCGTTGCTGGAATGGCGATCGCCGCTAGTCGTACCAAAGGAGTCATTTTAGCTGGTGGTACGCAAATGCTAGCTGTTTATGCCCTCATGCAATCTGTGGTCAAGGCATATCATCTAAATTGGCATTCTGAAGCTGTCGTTGTAGGAACTACTCGCTGGGTAGCAGAAGATCCGACAGGGAAAACAGTTGAGTTAGCTGCAAGTATAGATACTGTAACGCTTTTGTCAACTGAGCTGAGTTTTGCAACTTCGAGATATACTCAACTTCGCGCTTACGAGCAAGGTTACGTAAAAGAAGGTATGGGCGCTGGTGGTTGCGCGATCGCCTCCTCTCTCACGGCTGGCTGGAGCCAAACTCAACTCCTACAAGCGATTGAATCATTGATGGCAAAAATGAATTATGAAGCGTGAAATCAGGAGTTAGGAGAATGTAAATACACGTTCGATCGCGCACCTCGATCGCTCACCACGCCTGAGCGCAACACGCATCACTTATTCAACTAGTGAATTCTCCGTGCTAGCAATTGCTCTTCTAAAGCAGCTATCCGATTGTATGCTGCGGTTAATTGTGCCGTGAGTCGCTGAATTTGAATTTCGGGTGCTAACTCCTTTTCGCCATTGTGGAGATGGGTATCTAACTCATTGCTATCCAATAGCACGTCTTTGTGTTCCATCACTGACTTGGAAACGCTATAGCTATTATTTCCATAACGTCCGTTAGCTTCTGCCGTAACGTCTGTTGGCGCTGATGCCGGAGTTAAACGACACTCTGTAAGAGCGGAAGAGACTTGATCGTTGAGCCGATCGACCACCTGATAAAGGGTATCGACTTTGTTACTCAAGATCAGGACTTGCTTTTGAAGTGGTTCCATTGAATACCCTCTATGCCTGCCTTTACTAATTCTTATATGCTATGCAACATTTGGGCAAAGTTTACCCTACTTATCAATCATTTAACTTTTGACAAAATTGCTTTTAAAGCGATAACTTTCTCAGAATATTTACACAAAAATAAATATCAACCTATAGTCTTATTCTCACTAATATGTAGTTAGTTTAAGTACAAAAGAGGATTTGAGGATCGGGATCGCCCTAGTGCTATATTTTCTGGAATTTCAGCCTCAATTAACCGAATTTTACAGAAAGCTAAAAATTTGAGATTTTCTCTAAGTAGAAAGACTAGCGAGCGTGGTGAAAGTACATATACTGTTAGCGACGGTCTCTTACCCTTCTACTTCTACTTCCCGATCTCTCGGTAGATTGGCGATCGCCTCGCTCTAACAGCGCTATTCAGTAACATTACCTATAAAATACAATAATTCAGGCTTTTGTTGGCTCGACGATTAATTAATTCACTCAGAAAAAATTCACAATTCATCTAGAGCTGCTATAGCACTCAATGTATTAGTTTGGAGCATTAGTTTGGAAGCATAGTTTAGCGATAAGCATAAATCTTCTATCAAAGGGAAGAGACTGAGAAAGTAACGCATGATACTGAGAGAAAAATGCTAAATTTTCAAGAGTTTTTTACTGTCTGCGCGGGTAAATGGAAAATCGAACGAACTTATCACTACTTACTGGCAGGGCAGGTAGAAAAGTCGTATACCGAATATGATGTGACTACCCTAGAACTAGCTCAAAAACAGCAAATTCTCTCAATTTCTGCCTTAAATGGAATTAAAGTCGATTTGGCAAGAATTGATGCAAATAGTTTATTACCAGGATTTGCGATCGCCTTTAACACTCGTTCGGAAACTGGGGAAACCCTATCAATGAGCCTGCAAGCTTTATTCGTCCCCGATACCTGCGTTACCCCAGATACAATCATTCGGGAAATTCCGCCGCCAACAGCCGCCGCAGTCGATTCGACAGCAGAAACAATTCGGGGTTTTTATTTACGCGATGAAGGCTATTCCGAAGCAGGGGCGATCGCCGGACGTTTCACTTACCAACCCACGCGCCAAACTCTGGAAATGACAACCTACTACAAGCGTTCTGTAGCGGTGGATCAGATGCGGATTGTTACCCCCGATTTACGATTGCGTACCATCATTACCTACCAACGCCCTGTCAATATAGAAGAACCACCAAGTATTATCGATTTGGTTGGTTTCGGGGTGGAACGGAAGCAACCAGCTTAAGGAAATGGATCGTAGGTCGTTTTTATTCGGTACGGGAACGCTATTACTCAGTCAGTTACTCGCGGCGGGGTGTAACAGCCAGGAACGAGCCAAACTGCGCGTGCAATTACTCAAAGGTTCGCTTCCCAATCAAGTTTTGCAGAAATTTCGGACAAAAATGCAGCAGACTGCTCATCTAGAATTCGCCTCGGTGGAACAAGTGGGTAGCCTGTTCGGTCGCTTGCAGTCTTGGCAGCAAAACAGTCAAAAGCCGACAGAAGAAGACTGGCGATCGCGTCTTCCCCTCCCTTCATGGCTCAAACCTCAAAATCCAAACCCTGCTAACTTAGTCACTCTGGGTGACTACTGGCTAGCAGCAGCAATTAGGCAAAACCTAATTCAACCTCTCGATCCGGCGCAACTATCTCAGTGGTCGCAGCTACCGAATCGATGGCAAGAATTAGTTAGGCGCAACCAAGCAGGACAATTCGACACCAAAGGAGACGTTTGGGCAGCCCCCTACCGTTGGGGTTATACTGTCATTGCTTACAATCGGGATAAATTTAAGCCTTTGGATTGGAAACCGCAAGACTGGGGAGATTTGTGGCGAGAAGAACTGCGCGATCGCATTTCCCTGCCGAACCATCCTCGCGAAGTTATCGGTTTAACGCTCAAATACCTAGGCAGCTCGTATAACACTGAAAACCTAGATCGAGTACCAGATTTAATTGCCCAGTTGAGTCGCCTCCACCAGCAGGTCAAACTTTACAGTTCGGATACTTACTTACAGCCTTTAATTTTGGGAGACACTTGGTTAGCTGTAGGCTGGTCGAATGAGATTCTACCTGTCATGCAACGCTACCGTCAGATTGCGGCGGTAATTCCGCAGTCTGGAACCTCACTGTGGGCAGATCTATGGGTAAATCCGACTCAAGCAAACAGCGATCGCGCTTTAGAGTATCAATGGATTGATTTTTGCTGGCAACCCCAGATCGCTCGACAAATTCTCCTCTTAGGTAGGACAAACTCACCTATTCCCCTCCAGATCGAGCCTGACAACATTCAGGCAGAACTGCGCCCTCTCTTAGTGCCAAATGAGCATATTTTGGATAAGAGCGAATTTTTGCGCCCCCTAACTTCAGATGCAATTCAGCAGTATCAGGCTTTGTGGCAGGGAATGAGAGAGAAATCGTAAAGTCGGGAGTCGAGAGGAGCGAGGGAAAGAGAGTGATGCGTGGTGCGTCGTGTGGGAAGTGTGGGGAGTGTGGGAAGTGTGGGGAGTGTGGGAAGTGTGGGGCAAGTCGCAAGTAATTCCCTCAGCGCCCGATCGCTCCCTCAGCTCTCTTATATCTCCCTCACTTCTCACTTCTAAACAAAGCATCCGCCACGCGACAAACATCATGCATTTCTTTGACATCGTGTACGCGCACAATATCTGCACCATGAGCGATCGCCCCACAACAAGCTGCTGCCGTTCCCCAGACTCGCGCTTTTGGGTCGGGTTGTTCTAAAATATGACCGATGAAACTTTTACGCGATGCTCCGACTAATATGGGGCAACGCAGATCGGAAAATTCTGACAGACGACGCAGAATTTCGATACTTTGATCGTATTTCTTAGCAAAACCAATTCCGGGATCGATAATAATTCGATCTGGATCGATCCCAAAAGCGATCGCATCTGCAACGCGACTTT
>ERZ1066120.288-NODE-288-length-50481-cov-14.919902_pt1 | contig 50481 bp, 51 predicted proteins | sample MGYA00382767_ERZ1066120 | MGnify/ENA primary metagenome ERZ1066120 (study PRJEB33369, sample SAMEA5778350) | biofilm metagenome | biome: Industrial cooling water; feature: Water cooling tower basin; material: Biofilm | place: United Arab Emirates | collected...
CGAAGAAGCCCGCCGCGAAGAAGCCCGCCGCGAAGAAGCCCGCCGCGAAGAAGCCCGCCGCGAAGAAGCCTGCGGCCAAGGCGACGGTCAAGAAGACAGTGGCGATGGCCACGAAGCCCAGGCTCGCCACGGGCAAGACGGCGGCCGGATAGGCGCTCAGCCGGTGGCGCGCCCGCGCGGGTCGACCAGCCGCGCCATCACCTCGGCGCCCCGGATCACGCCGCAGGGCGTGCCGGCATCCGTGACGGTCAGGTCCGCAGCGCCCTCTCCCAGCATCGCCATCACCTGCCGCACGGGGGTTCCGGCGTCGACGGCGGGGCCGGTGCCCGCGCCGGCCACCATCACGTCGCGCGCGGTCAGCACGGCCAGCGGGTTCATGTGCGCGACGAAGTCCGCCACGTAGGCGCTGACCGGGTTCGCGATGATCTCGCGCGCGGTCCCGCACTGGACGATCCGCCCGCCCTCCATCAGCGCGATCCGGTTGCCGATCTTGAACGCCTCGTCGAGGTCGTGGCTGACGAAGACGATCGTGCGGTTCAGCGTGGCCTGCAGGTCCAGCAGCTCGTCCTGCAGCCGGGCGCGGATCAGGGGGTCGAGCGCCGAGAACGGCTCGTCCATCAGCAGGATGGGCGCGTCGGTCGCGAAGGCGCGCGCGAGGCCCACCCGCTGCTGCATGCCTCCCGAGAGCTCGCCCACCCGCCGGTCGGCCCAGGCCCCGAGGTTCACGAGCGAAAGCTGCGCGTCGATCCGCGCGTTCCGCTCCGCCGGCGGCAGGCCCGCGATCTCGAGCCCGAGGCCCACGTTCTGCCGCACCGTGCGCCAGGGCAGGAGGCCGAACTGCTGGAAGACCATCGCGACGGTGCCGAGCCGCAGCCGCCGCAGCGTCGCGGGGTCCGCCCGCGTGACCGAGACCATCCGCCCGTCATGCGCGACCCGGACCTCGCCCCGCACCACCGGGTTCAGCGCGTTCACCCCGCGCAAGAGCGTGGACTTCCCCGACCCCGACAGGCCCATCAGCACGAGGATCTCGCCCGTGCCCACGGTCAGCGTGCAGTCGTGGACCCCGAGCACCTGGCCGGTGGCCTTCTGGACCTCGGCGCGGCTGCGTCCCTCGTCCATCAGCGGCAGGGCCCGGTCCGGCCGGTCGCCGAAGACGATCGAGACGCGGTCGAACTCCACCGCCGGGGTCATGCGCGGCGCACCCGCAGCATCCGGTCGAGCAGGATCGCCACGACGACGATGACCATGCCCGCCTCGAACCCCAGCGCGGTGTTGACGGTGTTGAGCGCGCGCACGACCGGCACCCCCAGCCCGTTGGCCCCCACCAGCGCCGCGATGACGACCATCGACAGCGACAGCATGATCGTCTGGTTCAGGCCCGCCATGATCTGCGGCCACGCGAAGGGAAGCTCCACCTTCCACAGGCGCTGGCGCGGGGTCGCGCCGAAGGCGGTCGCGGCCTCCAGCAGCGCCGTGGGCGTGGTCGAGATGCCGAGGTGCGTGAGGCGGATCGGCGCGGGCAGCACGAAGATCACTGTGGCGATCAGCCCCGGCACCATGCCGATCCCGAAGAAGACGATCGCGGGGATCAGGTAGACGAAGGTCGGCAGCGTCTGCATGAGGTCGAGCACGGGGACCGTCGCTGCATAAAGTCTCGGGCGGTGCGCCATGGCGATGCCGATCGGCACGCCCAGCCCCATGCAGACGAGGCAGGCCGACAGCACGAGCGTCAGGCTCTCGGTCGTCTCGTCCCAGTAGCCCTGGTTCAGGATGAAGAGGAACCCGGCCAGGACCAGCAGGCAGACCCTCCACGACCGCTGCAGCGCCCACGTCAGCGCGAGGAACGCCGCGATGATCGCCAGCGGGGGCGGGGCCTGCAGCAGCCACAGGATGCCGCCGATCAGCCCCTCCATCCCGGCGCCCATGGCGTCGAAGACGGGCGAGAGGTTCGCCTTCATCCAGTCGAAGGCCAGCTTGGCGTAGCGGCCGACCGGGATCTTGGTCTCGGTCAGCCAGTCAAGCATCGCGGGCATCCTTCCATCGCCCTCGCGACGGCCCCCCCCGCCCCAGGGGGGCGGGGGGACGCCGCGGCTGCCCGCTCGGTCACTGCAGCGCCGCCGTCACCGCTGCCATCGCGTCGCCGCCGTCCTTCGCGGTCACGCCCTCGAGCCAGGGCCCCAGCGCGTCGGGGTTGGCGGCGAGCCAGGCCCGCGCCGCGTCGCGCGGATCGGCGCCGTCGTTCAGGATCGAGCCCATGATCGCGTTCTCCATGTCCAGCGTGAAGCGCAGGTTCTGGACGAACCGGCCCGGGTTCGGGCAGTCGGCGACGAAGCCCTGCCTCGTGTTGGTGGCGACGGTGGCTCCGCCGAAGTCGGGCCCGAACACCTCGTCGCCCCCCGTCAGGTAGGTCATCTCGAAGGTCGCGTTCATCGGATGCGGCTCCCATCCGAGGAAGACGATCGGCTCGCCCGCCTCGGTGGCGCGCGCGACCTCGGCCAGCATCCCCTGCTCGCTGCTCTCGGCCACCTCGAAGCCCTCCAGCCCGAACTGGCTGCCCTCGATCATCGACAGGATCAGCCGGTTGCCGTCGTTCCCCGGCTCGATCCCGACGATGCGGCCGCCGAGCGCGTCCCTGTTGGGCGCGATGTCGGCGAAGTCGCGGATGCCAAGCGCCGCGCCGGCGGCGTTGGTCGCGAGCGTGTACTTCGCCCCCTCGAGGTTGGTGCCCAGCACCTCGACGGTGCCGGCGTCGCGGTAGGGGGCGAGGTCGGCCTCCATCGTCGGCATCCAGTTGCCGAGGAACACGTCGACGTCGCCCTCGGCCATCGCCGAGTAGGTCACGGGCACGGACAGCAGCTTCGTCTCGGTCCCGTAGCCCAGCGCCTCGAGGATCAGCGTCGCCGTCGCGGTCGTCGCGGTGATGTCGGTCCAGCCCACGTCGGCGAAGGTGATCGTCTCGCAGTCGGCCTGCGCGCGGGCGGCGCCGGTCAGCGCAAGCGTCGCGGCACCGGCCAGCAGTAGGGTGCGAAGGGTCATCGGTCTCTCCCCGTTATTGTTGATTGACGAGTCAATAAAGTTCACGCTACCCCGATCCGGCAAGCCTTTTCTTCAATGCGCCGTGAGGGATCGCCCGTGCCGAAGGTCGGAATGGAGCCTATCCGAAAGGCCGCGCTGGTCAACGCCACGATCACCGAGATCGGGCGGACCGGCAGCCTCGACGTGACCGTCGGCCAGATCGCGCGCCGCGCGGGCATGTCCCCGGCGCTCGCGCACCACTATTTCGGATCGAAGGAGGGCATGTTCCTCGCGGCGATGCGGCACATCCTGTCGCTTTACGGGGCCGAGGTGCGCGGGGCGCTGGCGGCGTCGCAGGGGCCTGCCGCGCGGCTCGACGCGATCGTCGCGGCCTCGTTCTCGGCGTCGAACTTCCGGCGCGACACGATCGGCGCCTGGCTCAACTTCTGGGTCCTGGCGCAGACGGTGCCCGAGGCGCGCCGGCTGCACCGCGTCTACCAGCGGCGGCTGCGGTCGAACCTGCTGGCCTGCCTGCGCCCGCTGGCGGGGAACCGCGCGGCGCAGGTCGCCGACGGGCTCGGGGCGCTGATCGACGGAGTCTACCTGCGCGAGGCGCTGGGCCAGGGCGCGCCCGACGCGGGCCGCGCGGTCGCCACGGTGCGCGACCACCTCGCGGCGGAACTGCGGGGATGACCGACGCCGACGTGGCGATCGTGGGCGCGGGGTCGGCGGGCTGCGCGCTGGCCTACCGCCTGGCCGAGGGGGGGATGCGCGTCGCCGTGATCGAGCACGGCGGGACCGACGCCGGCCCCTTCATCCAGATGCCGGGCGCGCTGTCCTACCCGATGAACATGGCGCTCTACGACTGGGGCTTCCGGACGGAACCCGAGCCGCATCTGGGGGGCCGCGTCCTCGCCACCCCGCGCGGCAAGGTGCTGGGCGGGTCGTCGTCGATCAACGGGATGGTCTACGTGCGCGGCCATGCGCGCGACTTCGACCACTGGGCGGAGCAGGGGGCCGCAGGCTGGGCCTACGCCGACGTCCTGCCCTACTTCCGGCGGATGGAGAGCTGGCACGGCGGCGAGCCGAGCGAATGGCGCGGCACCGACGGCCCCCTGCACGTCACGCGGGGTCCGCGCCGCAACCCCCTGTTCGACGCCTTCATCGCGGCCGGGGTGCAGGCCGGCTATCCCGCGACCGAGGACTACAACGGCGAGGCGCAGGAAGGCTTCGGCCCGATGGAGGCGACGATCTGGAAGGGCCGCCGCTGGTCCGCAGCGAACGCCTACCTGCGGCCTGCGCTGAAGACGGGCCGGGTGCGCGTGATCCGCGCGCTGGCGCGCCGCGTCGCGATCGAGGGGGGCCGCGCCACCGGGGTGGAGGTGTCGCGCGGCGGCCGCGTCTGGACGATCCGCGCCGCGCGCGAGGTGATCCTGTCCGCCTCCAGCATCAACTCGCCGAAGCTGCTGATGCTGTCCGGGGTCGGGCCGGCGGCGCATCTCGCGGCGCACGGCATCCCGGTCGTCGCCGACCGTCCCGGCGTCGGCGCGAACCTGCAGGACCATCTCGAGATCTACATGCAGTTCGCGGCGCGCCAGCCGATCACGCTCTACCGCCACTGGAACCTGCGGGGCAAGGCGACCGTGGGGGCGCGGTGGCTCCTCTCGCGGACGGGGCTCGGCGCGTCGAACCAGTTCGAGGCCTGCGCCTTCATCCGCTCCGCCGCGGGCGTCGACTACCCCGACATCCAGTATCATTTCCTGCCGCTCGCGGTGCGCTACGACGGCCGGGCCGCCGCGGGCGGACACGGCTTCCAGGCGCATGTGGGGCCGATGCGGTCGAAGTCGCGCGGGTCGGTCACGCTGCGGTCGGCGGACCCCGCCGCCCCGCCGCGCATCGTCTTCAACTACATGAGCCACCCGGACGACTGGGCCGACTTCCGCCGCTGCATCCGGCTCACGCGCGAGATCTTCGGCCAGCCCGCGATGGCGGCCCACGTGCGCCACGAGATCCAGCCGGGCGAGGCGGCGCAGTCCGACGAGGCGCTCGACGCCTTCGTGCACGACCACGTCGAGAGCGCCTACCACCCCTGCGGCACGGCGCGGATGGGGCGGCGCGACGACCCGCTCGCGGTGGTCGACCCCGAGGCCCGCGTGATCGGGGTGGAGGGGCTGCGCGTCGCCGACAGCGCGGTCTTCCCGCGCGTGACGAACGGCAACCTCAACGCGCCGTCGATCCTCGTGGGCGAGAAGGTCGCGGACCACGTGCTGGGCCGGCCGCCGCTCGCGCGGATGAACCTCGAGCCGCGGGTCAATCCCGCCTGGCGGACCGCGCAGCGCTAGGCGCGGCGCAGGCGGCGCTCGCGCGCCATCACCCACAGGATGCACAGCACCGAGACGCCCGAGGTCGCGAGCATCAGCAGGATCAGCGGCACCGTCCCCGAGCCGGGCGTCAGGATCGCGCCCGCCACCGCCGAGAGCGCCGCCCCCCCGCCGATCGCGAGCGCGCCGCCGAGGCCCGCGGCCGACCCCGCGAGATGCGGGCGCACGGACAGCAGGCCCGCGTTGGCCGAAGGGAGCAGCAGGCCGTTGCCCAGGCCCACGGTGGTGACCAGCCCGAAGAAGAGGTTGCGCCCCGCAAGGCCCCCCAGCGTCAGCGCCAGCAGCGCCGCCATCCCCGCGGTCGTCAGAACCGCCCCCGCCATCACCATGCGGTTGACGCCCACGCGCGCGGCAAAGCGCCCCGACAGGCCGTTCCCCACCAGATACCCCATCGCCGGCGCGCCGAAGTAGAAGCCGAGCGTGGCGGGATCCATCCCGAAGACCGCGCTGCCGACGTAGGGCGCGCCGCCGAGGAAGGCGAAGAACACGCCCGACGCGAAGGCCGCCGCGAGGCAGTAGCCCCAGAACCGTTGCGACCGCAGCAGCTGCGGATAGTCGCGAAGCTGCGCGCGGAACCCGCCGCCCCGGGCCGCCAGCGTCTCGCCCTGGTCGGCCCAGACCAGCGCCAGAAGCGCCGCGCCCCCGGCCGCGAGCAGCCCGAAGGTCGCCTGCCAGCCGAAGGCCTCGTCGAGCGCGCCGCCGACCACGGGGCCGACCATCGGCACGACCGACATCCCCATCGTGACGTAGCCGATCATCGACGCGGCCTGGTCCTGCGGGACCATGTCGCGCACCACCGCGCGGCTGAGCACGAACCCCGCCGCGATCGCCGCCTGCAGCATCCGGCAGGCCATGAAGACCGGAAAGGTCGTGGCCAGCAGCGCCCCCAGCGTGGCCACCACGAAGACGGCGACCGCGCCGAGCATCACCCGGCGCCGCCCGAACCGGTCGGACAGCGGCCCGATCACGATCTGCACCAGGGCCGTCACCGCGAGGTAGAGCGACACCGACAGCTGCATCGACGGGTAGAGCACCCCGAAGAACGCGGCCATCGAGGGCAGCGAGGGCAGGAAGATGTTCAGCGAAAGCGCCCCGAGACCCGCCATGAGGATCAGCGTCGCGATGTGCGGCGGCGTGCGGCGGTCGAGGAAGCGCACGGTCGGGGGCCGGGGGACCGCCGTGGCGGCGGCGGGCGCGGCGGGGAGGTGTTCCATGATGCCTTCCGCTACGCCCCGGAACCGCCCTTGTCCACAGGCCCGGACGCGGTCAGGTCCATTTGTGGAAGATGAAGAAGGCCCCCGCGGCGATGAACCCGAAGCCGACGAGGTGGTTCCAGGTCAGCGGCTCTTTCAGGTAGAGGGTCGAGAACGCCGCGAACACCGACAGGGTGATCACCTCCTGGATGGTCTTGAGCTCGGCGGCCGAGAAGGTGCCGTACCCGATCCGGTTCGCGGGCACCATCAGCAGGTATTCGAAGAAGGCGATCCCCCAGCTGACCAGGATCACCGTGGGAAGCGGCGCGTCCCGGAACCGCAGGTGCCCGTACCAGGCGAAGGTCATGAAGACGTTCGAGGCCAGCAGCAGGCCGATGGTGACGACGGGAACGGGCAGGTTGGTCATGGGGGCTCCGGCTGATGAAGGGCCGGCCCGCGCCTGCGGGGCCGGGGAGGGATGGCGCATGCGCCGTTTCCTCTAGGCGCACCCGGGGCGCGCGGCTAGTGTCGATCCGTCGGGAACGGGGACGGCGATGAAGGACATCCTGCGCGAGCTCGAGGAGCGGCGCGCCACGGCGCGGGCGGGCGGGGGCGAGGCCCGCGTGGCCGCCCAGCACGCGAAGGGCAAGCTGACCGCGCGCGAGCGGATCGAGCTTCTGCTCGACGAGGGCTCGTTCGAGGAATGGGGCATGTTCGTCCGGCACCGCTGCAGCGATTTCGGGATGGAGGCGCAGCGCCACCCCGGCGACGGCGTGGTCACGGGCTGGGGCACGGTCAACGGCCGGCTCGTCTACGTCTTCAGCCAGGATTTCACCGTGCTGGGCGGCTCGGTCGGCGAGACGCACGGGGCCAAGATCTGCCGCATCATGGACATGGCGCTCCAGAACGGCGCGCCGGTGATCGGGATCAACGATTCGGGCGGCGCGCGCATCCAGGAAGGCGTCGGCAGCCTCGCCGCCTACGGCGAGATCTTCCAGCGCAACGTGCTGGCCTCGGGCGTGATCCCGCAGATCTCGCTCATCATGGGACCCTGCGCGGGCGGGGCGGTCTATTCGCCGGCGATGACCGACTTCATCTTCATGGTGAAGGGGTCGTCCTACATGTTCGTCACCGGTCCCGACGTGGTGAAGACGGTCACGAACGAGGTCGTCACGGCCGACGACCTCGGCGGGGCCGAGACGCACACGCGGCGCTCCTCGGTCGCCGACGGGGCCTTCGAGAACGACGTGGAGGCGCTGGCCGAGACGCGCCGCCTGATCGACTTCCTGCCGCTCTCGAACCGCGAGGCGCCGCCGGTCCGGCCCTTCTTCGACGCGCCCGACCGGGTGGAACCCGCCCTCGACACGCTGGTCCCCGACAACCCGAACCAGCCCTACGACATGAAGGAGCTGATCCTGAAGGTCGCCGACGAGGGCGACTTCCTCGAGATCCAGGCCGCCTTCGCCGCCAACATCGTCACCGGCTTCATCCGGCTGGAGGGGCGGACGGTGGGCGTCGTCGCGAACCAGCCGATGGTGCTGGCGGGCTGCCTCGACATCGACGCCAGCCGCAAGGCCGCGCGCTTCGTGCGCTTCTGCGACGCCTTCGAGATCCCGATCCTCACGCTTGTCGACGTGCCGGGCTTCCTGCCGGGCACGGGCCAGGAATACGGCGGCGTCATCAAGCACGGGGCGAAGCTGCTCTTCGCCTATGCCGAGGCGACGGTGCCCAAGGTCACGGTCCTGATCCGCAAGACCTATGGCGGGGCCTACGTGGTGATGGCCTCGAAGCACCTGCGGGGCGACGTGATCTACGCCTGGCCCACGGCCGAGGTGGCCGTGATGGGGGCCAGGGGCGCGGTGGAGATCCTGCACCGGGGCGAGAACGGCGACGCCGAGGCCGTGGCCCGGCGCGTCGCCGACTACGAGGCGCGCTTCGCCAACCCCTTCGTCGCGGCCGAGCGCGGCTTCGTGGACGAGGTGATCATGCCGCATTCGACCCGGCGGCGGGTCGCGCGCGCCTTCGCGGCACTTCGCGGCAAGCGCCAGTCGAACCCCTGGAAGAAGCACGACAACATCCCCCTCTAGGAGCGGCGCCATGGACGAGGACGAGACGATCGCCGTGCCGTCGGGGCAGGCCGTCACCTTCCTCGACGCCATCCGCGACACGCAGGGGCCGCAGGGGCTGACGATGCGCTTCCGCTTCCTCGCCCCCGCCATCGCCGCGCCGGACGGGGGCGTCCCGCTCGAGGCGGCGCTGGCCGACATGGAGGCGCTGTGCCGGACCTACGCGCTTCCCCGCGCGCGCGGCACGGTGCCCCAGCCCCGCCAGGTCGTCATCGTCCTCGCGGACCGGGCCGTGCCCTACGGGCTGGCCGATCCCGAGGCGACGCAGTACTTCGAGGCCTTCGCGATCGAGGGCGACGACTGCATCCCCGAGATCTTCTGATGCGATCGGCCGATCGCGCGGTTCGGTGTCCATCCGCAGCCGAAACCGATGCCGCGCCGCCACAGCGCGCATTTCGCGCAGGCCCGCCGTGTCGCGGGCGCCCTCGGGCTGCTAGGGTCGGGCTCGGCGCGGATCCTGCGGGCGCGTCCGACCAACGGGCCGGCGGCGGATCCGCCCGATCCCGCAACAGGAACGGAGCAGACGATGTCGAAGACGATTGCACGCATGGCGGTCCTGGGGGTGGCAGCCCTCGTGTCGGCCTGCGCGCCGAAACCGGCGCAGACGGTCAGCGTCGAGCAGCCCGTCACCACCGAGCCGGTCCTGACCGGCAAGTAGGGCCCAGGCGGCACGGCGGGCCGGGGCGACGACGCTCCGGCCCGCCGGACCCCGGCCGGTGACGCCATGCTGAAGCACCGCGGCTTTCCGGGCCGGCTGCCCGGGACCGACCTGCAGTTCGTGATCCGCCGGGCCAACCATCGCGACGGCCCCGCCCGGATCGTCCGGCGCGAGCGCTTCCGCGACCGCAGGGCGCTTGACCGCGCGGCCGACGCGGCCTTCATGGCCGCGCTCTGGCGGCAGTTCGGCGACCGGCCGTTCGAGCGGGGGAACCTCGACGCGGGCCGGCTGTCCTGGCTCTTCGGGCGCGAGGTGGTGCCCGCCGAGGATCCCTTCGACCCCGAAAGCTACGAGGCGCTGCTGCGCATCGACGAGGCGCGCGCACGGGCGGCCTTTCCCGATGCCTTCGCCGCCGGCGCGGCCCCGCCGCCGGACGCGGACGGGGACGACGATTGACCCCGCCCGCGGCGGCACCGGCCCGCGTCGCAATGGCGCACCGCGGGTCTGGGCGGGTGATCGCCGACCGGAACCGGGCGGTGTTTCGGGGCTTTTCCACCGCGCGGATTTCACTAGGATCGGCCGCCGGATGCACACCACACAAAGGTTCAGAACCATGCGCACACCCTACACCGTCTCGGCGCTCACCCTTGCCGGCGTCCTGCTGTCCGCCTGCGCCCCGCAGCCGGGGCAGGGTGCCTTCCTCGACAACCAGTCGGGCCGCGCGATCGCCGGCGCCGTCGTGGGGGCGGGGCTCGCCGACGCGACCGACGAGAACATCGCGGCCGGCGCGGCGCTGGGCGCGCTGGCCGGTGCCGTCACCTGCGGCGTTCCGGGCCTGCCCCCCTGCACCGGGCTCTGACCGGGCGATCGACCGGGCGGGCCGCCGCGTCCGCCTTCCGGCCATCCGGGCGGCCCGCCCGGGTGGCCGTTCCATGTCCGGGGGCCCGCGATGTTCGACCGCCTGCTGATCGCCAACCGGGGCGAGATCGCGTGCCGCGTCATCCGCACCGCGCGGCGGATGGGGATCGGGACGGTTGCGGTCTTCTCGGATGCGGACCGGGGCGCGCTCCACGTGTCGCTCGCGGATGCGGCCGTGCCCATCGGCCCCGCGCCGGCGGCGCAGTCCTACCTGCGCATCGACCGCATCATGGATGCGGTGCGCGCGACCGGCGCGCAGGCGGTCCACCCGGGCTACGGCTTCCTCTCCGAGAACGCCGGCTTCGCCCGCGCGCTCGAGTCCGAGGGGATCACCTTCGTCGGCCCGCCGAGCGCCGCCATCGCCGCGATGGGCGACAAGATCACCGCGAAGGCGATCGCCGCGAAGGCCGGGGTCAGCACGGTCCCGGGCTACACCGGCCTGATCGAGGACGAGGACCACGCGGTCCGCATCGCGCGCGAGGTCGGCTATCCCGTCATGCTCAAGGCGAGCGCGGGCGGCGGCGGCAAGGGGATGCGCGTCGCCCGCACCGACGCCGAGGCGCGCGAGGGCTTCGGGGCCTCGCGCCGCGAGGCGCAGGCGAGCTTCGGCGACGACCGGATCTTCGTCGAGCGGTTCGTGGAGCGGCCCCGCCACATCGAGATCCAGGTGCTGGCCGACGGCCACGGCAACTGTGTCCACCTGCACGAGCGCGAATGCTCGATCCAGCGGCGGAACCAGAAGGTGATCGAGGAGGCGCCATCCCCCTTCCTCGATGCCGCGACGCGCGCGGCGATGGGGGCGCAGGCCTGCGCGCTGGCCCGCGCGGTGGGCTACGCCAGCGCCGGCACCGTCGAGTTCATCGTCGATGCCGACCGCACCTTCTATTTCCTCGAGATGAACACCCGCCTTCAGGTGGAGCATCCCGTGACCGAGCTGATCACCGGGATCGACCTCGTGGAGCAGATGATCCGCGTCGCGGCGGGCGAGCGCCTGCCCTTCGCCCAGGACGACATCCCCCTGGACGGCTGGGCGATGGAGGGCCGCCTTTACGCCGAGGATCCCTGGCGCGGCTTCCTGCCGTCCACCGGCCGCCTCACCCGCTACCGCCCGCCGAGGGAAGGGCGGGTCGGGCGGCCGGACGGCCCGACGCCGAACCCTCGGTTCCTTGGGGACCATGACGCGGAGCAGCGCCTTCCCGTTGTCCGCAACGACACCGGCGTGACCGAGGGGGGCGAGATCTCCACCTTCTACGACCCGATGATCGCCAAGCTCTGCACCTGGGCGCCGACGCGCGAGGGGGCCATCGACGCGATGCGGGACGCGCTCGACGCCTTCGAGGTGGAGGGGATCGGCCACAACCTGCCCTTCGTCGCCGCCGTGATGGGCCACCCGCGCTTCCGGTCGGGCGACATCTCCACCGCCTTCATCGCCGAGGAGTATCCCGACGGCTTCCGGGGCGCCCCGCTCGACGGCGCCACCCTGCGCCGGGTGGCCGCCGCCGCCGCCGCGATGCACCGCGTGGCCGAGATCCGGCGCACGCGCCTCTCGGGCACCATGGACAACCACAGGCGGCGGGTGGGCGACGACTGGGTGGTGAGCGTCGACGGCACCGATCATCCGGTGACCGTCGCCGCCGGCCCCGACGGGTCGGACGTGGCGTTCGCCGATGGCGCGGTCCTTCGCGTGACGGGCGGCTGGACGCCCGGCATGACGCTCGCGCGGCTTGCGGTCGATGACGGGCCGCTGACGATGAAGGTCGACAAGATCCCCATGGGCTTCCGCCTGCGCCTGCGCGGGGCCGACCTGCGCGTGCTGGTCCGCAGCCCGCGCGCGGCGGCGCTCGCCGCGCGGATGCCCGTGCGCGAGCCGCCCGACACGTCGCGCCTGCTGCTGTGCCCGATGCCGGGCCTCGTGGTCCGGATCGACGTGGCCGAGGGCGACGCCGTGCACGAGGGCCAGCCGCTCGCCACCGTCGAGGCGATGAAGATGGAGAACACGCTTCGCGCCGCGCGGTCGGGGCGCATCGCCCGCATCAACGCCGCCCCTGGCGACACCCTGCGCGTCGACGACGTGATCCTGGAGTTCGAGTGAGCCTGCTCGACCCGTGGATCGGCGTGCCCGTGCAGGCCGCCTTCGTCGGCGGCGCCTTCGTCGCGGCGGGGTGGATCGTCAGCGGCTGGCAGACCCGGCGCGCGGCGGCGACCCTGCGGGCGGAGCGGACGCGCGACGTCCACCGCGCGCTCTACGCCGAGATCGGGACGAACCTCGCGAACCTCTGGGACGAGGCGCAGCTCGATGCCTACGCCGCCCCGATCGTTGCGCGCATGCGGGCCGAGGGGGAGGGGTTCATCCCCTTCATCCCGGTGGAGCAGAACGACCACCTGTACGAGAAGATCGCGGCCGAGATCCACATCCTGCCGCGCCAGACGATCGACCCCGTCGTGGCCTACTACAGCCAGGTCCGCGCCATCGCGGCGCTGGCGACCGACATGCGCGCGGCGGCCTTCGCCGGCCTCGCGGCGGATCGCCGGATCGACATGTACCTCGACTACATCGCGATGAAGAAGCAGGCGCTGGCCTTCGGCCGGCACGCCAACACCATGATCACCGCCTACGCGCGGGGCGGCGCCAGGGCCGCCGACGCCGAGGCGCGGCGGGCCGCGGCCGTCAGTACCCGGGCTTCGGGCCCGTCCGGCCCGTGACGGGAATAGGCGTGTAGGTGCTCTTGTCCATCGCGTCCTCCGTCCCGGGGCGGCCTTCGGCCTTACGAAGGTAGGCGCGCACCGACCGCATGGCAAGGCCGGGCCGCGCGGCGGCTCAGGACCGGTCGACCGCGCCCTCCTGAATCTCCTGGCGGCGGATGGGCGAGCGGTCGATGGCGTTGATGATCTCGCGCACGGCCCAGGGCAGGGGCTTGCGCTGGATCGGCCGCCCGTCCTTGTCCATCACCACGAGCGAGAAGCCGCGCGGCCGCAGTTCCTGGCGCACCTCGCTGCGGGCCTCGGGGTCGGTGTCGGTGATGACCACCACGTCGCGCGCCTCGAGCGCGGCGGGGTCGCGGGCCAGCAGGTCGATCTGGCGGCGGAAGTTCGGATCGTTCGGGCTGTCCGCGAAGACGACGACCGGCCGCTTGACCCAGACCAGATCCGCCAGCGCGACCGACGGGCCGTCCAGCGTGACGAGCGCGTCCTGCGCCGGGGCCGACAGCGGGAAAAACGCCGCGACGGCAATCGCATAAAGTCTTTTCATGACACCTCTCTCGGCCAACGATATAGGATGGGGCGGGCCGAAACCAATCCGGGCCGCCCCGGTTTCGCCGCGAGGCCGGCCCCGGCCGCGAGGAAGGGACGAGACCGCGATGACCGACCCGTCGCTGCGCTGGCGCAGGCTGGCCGAGGCCGAGATGAAGGACGCGGATCCCGATGGCCTGACCCGCGCCACGCCCGAGGGGATCGCGGTGAAGCCCCTCTACACCGCCGCCGACCTGGACGGGATCCCGCATCTGGGCAGCGTGCCGGGCGAGGCGCCGTTCCTGCGCGGCCCCCGCGCCACGATGTACGCGCACCGCCCCTGGACGATCCGCCAGTACGCGGGATTCTCGACCGCGGCCGAATCGAACGCCTTCTACCGGCAGGCGCTGGCCGCGGGCCAGCAGGGCGTCTCGGTCGCCTTCGACCTGGCCACCCATCGCGGCTACGACAGCGACCACCCCCGGGTCGAGGGGGACGTGGGCAAGGCCGGGGTCGCCATCGACTCGGTCGAGGACATGAAGGCGCTGTTCGACGGCATCCCGCTCGACCGGGTGTCGGTCTCGATGACGATGAACGGCGCGGTGATCCCGGTGCTGGCCGCCTTCATCGTCGCGGCCGAGGAGCAGGGGGTGGCGCGGGCGCAGCTTTCGGGAACCATCCAGAACGACATCCTGAAGGAGTTCATGGTCCGCAACACCTACATCTTCCCGCCCGGGCCCTCGATGCGGATCGTGGCGGACATCATCGCGTACGCCGCCGCCGAGATGCCGCGCTTCAACTCGGTCAGCATCTCGGGCTATCACATGCAGGAGGCGGGCGCGACGCTGGTGCAGGAACTGGGCTTCACGCTGGCCGACGGGCGCGAGTACGTCCGCGCCGCACTCGCGCGCGGGATGGACGTCGACGCCTTCGCGCCGCGCCTGTCGTTCTTCTTCGCGATCGGGATGGATCTCTTCATGGAGGTGGCGAAGCTGCGCGCCGCCCGCGTCCTCTGGCACCGGATCATGGCGGAGTTCTCGCCGAAGCGTCCCGAGAGCCTGATGCTCCGCACCCACTGCCAGACGAGCGGGGTCAGCCTTCAGGCGCAGGATCCGTGGAACAACGTGATCCGCACCGCCTACGAGGCGCTGGCGGCCGTGCTGGGGGGGACGCAGTCGCTCCACACCAACGCGCTCGACGAGGCGCTGGCCCTCCCCACCGCGTTCTCGGCCCGCGTCGCGCGGAACACCCAGCTCATCCTCGCCGACGAGACGGGGGTGACGCGCACCGTCGATCCGCTCGCGGGGAGCTACTACGTCGAGCGCCTGACGCACGAGATGGCCGGGGCCGCCTGGACCCTGATCGAGGAGGTGGAGGCGATGGGCGGGATGACCGCGGCCGTGGCCGAGGGGATGCCCAAGCGGCGGATCGAGGAAAGCGCCGCCCGACGCCAGGCGCGCATCGACCGGGGCGAGGAGGTGATCGTCGGCGTCAACCGCTACGCCCCCCCCACGGCCGAGCCGCTGGACATCCGCGCCATCGACAACCACGCGGTGCGCGCCGCGCAGGTGGCCGCGCTGGAACGGGTGCGCGCGACCCGCGACGCCGCGGCCTGCGGGGCGGCGCTGGCCGAACTGACCCGCCGCGCGGCGCAGGGCGGCAACCTGCTGGAGGCGGCCGTCGCCGCGGCCCGCGCCCGCGCGACGGTCGGCGAGATGACGTCGGCGATGGAGACGGTCTTCGGCCGCCACAGCGCGGCCGTGCGGACGCAGGCCGGGGTCTACGGCGCCGCCGCCGCCGGCAACCCGGCGGTGGCGGCGGTGCGGGCCGACGCCGCGGCCTTCGCCGCCGAGACGGGCCGCGCCCCCCGGATGCACGTCGTCAAGGTCGGGCAGGACGGGCACGACCGCGGCGCCAAGGTGATCGCCGGGGCCTTCGGCGACATGGGCTTCGAGACCAGCGTGGGCCCGCTGTTCCAGACACCGGAGGAGGCCGCCCGCGACGCCGTGGCGGCGGGCGTCCACGTGCTCGGCCTGTCGAGCCAGGCGGCCGGGCACCGCACGCTCGCCCCCCGGCTCGTCGCCGCGCTGCGCGAGGCGGGCGGGGCCGGCATCCTCGTCGTCTGCGGCGGCGTCATCCCCGAGCGGGACCACGACGCCCTGCGCGAGGCCGGGGTGCGGGCGATCTTCGGGCCGGGGACGAACATCCCCGAGGCCGCGCGCGAGATCCTCGGCCTGCTGCGCCGGGGACCGGGGAACTAGCGCTAGAGTTCCACCTCGCCGGTCGCCGGATCGGGCTGCTGCGCCGGCGGCTCGTAGGGCGGGGCGTCGGGGCTGCGGCGGATCAGGATGTCGCCGTTCTCGAGCACCTCGGGCGCCTCGTAGTCGCCGATGTTGCCCATCACAGCCGACAGGTCGCGCAGCAGCGGCTCATAGTCCGCGGCGAGCGACCGCAGATCGCGAAGCGCGGGGTCGATCTCCTGCCAAAGGCCGCGCAGAAGGGTGCGCGCGCCCTCCTCGATCAGGCCGGGGGCCTCCTCGGCCGGCGGGGCGGCGTCCTGCGCGGCGGCGGGTTGCCACAGCAGCGCGACGCCGAGCAGGGGCATGATCAGGACGCGTCTCATGCGCGGGATATAGGGCGCGCGCGCCGCGGTCAAAGGGGCAGGTCCAGCGTGACGGGGAAATGGTCCGACGCGGCGAGCAGGGCCTCGCGCAGCACGGGGTCGCCGTAGCAGGCGGGATCGTTGAAGGGGTGCCAGATCCGCCAGGCGGGACTCCGCGCCGCAAGGTCGGGCGACACCATGATGAAATCCAGAAGCGCCTCGAACCAGCGGCCCCCGAGCCAGAAGCGCGCGGTCGTGGGCACGATCCCCACCCGCTGCGCCAGCGCCATCGCGGCATGGGGGTCGTGGAGGGCCGCGGGCGGCTCGCCCAGCACGACCTCCACGCCCGACCGGCCGAACTCCGCCTCGTAGGCGTCGAGCCCGGGGCCGTCGTTGAAGTCGCCGAGCACCACGAGCGGATCGCCCGCCGCGAGGTGCGCCTCCACCCGCGCGCGGATCCACAGGCACTCGCGCAACTGCTTGCGGCGGTTCAGCAGCGCCACGCGCGCGACCCCGGCCGCGTCCTGCGCCCCGTGGGGGGCCTTCGACTTGACGTGGACGCCGATCAGGCGCAGCGCCATGCCCCCCGCCGTCGTCAGCGCCAGCTCCAGCGGCGGGCGGGCGAAGCGGACGGGTTCGGGCGGGCTCCCCTCGGCCACGACCGCGCCGAAGCTGCCGTCGAAGCGCGGCGCGGCCTCGCCGCCGTCCTGTGGGTCGTGGCGCACCCCGAGGCGGTCGGGGTCGTGGAGAAGCGTCAGCTCCTGCTCGGTGCCGCTGGGAAAGCCCGTGACGGCGCGGCGGGCGCGCAGGCCGGCCCCGGCCGCGAAGCGCTCCAGCGCGCGGGCGGAGGACCGGCGGCCGCCGGTATCGGGTGCCTCGACCACCAGCACGGCATCCGCGTCGATCGCGGCGAAGATGCGCCGCAGGGCGGCGAGCTGCGCGCCCCGCGTGATGCCGTGGCGCGCCGAGGGCGCGTCGTCGTCGAGCATCGCCCCCCGGTCGTCGAAGAGCGCGTTGAACCACTCGACGTTCCAGGCGGCGACCCGCAGCGTCGGGCGCATCAGGCGGCCAGCCGTTCCGAGATCTCGCGCCAGGCCTCGTTGACGGCGATCAGCCGTCTCTCGGCGAGCCGCAGCGCCTCGGGCGGGATGCCGCGCGCGATCATCCGGTCGGGGTGGCTTTCGCGCACGGCGGCCTTCCAGGCGGCGCGCGCCTCCTCCAGCGTGGCGGTGGGCGGCAGGCCCAGGACATCCCAGGGGTCTGGCGCGGCGCCGGGGACGTGGCGCGCGCGGATCGCGCGCCAGGCGCGGTCGTCGATCCGCAGGATGTCGGCCACCCGCCGCAGGAACGCCTCCTCGCGCTCGTGGAAGGTGCCGTCGGCCACGGCGATGTGGAACAGCCCCTCCATCAGGTCGGTGAGGATGACGTGGTCGTCGCGGAACATCGCGCGGATCTTGCCGGCGTAGGCCTCGAACCCCGCCACGTCCTGCCGGGCGAGGTTGAAGACGCGGCCCGCGTTGGCCTCCTCGCCGGGCGGGATCTGGAAGACCTGCCGGAAGGCCGCGACCTCGTTCCGGGTGACCGCCCCGTCGGCCTTGGCCATCTTCGCCCCCAGCGCGATCACCGCGATGGTGAAGCCGACGGAGCGTTCGGGGGCGGCGGGCGTGCCCGCGAACAGCCGCTCGAAGACCGCCGACAGGGCCTCGCCCGCGCCGAGCGCGGAAAGGGCTTCGCTGATCCGTGACCAGAGCGACATGGCCTCAGTCTATCCGCTGGTCCGTCATCTGTCAGGCCGGGATCGCCGGCCGCACGGCCGCGGCGCAGGTCATTCCAGCGCCCTCCGGCCGCGGGGGGTGGCGAAGGTCGCCCGCATCGCTTTGGCGGGTCCCTCGGCAATGGCGATGCGCGGATCGTCGATCCGGCCCGCGAGCGCCGCGCGAAGGGCGGGGGCCTCGGGGTGGGCGATCTCCAGCCGGACGAGGCGCACGCCCGCGTCGGGCAGGGCGCGCGCCGGGTGCGCCGCCCCCTCCCACTGGATCAGCGCGGGGAAGGCCCCGTCGAAGGGCAGCCGGCCGTCGTCCGGGACGGCCATGCGCCACCGGTATTCGCCTCGCGCCAGCGCCACGGGGGTGCCGGCCCCGGCGGGGCCGGCGGCCAGGGCCGCGTCCAGATCGTCGCAGGCCGCGACCCAGTTCGCCAGGCGCGGCGGCCCCCCGAAGGCGTCGAGGTCGAACCAGCGCGGCCGGTCGGGGCGCGCGGCCGCGGGGTTTGCGGCGATCACCTCGAGGTAGATGTCGCCCAGTCCCAGAAGCCGGTTGTGCGTCCCCATGAGGGGGTGCTCCCCGCCCGGTGCCAGCGGCACCCCCAGCACGGCCTCGACCGCCGCAACGCCCTCCTCCAGCGTCTCCGCCGCGACCGCGAGGTGGTCGAGCGCCAGCCGCGTCATCCCGCGTCGGTCACGTTCGGCGTGGCGCGCAGCGCCTGCGCGAAGGCGGTGAAACGCGCCTGCGCCACCTCGCCGAAGAGGCCGCGCCCGCGCTCGGTCAGCATCAGGTCGAGCGTTCGGCGCTTGGGATGCCAGCGCAGCCGGCCCGCGCTCTCGGGGTTCGCGATCGAGAACATCGCGCCGAAGCGCATCGCCTTGCCCAGAACCTCGGCGCGCATCATCTGCTCGTCGGACAGCAGGCGGAACAGCGGCTCCAGCCGCGATCCCGCGTGGCTGTTCTTGTAGCGGTGCAGCAGGGCGAGGCCCAGGAACACCCGGCCCGGATGGTCGAGGCCGCCGAGGTTCGCGCGCGTCGCGTTGTCGAAGCAGGCCTCGGCGCGGTAGTCGGGATGCGCGCGCCAGGTCGTGTCGTGCAGAAGGCAGGCGGCCTTGATCAGGCGCAGCTCCTCCTTCGGGGCGCCCTCGAAGATCGGCGACAGGAAGGCGTAGAGCTTCTTGCCGAACCCCGGGATGCGCGCCTGCGCGGCCTCGGCCGCGCGCGCGGCCTCGATCAGCGGATCGCGGGCGCGCAGGTGGTCGGGCATCTGCTCGTAGAGCATCCCCTCGCGGATGCCGTAGGCCGAGACGTCGATCTCGGAGGGCTGGAACACCTCGACGAGCGGGCGCAGCACCTCGCAGGCGAGGGGGACGAGCTCCATCCGCTCCGCCGAGGTGCCGGTCCGCGCGCGCAGCAGGGCGGGGTCCGAGGTCGCGATCCAGTCCAGCGTGTCGAGAAGCGCCCGCGGCTGCATCCGGTATTCGTGGAGCACCGTCAGCGGATAGGACCGCCTGTCCATGTCGAGCCGCGCGATCACCCGCCACGACCCGCCGACGAGGTAGATCCGCTCGCCCGGGAGGGCCTTCAGGCGGTCGTGCAGCCCGTTCAGGACGGCGCGCACATGCGCCTCGCGCTTCTTCGGGCCGCCCTCGACCTGCTGGAGCCGGAAGGGGCCGAGCGGGCTCGTCGCGCGCCGCCCGACCTTGCCGCCGCCGATCCGCGCCAGCTCCATCGAGTTGCCGCCGATGTCGCAGACGATTCCCTGCGCGTCGGGCCAGCCCAGAAGCACCCCCTGCGCGGACAGGCGCGCCTCCTCGTCGCCGTCGATGACCTGCAGCCGGAGGCCGGTCTCGCGCAGCACCTCGGCCTGGAAGTCGGGGCCGTCCCGCGCTTCGCGCACCGCGGCCGTGGCCACTACCGTCAGCGGCGCGATCCCCATCCCGTCGGCCAGGAGCGCGAAGCGCCGCAGCGCCGCCAGCGCCCGCGCCCGCCCGCGCGGATTGAGAAGGCCGGTCTGCACCAGCCCCTGCCCGAGGCCCGCCATGACCTTCTCGTTGTAGAAGTAGGCGGGCGACCGCGCGGCCCCGTCGAAGACCACCATGCGGACCGAGTTGGAGCCGACGTCGACCACGCCCACGCGGCTGAGCGCGCGGGCCGAGGGATCCTCGAACAGCGGGCGGCCGAAGAGGCCGGCCTCGTCGGGGTGGGATCCGGCGAGCAGCGTCGTCTCGGGGTCGCTGTCCTCGGCCATCGGTCCCTCTGCCCGTCCGTCACGCGGCGACGATGGATCGCGTGGCCCCCCCCGTCAACCGGGAAGGGCGGTGCCGGTCCGGGGCTGCGCCAGAAGCGGGGCGTCCTTGGCGCCCACCGTCCCGCGTCCCGAGAGCGAGGGGTTGGTCATGAAGAACCGGTGCAGGTTGAAGGGCTCGGACCCGCCGGGGTCGAGCCTGCGCTCGTAGCGCCCGTCGGGGTGGAGCACCCAGCTCTGCGCGACGTCGGCGAGGTTCGCGCCCATGATCTGGCTCATGATCTGCGTCTTGACGGTGGGGTTCGTCGCCTCGACCAGCGTCTCGACCCGGCGCGAGAGGTTGCGGCCCATCCAGTCGGCCGACGACAGGAAGATGCGCGCGCCGGGCGCGGGCAGGCCGTGGCCGTTCCCGAAGCCGACGATCCGGCTGTGCTCGAGGAAGCGCCCCACGACCGACTTCACGCGGATCGTGTCGGACAGGCCGCGGATGCCGGGCCGCAGCCCGCAGATGCCGCGCACGACGAGGCTGATGCGCACGCCCGCCTGGCTCGCGGCATAGAGCGCGTCGATCACGTCGGTCTCGATCAGGCTGTTCAGCTTGGCCCAGATCTCGGCCGGCCGGCCGGCGCGGGCATGGTCCGCCTCGGCCGCGATGAGCGCGAGCAGGCGCGGCTTCAGCGTGATCGGGGCGATGGCGAGGTTCTCCAGCCCCTCGGGCTGGACGTAGCCGGACAGGTAGTTGAACACCTTCGTCGCGTCCCGCCCCAGCGCCGGATCGCAGGTGAAGAGCGACAGGTCGGTGTAGATCCGCGCCGTGATCGGGTGGTAGTTGCCGGTCCCGTAATGCGTGTAGGTGACGAGCTGGTCGCCCTCGCGCCGCACGACCGTGCTGATCTTGGCGTGGGTCTTGTACTGCGTGAAGCCGTAGACCACCTGCGCGCCCGCGCGCTCCAGCCGGCGGCTCTGGCGGATGTTGGCGGCCTCGTCGAAGCGGGCCTTCAGCTCCACCAGCGCGGTCACCGACTTGCCCGCCTCCGCCGCCTCGCAGAGCGCGGCGACGATCGGGCTGTCCCACGACGTCCGGTAGAGCGTCTGCTTGATCGCGAGCACGTCCGGGTCGCGCGCGGCCTGCTCGAGGAAGCGGATGACCATGTCGAAGGTCTCGTAAGGGTGGTGCAGCAGCATGTCCTTCTGGCGGATGGCCGCGAACATGTCGCCGTCGTGGTCGAGCACCCGTTCGGGCACGCGCGGCGCGAAGGTCGGCCACAGCAGGTCGGGGCGGGAGGGCAGGACCAGTTCCCTCAGGTCGGCCATGCCGATCAGGCCGCGCACCTCCACCACCTCGTCGGGCGTGACGCCCAGCTCCTCCATGATCAGCGCGCGCAGCTCCGGCGGGCTGCCCGCGCTGATCTTCAGGCGGATCACCTCGCCCCGGCGCCGCCGCTTCAGCGCCGTCTCGAACTCGCGCACCAGATCCTCGGCCTCGTCCTCCACCTCGAGGTCGCTGTCGCGCAGCACCCGGAAGGCGCAGTGACCCCGGTCGGTGTAGCCGGGGAACAGCATCCCGAGATGCAGCAGCAGCAGCTCCTCCAGCGGCAGGAAGCGGTGGTCGCCCGCGCGACCGGGCAGGGCCACGAAGCGGCTGACCTGCTGGGGGATCGGCAGCAGCGCCTGGAGCGTGCGGCGGTCGCGTGTCCGCTCCAGCTCCAGGGCCAGGCAGAAGCCGGTGTTCGGGATGAAGGGGAAGGGATGCGCCGGGTCGACCGCCATCGGCGACAGCACCGGGAAGACCTTGCCGAGGAAGTGGTCGGCCAGGAACTTCAGGTCGCGCGCCGTCAGCTTCGACCGGGTGAGGATCGAGATGCCCTCGCCCTCCATCTCGCGCTTCAGGCGGGTCAGCGTCGTCTGCTGAACCTGCATCAGCCGCCGCGCATCCTCGTGGATCAGCGAAAGCTGCTCGGCCGCGGTCCGTCCGTCCTCGGACGTCTTGGGGGTGCCGTTGCGCATCTGCGCGCGCAGGCCCGCCACCCGGACGGTGTAGAACTCGTCGAGGTTGGCCGCCGAGATCGACAGGAAGCGAAGCCGCTCCAGCAGCGGCACGGCGGGGTTGGCCGCCTCGTCCAGGACGCGCCAGTTGAAGGCGAGCCAGCTCAGCTCGCGGTTGAAGAACCGCTTCGGCCCGGCGATGGCCTGCGGCGGAAGCGCGACGGGCTCGGGGAAGGGGGCGTGAAGGAAGTCGGACGGGGTCATGGCAGGCTTTTCCCGGCGGCCCGTGACGGCGGCGTGACGGCGCGCCGCCTCACTCCCAGGCCTCCGCGTCCTCGAGCGCCTCGGCGGCCAGCGCGCGCGAGATCGGCCGTCCCCGTTCGAGCGACAGCGCGTCGAGCGACGCGACCAGCGCCCGCGCGGCGGCGATCGACCGGTCCATCCGCGCGACCACGTAGGGGATAAGCGCGGGCTCCACAACGACCTGCCGGTCGGCAAAGAGCTTGACGAGCACCGCCCGCAGAAGCGCGTCGTCGGGCCTGCCCAGCCGCGTCGCGGCCATCGCCTGCATCCGGCTCGCGAGGTCGGGCAGGCCGAGGCCCCAGTCGCGCGGCGGCGCGGCGGCCGTCAGCAGCAGCGGGTGGCCGCGCTCGCGCATCCGGTTGTGCAGGTGGAACAGCGCCGCCTCGCGCGCGGGATGCCCCGCCACGGCGTTGGCGTCGTCGACCGCGACCGCCCCGTGCGCCGCGAGCCCCTCGACCGCGTCGGCGCCGAGCGCGCCCCCCTCGGCCACGGTGCCCCCGGCCTGCGCCGCCCAGATCGCCGCGAGATGCGACTTCCCGCTGCCGGCGGGGCCGGTCAGCAGCATCCGCCCCTCGGGCCAGCGCGCCCAGCCGTCGATCGCGGCCAGCGCGTCCCGGTTGGCGGCCGAGACGAAGAAGTCGGGCCGCGCATAGCCCGTCCTCGGCGGAAGATCGAAGGCGAGCTGGCCGCCGGCCGGACCGGATCGCGCGCCGCCGCTCACCCCCCCTCTCCGGTGCGGATCAGGGGGGCCGCGGGCGCCGCGGGCTTCGCCTCGGCCTTCACGAGCGGGACGGGGACCACCACGGCGGTCGGCGCGCCCTGCGCGGCGGGCGCCACCACGGCGGCGGGGGCGGCGGCGGCCTCGGCCAGCGCCTCGCCGTCCGTCCCCGGGGCGGCCATCACTACGGTCACCGGGGCCACGGCGGGCTCGGGCTCGGCGGCGACGACGCCGGTGTAGAGGCTGCTCTGCTGGTACTGGGCGACCAGGAAGCGGATCACCACGCCGATGATCGCCGCGACCGGAACCGCGACCAGAAGCCCGACGAAGCCGAAGAGCGCGCCGAAGGCCGACAGCGCGAGCAGCAGCCACACCGGATGCAGCCCGACCGAGTTGCCGACGAGGCGCGGCGTGATGACGTTGCCCTCGAGGAACTGGCCGAGCGCGAAGATGCCCGCGACCAGGCCGATCGACCACCAGTCGCCCCAGAACTGGAAGAGCGCGAGCCCCAGCGCCAGCGCCCCGCCCAGAAGCGCGCCGACGTAGGGGATGAAGGTGATCGCCCCGGCGATCGCGCCGACGACCAGGCCGAACTGAAGCCCCGCCGCCGCCAGCGCCACCGCGTAGAACGTGCCGAGCACGAGGCACACGCTGAGCTGCCCGCGCACGAAGGCCGCGAGCACCTCGTCGACCTCGCGCGCGAGCCGGCGGACGGTGGGCGCATGCTCGAGCGGCACCATCGCGTCGACGCGCGCGATCATCCGGTCCCAGTCGAGCAGCATGTAGACGGCGACCACCGGGACCACCACGAGGAACACGATCCAGCCGATCAGGCTGAAGGCCGAGGTGATGAGGGTGTTGGCAAGCTCGGCCCCGCGCGCCTGGATGCCCTCGCCGATGCTGGCGAGGGTCTGCCGCATGGTCGAGGTGCGGTCCGCGAGTTCCGGGAACTGGCTCAGCAGGTAGGCCTGGATGCGGTCGGCGTATTCCGGGGCCACGTTGACCAGCTGCGTGACCTGGCTGATCAGCGTCGGGATCACCGCGAGGATGAGCGTCACGAAGACCAGCGTCATGATGATCGCGATGACCGCCGTGGCGACCGCCCGGCTGGCCCCGGCCCGTTCGAGCCGGTCGGCGATGGGATCGAGGAAGTAGGCGATGGCCCCGCCCACGACGAACGGCAGGATGACGTCGCCCATGAGCCACAGCACGAGCAGCAGAACGACCGCCGCCACGCCCCAGTACTTGGCCTGATCGCGAACCGGCAGCGCCATGCCCGCCCCCCGTGTTCCCGGCGGGAACGGCCCGCCGGCTTGCCTGCAAGATGCGGATCGGCTACCCGATGCGCAACCCCGAACGCCGACCGAGGCCGAACCGATGCGTCTTTCCCGCTATTTCCTTCCCGTGCTCAGGGAGAACCCGGCGGAGGCGCAGATCGTTTCCCACCGCTACATGCTCCGGGCGGGGATGATCAAGCAGCAGGCCGCCGGGATCTACTCCTGGCTTCCGCTCGGCTACAGGGTCCTGCGCCGGATCGAGCAGATCGTCCACGAGGAACAGGGCCGTGCCGGGCACATCCCCCTCCTGATGCCGACGATCCAGCCCGCCGACCTGTGGCGGGAGTCGGGCCGCTACGGCGACTACGGCGAGGAGATGCTGCGCATCTCCGACCGCCAGAAGCGCGAGCTGCTCTACGGCCCCACCAACGAGGAGATGATCACCGACATCGTCCGCGCCCATGTGGGCAGCTACAAGGACCTGCCGCTGACGCTCTACCACATCCAGTGGAAGTTCCGCGACGAGATGCGCCCCCGGTTCGGCGTGATGCGCGGGCGCGAGTTCCTGATGAAGGACGGCTATACCTTCGACGTGGACCGCGCGGGCGCGCTCGCCGCCTATGACCGCCACATGGTCAGCTACCTGCGCACCTACGAGCGCATGGGCCTCACCGCGATCCCGATGCGCGCCGACAGCGGGCCCATCGGCGGCGACGACACGCACGAGTTCCTCGTGCTCGCGGGCACCGGCGAGAGCGAGGTGTTCTACGACGACCGCGTGACCGCGCTGAAGCTCGGGGATCGCGCGATCGACTACGACGACCGCGCCGCCGTCCGCGCCGTCTGCGAGGAGTTCACGACGCTCTACGCCCGCACCGACGAGACCCATGACGCGGCCCTGTTCGACCAGGTGCCCGAGGCGCACCGCAAGGTCGGGCGCGGGATCGAGGTGGGGCAGATCTTCTACTTCGGCACGAAGTACTCGGCCGCGATGGGGGCCACGGTGGTCACGCCCGACGGCACCCGCGTGCCGGTGGAGATGGGCAGCCACGGCATCGGCGTGAGCCGCCTGCTGGGCGCGATCATCGAGGCGAGCCACGACGACAAGGGCATCATCTGGCCCGAGGGCGTGACGCCGTTCCATGCGGGCATCGTCAACCTGAAGCAGGGCGACGGCGCCTGCGACGCCGCCTGCGAGGCGCTGCACGCAGGGCTGGTGGCGCGGGGCCTCGACCCCCTCTACGACGACCGGGACGAGCGGGCGGGCGCCAAGTTCGCGACGATGGACCTGATCGGCCTGCCCTGGCGCATCACGGTGGGGCCGCGCGGGCTGGCGGAGGGCAAGGTGGAGCTGACCAGCCGCCGCACCGGCGAGTCCGAGACGATGAGCCCCGAGGCGGCGATTGATCGCGTGGCGCAGGTCTACGCGGGGATGTGATCCGGCCGACCGCGACCCACGTAGACTGCACGATGGATCGTGCTGGTCCAGTACCCTGCCTGTGGCGCGGGCACGCCGACACGCTACTGCCGAACGTGTCTCTCGCAGGCTGACCGGACGGGCAGCCGCGCGGAAGATCCCGACTGCAATCCGGCCCCGCATCCTAACGGCGCGTATGGAAGGCGTCATGCGTTGACCAATCCGAACTGGCTGATCGGCCCTTACCTGTTGAATATCGTCATCCTCGTCCCGATCTGCTTCAGCATGTTCCTCGGAGGCGGCACGGCGACGGTCTTCGAGGGGCGGGTGCCGGAGTCGGCAGGGCTGCGTCTGCTGGTCGGCAGCCTTTGGTTCTCGATCTTGGTGGCGTCGATTGCCGGGTTGGTCCTGCCGGCCTTCTTCGCGCCGGTGATCCTGATCCAGGTGATCTACAAGCTGGCGTGGCTGGTGGTCTTCGTGATGCCTCTGTGGTGGGCGGGCCAGCCATTCCCCTATGGGATCAGCGCCGTCTTCGTCTTCATCGTCGCCACGTACCCGATCGCATTCTTGCTGGCGGTCCGAACCGCGTGACCTGAGGGTTTCCTGCCCCCGGTCACCCCCGCCCGAGATGCAGGTTGTGCCTGACGCCCCCCGTCAAGCCCATCAGCCGCACCCAGATCGGCAGCAGCGCCTCGGTCCCGCGCGCGCCGACGATGTCGCCGAGGTCGACGACGTGCCGCCAGCCGAACTCGTCCTGCGCAAGGCGCGTGACGGCGGCCTTCGCCTCCGCGTCGTTGCCCGCGATGAAGAGGTCGTGGTCGCCGGGGATCAGGGCGGGATCGACCATCACCGCCGCGGCGATGGTGTTGAAGGCCTTGACCACGCGCGCCTCGGGAAAGGCGGCCTGGATCTGCTCGCCGAGGCTCGTCGGCCCCGAATAGCGCGGGTCGAGGAACGGGGGCATCCCCTGGCTGAAGTCGAGCGGGTTGGCCACGTCGACCAGCACCTTGCCGGCGAGGTTCGCAGCCCCCGCCAGCGCGAGCGCCTCCAGCGAACCGCCGCCGGTTGTCGCGTTGACGACGATCGCGCCGTGCGCCGCAGCCTCGGGCAGGGGGGCGACGCGCCCACCGGTGCGCGCGATCCAGTCGCGCAGCGGCAGGCCCCCCCGCCGCTCCTTCGTCAGGGCCGCGTCGTCCACGGCGCGCAGGCCCAGGACGACGTCGTGCCCGTTCCCGATCAGCGCCGCGCCCAGGGTCTGGGCCACGCCGCCGCCGCCGATCATCCCTATGTTCATCGTCCCGCAGTCCCTTTATGGACAGACAGGTTCGTCTGCTCCATCTTGATACAGACAGGTCTGTCTATATGTCAACCCCCGACACTGCGCCGCCGCTCTCGGCCCGCGACCGCATCCTGGCGGTGGCGGGGCCGCTGTTCTACCGCCACGGCACCCGTGCGATCGGCATCGATCGGGTGATCGCGGAGTCGGGCGTGGCGAAGGCCACGTTCTACCGGCACTTCCCGTCGAAGGACGACCTGATCGTGGCCTGGGTCGCGGCCTCGGCCGAGCGTGAGGCCGGCGCGCCGCCCGACGTGACGGCGCCCCGCGCGCTGTCCGACTGGATCGACCGGCTGATCGAGAGCGTGCGGCACCCGAACTGCCTCGGCTGCCCGATGCAGGGCACGGCGGCCGAGTTCGGCGAGCCGGACCACCCCGCGCACAGGGCCGCCCGCGCCGCGAAGGAGGCGACGCTTGCCGAGCTGGCGCAGCGCGCGCGGATGGAAGGGCTGCGCGATCCCGACGGCACGGCGGCGGAAGCCTTCCTGCTTGCCGAGGGCCTGCTCGCGTCGCGACGCATCTTCGGACGCGACGCGCCGATCGAGGCGGCGGGCCGCGCGCTGCGCCGGCTGGTCGCGTCGGCCCGGACCTGAGGCGCGGCGCCTATGCCTTCGACGCGGTGCCCTTCCTCCCCAGCGCGCTCTGCGCGGCCGAGGACTTGCGGGGGTTCCTCTCCCCTTCCTTCGAGGCCTTCGCGTTGGCGCGCTGCGCCGTCTTCGATCCCTTGCCCTTGGTTCCGGCCATCGCGTCCCTCCCGGCGGACGGCGGGCGAACGCGGGGTGGCGCGGGGCGTTCCGTCAGGTGGCGAAGCGGTGGACGCGGCCGTCGACCGCCAGCCGCCGCAGGGTACGCAGGTTGACCGTGCGCGGCTCGCGCTTGCGCACGTCCCAGACGGGGATCAGGTGCGGATGACGCCGCGCGCGCGTCCACGCGGCGCGGCGCGCAGGCTCGAGGGGCAGGCCGCGTTCCCACCAGTCGCGGTCGACCTTGGCGGGCTGGACCTGCATCCGGCGCAGCGTGCCGTCCTTCTTGACGAACTCGACGCCGCAGAACCGGCTGCCGGCCGCGTCGAACAGCGCGCGCCGCCGCGTGATCTCGGCCTCGGACGGCGCCGCCCCGGGCGGTAGGAACGACATTTCGATGGTGCTCATGATGCCCGCGATATGGGGACTGGGCCAAGCGATTTCAATGGCTTGATCGCATCTGCTGCCGAGCCGGGGCGGGGGGCCGCGGGCCGCGTCCGGGCCGGGACGGGGCCGGCGGCGGGAACGACGGGCCTTCGCGGGGTGTTGGGCCAGATCGCCGCCACCGACTCATGGAGAAGCCCCATGCCGTTCCCCCCGCCGCGCCTTCTGGCCACGAGCGCCGTCGCGCTGTCCATCGCTGCCCCCGCCCTCGCGCAGGACTGGGACTGGGGCGAGCCGAACGTGCCCGAGTTCCGCCCCGCCTTCGAGAACCAGACCCGCGCGCCGAAGATAGAGGACCGGGACGCCGTCCGGTCCGAAACCTTCGCGACCGGGCTGGAGAACCCCTGGGGCATCGCCCTGCTGCCCGACGGCAGCTACCTCGTGACCGAACGGCCCGGCCGCCTGCGCCACGTTGCCCCCGACGGCACCGTGTCCGAGCCGATCGCGGGCGTGCCCGAGGTCCTGGCCGAGGACCAGGGCGGGCTTCTCGACGTAGCGCTCGCGCCCGACTTCGCCGAGTCGCGCCGGGTCTTCCTCACCTATTCGCGGCCCGTGGGCGAGCTTTCGGCCACCGTCGCGGGGTCGGGCGTGCTGTCCGGCGACATGCGCGAACTGAGCGACTGGCAGATCCTGTTCACGCAGGACCCGCCGTCGCCGACCCCGCTGCAGTACGGCAGCCGGATCCTCTTCGACGGCGAGATCGCCTACATCACCACCGGCGAGCGCTACAGCGACGAGGAGCGCGTCTTCGCGCAGGACGTGACCCGGACCTACGGCAAGGTCGTCCGGATGAACGCGAGCGGCGGCCCGGCCGAGGGCAACCCCTTCGCCGACCAGGGCACCACCGCGGCCGAGGTCTACACCCTGGGCCACCGCAACGTGCAGGGCGCGGCCCTCGACGCCGAGGGAACGCTCTGGACGCTGGAGCACGGGCCCGCGGGGGGGGACGAGCTGAACCGGATCGAGGCGGGCGCGAACTACGGCTGGCCCGAGGTGAGCTATGGCGAGGACTACGACGGCACCCCGGTCGGCACCGGCCAGCCGCGCGGCGAGGGCTTCGTGGAGCCCGTCTACTACTGGGACCCGGTGATCGCGCCGGGCGGCTTCGTCTTCTACGAGGGCGACCTGTTCCCCGGGTGGGAGGGCGACATCCTCGCCGCGTCCCTCAGTCCCGGAGGGATCGTGCGGCTCGACATGGAGGGCGGCCGCGTCGCGGGCGAGGCGCGGTATCTCTCCGGCGAGAACCGCATCCGCGACGTGGAGATCGCGCCCGACGGGGCGATCCTCGCGCTCGTGGACGACCCCGAGGGGTCGATCCTGCGGATCACCCCGCGCGACGGGACGGCGCAGCCGGCCGACTAGCACCGCGATCCGCGCTTCGTGACCGCCGGGGGGTGCCCGGGCCGGCCGGACCGGGTTGACGGGCGCGGGGCATCTGCCAAAGGTGCCCCGCATGGCCGACCGGACCCGACCCTTCGCCGCCTTCGAATGGATGATCGCCTGGCGCTACCTGCGCGCCCGCCGCGCCGAGGGCGGCGTCAGCGTGATGACCTGGATCAGCCTGATCGGCATCACGCTCGCGGTCTTCGCGCTGGTCGCGACCCTGGCCGTGCGCGCGGGCTTCCGGGCGGAGTTCGTGGACACCATCCTCGGGGCCAACGCCCATGTCACCGTCTATGCCGTCGACCGGGTCGACGACGAAGGGCGGGTGCGGCAGCAGGGGTTCGCGGCGTTCGACGCGCTGGCCGGGCGGCTGCGCGCGGTGCCGGGCGTGACGCGCGCGGCGCCCCTGATCAAGGGGCAGGTGATGACCACCGCCAACGGCGTCAACCTCGGGGCGGAGGTCTACGGCATCCGCAGCGGCGATCTCGAGACGATCCCGCGCGTGGGCCTCGGATCGCCGGCGGTGGGCGACATCGCGCGGTTCGACGAGGGGATCGCCATCGGCGCGCGGCTGGCCGAGGATCTCGGCGTCGGTCTCGGCGACCGGCTGCGGCTGATCTCGCCCGACGGGGTGCGGACGGCGCTGGGCACGACGCCGCGCGTCAAGGCCTACGAGATCGTCTACATCTTCACCGCCGGCCGCTACGACATCGACCGCACGCGGATCTACATGCCCTTCGCGGAAGCCCAGTCCTACTTCAACCGCGAGGGCTTCGCCGACGAGATCGAGGTCATGGTGGACGACCCCGAGGCGGTCGGCGCGATGACCGCGCCGCTGCTGGCCGCCGCGGGCGACGGCGCGCTGGTCTGGACCTGGCGCGACGCCTCCGGCGCCTTCCTGCGCGCGCTCGACATCGAGGACAACGTGATGTTCGTGATCCTCGCGATCCTCGTCCTCATCGCCGCGATGAACATCGTCTCGGGCCTCATCATGCTGGTGAAGAACAAGGGGCGCGACATCGGCATCCTGCGCACCATGGGGCTGACCGAAGGGTCGGTGCTGCGGGTCTTCTTCCTGTGCGGCGCGTTCACGGGGATCGTCGGGACGGCGCTCGGCGTGCTGCTGGGCTGCCTCTTCGCGCTCTGGATCGACCCGATCTTCGCGGCGGTGAACGCGCTGTCGGGCGGCGGGGCCTGGGATCCGTCGATCCGCGGCATCTATGCGCTGCCCGCAAGGCTGCAATGGGGCGACGTCGCCTCGGCGGTGGCGCTGTCGCTGGGGCTGTCGTTCCTCGTCACGCTGTTCCCCGCCCGCCGCGCGGCGCGCCTGAACCCCGTCGAGGCGCTGCGCTATGAGTGACCCGGTTCTGGCGCTGGAGGGGATCGAGAAGATCTACAACCGCGGCCTGCCGTCCGAGGTCGCGGTGCTGCGCGGCGCCACGCTCCGGGTCGCGCGGGGCGAGGTGGTGGCGCTGGTCGCCCCGTCGGGGGCGGGGAAGTCCACACTCCTGCACATCGCGGGGCTGCTCGACCTCGCCGACGCCGGCACCGTCGCGCACGGCGGGCGAGCGATGGGCGGGCTACCCGACGCCGCGCGGACGGCGGCGCGGCGGGCGGAGGTGGGGTTCATCTACCAGTTCCATCACCTTCTGCCCGAGTTCAGCGCGCTGGAGAACGTGGTGATCCCGCAGCTGGCGAACGGCACGCCCCGCCCGGCGGCCGAGGCTCGGGCGATGGATCTCCTGGGCCGCGTCGGCATCGCGGCGCGCGCCCGCCACCGCCCCGCCGCGCTGTCGGGGGGCGAGCAGCAGCGCGTCGCCTTCTGCCGCGCGCTGGCCAACCGCCCGCGCCTGCTTCTGGCGGACGAGCCCACGGGCAATCTCGACCCGGCCACTTCGGACACGGTCTTCGGCGCGCTGATGGCGCTGGTGCGCGAGACGGGCCTGTCGGCGCTGATCGCCACGCACAACATGGATCTCGCCGCGCGGATGGACCGCACCCTCCGGCTCGACGGGGGGCTGGTCGCATGATCCGCGCCGCCCTGGTCCTGCTGCTGGTGGCTGCCTCGGCGCAGGCCGAGACGGTGGTGATCCGCAACGACTACGGCGGCAACGTGCTGGAGTATCAGGCGCGCCGGCGCGAGCTGGCCGAGGCCGACCGGGTGGAGATACGGGGGCGCTGCGACAGCGCCTGCACGATCTTCCTCACGCTGCCCAACGCCTGCGTCGGGCCGGGCGCCACGCTGGGCTTCCACGGGGCGCGGCCGAAGACCGGTATCCCGCCGGTCGACCTCTTCCTCGACATGCAGATCGGGCAGTTCTACCGCGCCGGCGTGCGCGAGACGTTCCTGAAGGAATGGCGGTTCCGGTCCGGCCCCCGCGACCTGGCGCTCGTGCGCGCGCGCGACCTCGTCAAGCTCGACCCCGGGATCCGTCTCTGCGAGCGGCCGCGCCGCCCGTGACCGGCGTTGCCCTTGAACCCGGGAACCCGCCGGGTATGATGACGGTTTCATGACAAGCGGACGGTCGCCGTCCCCGCCACGAGAACGCCGATGACTGTCGCCGACGCCGAAACCGACCGGCCCGCCCGCCCGCCCGCTGCTGCGGCGGCTGCTGCTGGCGGATGCCGTGCTGATCGGGGCGTTCCTTCTGTTCGCCGCGCTGGCCGCGACGGGGCAGCGCGCGGGCATCCCCTGGATCCTGAACATCGAACGCGCGGACAGCCTGCCCAGCGCCTGGAACTACGCGAAGTGGCTGGTGGCGGCCGTTGCGCTGGCCGCGGCCTTCCGCGCCACGCGCCAGCCGGTCCACCTCGCGCTCGGGATCGTCTTCGCGGCGATCCTGATGGACGACGCCTTCGAGCTGCACGAGCGGATCAACGCCTGGGCCGTCGACCGGTTCGCCATCGCCGACCGGAGCACGATCCGCGCCGGCGACCTTGCGGGGCTCGTCACCTATGCTGTGCTGGGGCTTGGGGCGGTGCTCGTGCTGGCGCTGGGCTACCTGCGGTCCGACGCCGCCGCCCGGCACGAGGCGCGGGTGATCGCGGTCCTGTTCGCCGCGCTGGGCGTCTTCGGGATCGCCGTCGACACGATCCACGGCGTCTTCGCGCTGGTGGTGCCGGGGGGCGCCTATGCCCCCCTGACCTTCGGCTCGGGCGTGGTGGAGGACGGCGGCGAGATGCTCATCGGCTCGGTCCTCGCGGCCTTTGCGGTGCAGGTGCGGGCGCGCGCGCGCGCCGGGGGCTGAGCGCGCCTCGGCGGCAGGGCGCGCCGCCGCAGCGCCGGCGCGGGCGGTCACCCGAACAAAAAGTCCCCCGCCCGGATCAGGCCCGCATCCACCCCCACCAGCCGGATCGTCACGTCGCCGAAGCTGACGATGGTATCCGCGCCCGCGTCGGTCACCGTGACGCCCGCGAAGTCCGTCGGGCCGCTCGCGATCTCGATCCGGTCGATGCGGTCCTGGAAGTCGGTGATCGTGTCGGTCCCGTCGCCGGTGCGGAACAGGAAGACGTCGCGCTCGCCCCCGCCGGTCAGCCTGTCGTCGCCCGTGCCGCCGTTCAGCCGGTCCTGCCCGGTGAAGGCCTGCAGGCGGTCGTCGCCCCCCGCGCCCACCAGGACGTCGCGCCCGAGGCCCCCCTGCAGACGGTCGCCGCCGCCCCCGCCGTTCAGCGCGTCCTGCCCGGCGTTGCCGATCAGCGTGTCGTCGTTGGTGCCCCCGCGCAGCGTGTCGTTCCCGTCGTAGCCGCGCAGAAGGTTCCGGAACCCGTTCCCCAGGATGTAGTCGTCGCCCCGGAACAGCGCGGCGAGGCCCCCCGTCCGCAGGTCGGCCACGGCCACGTCGAAGCCCGCGAAGGTCGCGAGCCGCTCCCCCTCGGGGCCGAAGGCGCGGGCGGAGACGAAGCGCGCGTCGTCGCCCGTGCCGAAGGTCGTGACCGTCACGCGCTCGACGTTCAGAAGGCCGCGGGTCCAGAGCGTCGTCAGGAACAGCCCTTCGCCCAGGTCGACCGTGCGGCCCTCGCGGACGTTGCCCTCCTCGCCGGTCAGCACCTGGAAGAGCTTGAAGTCGCGGAAGAAGGGGCCGCGGAACAGGACGGTCTCGGTCATCGGATCCCCCTCGGTGTGGCTAGATGTCGAGCTCTTCGGCGAATCGCGCGTTCTCCTGGATGTACTGGAAGCGCAGTTCCGGCTTCTTTCCCATCAGCCGCTCCACCAGATCGCCGGTCTCGCCCGGCTCGTCCTCGTCGATCGACACGCGGATCAGCCTGCGGGTGGCGGGGTTCATCGTCGTGTCCTTCAGGTCCTTGGCGTCCATCTCCCCGAGGCCCTTGAAGCGCTGCACGTCGATGCGGCCCTTGCCGCCGAGGCCCGTCTTCAGCATCCGCTCCTTCTCGGCATCCGAGGCGACGTACATTCGCTCGGCCCCCTGCGTCAGCCGGTAGAGCGGGGGACACGCCAGATACAAATGCCCCCTGTCGATCAGCGGGCGCATCTGCGCGTAGAAGAAGGTCATCAGCAACGATGCGATATGCGCGCCGTCGACATCGGCGTCGGTCATGATGATGACCTTCTCGTACCGCAGGTCGTCGAGGCGGAACCTGGTGCCCATGCCCACGCCCAGCGCCTCGCAGATGTCGCGGATCTCGGCGTTGTCGTTCAGCTTCGCGGAGGCGGCCCCCAGCACGTTCAGGATCTTGCCCTTGAGCGGCAGCAGCGCCTGGGTCTCGCGGTCGCGCGCGCCCTTGGCCGACCCGCCGGCGCTGTCGCCCTCGACGATGAAGAGCTCGGTCCCCTCGCGCGACTTCGCGGTGCAGTCCGTGAGCTTGCCGGGCAGCCGCAGCTTCCTCGTCGCGGACTTCCGCGCCGTCTCCTTCTCCTGCCGCCGCCGCAGCCGCTCCTCGGCGCGCAGCACGAGGAAATCGAGGATCGCGCCCGCCGACCGCGTGTCGTTGGCAAGCCAGGTGTCGAAGTGGTCGCGCACCGCGCCCTCCACCCAGCGCGCCGCTTCCTCGGTCGCGAGGCGGTCCTTGGTCTGGCCCACGAACTGCGGCTCGCGGACGAAGACCGACAGCAGCGCGCAGCCCCCCGCCGACAGGTCGTCGCGGGTGACCTGTTCGGCGCGGCGGTTCCGCACGCGCTCGCCATGGGCCTTGATGCCCTTCAGGATCGCGGCCCAGAACCCGGCCTCGTGGGTGCCGCCCTCGGGCGTCGGGACGGTGTTGCAGTAGGACTGCAGGAAGCCGTCGCGCGCGGGCGTCCAGTTGATCGCCCATTCCACCGATCCGGGAACGCCGTACTTGTCGGGAAAGCCCACCTTCCCGGCGAAGGGGCGGTCGGCATAGGTCTGCACCCCGCCCAGTTGCTCGGACAGGTGGTCGGCAAGCCCGCCGGGGAAGCGGAACACCGCCTCGGGCGGCACCCCGTCCTCGGGGATCGCGGTGTTCCACCGGATCTCGACCCCCGAGAAGAGGTAGGCCTTGGACCGCGCCATCCTCATCAGGCGACCGGGCTTCAGGCTCAGGTGCCCGAAGATCTCGGGGTCGGGGTGGAAGGTCACGCTGGTGCCGCGCCGGTTCGGGGCGGGGCCGACCTTCGCGACGGGCCCCTGCGGCACGCCGCGCGCGAAGGACTGGACGAAGAGCTCCCGGTTGCGCGCGACCTCGACCGTCATGCGGTCGGACAGCGCGTTGACCACGCTCGCGCCGACGCCGTGCAGGCCACCCGACGTCTCGTAGGCCTTGCCGCCGAACTTGCCGCCCGCGTGCAGCGTGCACAGGATCACCTCGAGCGCGGACTTGCCCGGGAACTTCGGGTGCGGATCGACCGGGATGCCGCGGCCGTTGTCGCGCACGGTGCAGGCGTGGTCGGCGTGAAGCTCCACCTCGATGCGCGTCGCATGGCCCGCGACGGCCTCGTCCATCGCGTTGTCGAGAACCTCGGCGACCAGATGGTGCAGCGCCCGCTCGTCGGTGCCGCCGATGTACATGCCGGGGCGCTTGCGGACGGGCTCCAGCCCCTCCAGCACCTCGATGGAGCTTGCGTCGTAGGCCTCGGGGCCGGCCGGGGGAAGGTCGTCGGGCATGGCCGGGTTAGATCATTCCGCGAACATCTTGGCAAGCGGCCGTCCCGATGCAGCCCGGCGCCGCGTCGCGCCGGGGCACCCTTGCCGGGGCGGAGGGGCCGGGCTATCCGGGACCCATGGCCCATCCGCAGTCCTCCGTCCCGGCGCATGCGCGCGCCACGCTGCGGCTGGGCCTGCCGCTGATCGGCAGCCACCTCGCCCAGATGGCGCTGCACGTGACCGACACGATCATGGTGGGCTGGTACGGCGTGGCGGCGCTTGCGGCGGTGGTGTTGGGCGCGTCGTCGTTCTTCGTGGTCTTCATCCTCGGGGCGGGCTTCGCGCAGGCGGTGATGCCGCTGGTGGCAGGCGCGCTGGGGCAGGGCGATGAGGCGCAGGTGCGCCGGGCCACCCGTATGGGCCTCTGGCTGTCCGTCGCCTACGGCGTGGCCAGCTACCCGCTGTTCTGGTGGTCGGGGCCGATCCTCCTGGCGCTGGGCCAGCAGCCCGAGGTCGCGGCGCTGGGGCAGGACTACATGCGCATCGCGGGCGCGGGCATGATCCCCGCGCTGCTGGTCATGGTGCTGAAAAGCCACCTTGCCGCGCTGGAACGCACGCAGGTGGTCCTGTGGGTGACGGTGGCGGGCGTCGCGGTGAACGCAGCCGTCAACTGGGCGCTGATCTTCGGCAACTGGGGCGCGCCCGAACTGGGGGTGGAGGGCGCCGCGATCGCCTCGGTGCTGACGCAGGGGCTGACCTTCGCGGCGCTGGCGCTCTACGCCGCGATGTGCCCCGGCCTGTCGCGGTTCCGCCTGTTCCAGCGGTTCTGGCGGGCGGACCCGGCCGCGCTGGCGCGGGTGTTCCGCCTCGGCCTGCCGATCGGCTTCACCAGCCTCGCCGAAAGCAGCCTGTTCCAGGCGACCGCGGTCATGATGGGCTGGATCGGCACGGTGGAGCTGGCGGCCCACGGCATCGCGCTGGAGCTTGCGGCGCTGACCTTCATGGTCCACGTGGGCCTGTCCAACGCGGCGACGATCCGGGTCGGCCGCTTCCACGGCGCGGCCGACGCGGGCGGGCTGCGGCGCGCCGGCATCGTCGCGGTCGGCCTGTCGATGGGGCTGGGGCTTCTGGCGGTGGCGCTGTTCCTCGCCATGCCCGCGCCGCTGGTCTCGATCTTCCTCGACGAGGCGAAGCCGGAAAGCGCCGCGATCCTGGGCGTGGGCGTCTCGCTGCTGACGATGGCCGCGCTGTTCCAGATGGCCGACGCGGCTCAGGTCATGGCGCTGGGCCTGCTGCGCGGGGTGCAGGACACGAAGGTGCCGATGGTCATCGCGATCGTCAGCTACTGGGCGGTGGGGATGCCCGCCGCCTACGGGCTTGCCTTCGGCGCGGGTCTCGGGGCCGACGGTCTGTGGCTCGGCCTCGTCGCCGGGCTGACGGTGGCGGCTGGCCTGCTGATGTGGCGGTTCTGGAGCCGCGCGCCGCGCCCCGCCTAGCCGACGGGCCCCTTCGCGAGCCGGTCGGCCTTCCGCCGCACGAGGACGCTGCGCAGGTCGTGCATCGCGAGGAGCAGCGGGTCGGTGACGGCGTCGAGCTGCGCGTCGGTCGCCTTCGACTGGATCCACTGCGCGGTCAGGTTCAGGTGATCGACGGTGCGCAGGATGTCGTCCACGTCGCGCGCGGCCAGAAGCGCCAGCCGCTCGGCCATCCATCCCCGGATCGCGTCCATGTCCTCGGGCGAAAGCGGCGTGTCGCCGTGCGCGCGGATGTTGCCGCTTCGGACGTTCACGACCGCGATCTCGATCATGTCGATGCGGCGCTGGCGGTTCTCGGTGTCGACGCGGTAGACGGCGGCGCCGTTGTCGCGCACCCGGAAGTAGTACGCCGGCAGGTCGCCCGTCATCCGAAACCCCCTACGCCAGCCCCGCGCAGAAATCGGCGATCCGCGCGCAGGCCGCCTCCAGCGCCGCGTCCGAGGTAGCGTAGCTGACGCGGAAGTTCGGCGATAGCCCGAAGGCCGCGCCGAAGACGACGGCGACGCCCGCCTCCTCCAGCAGTGCGGTGGCGAAGGCCTCGTCGTCGGCGATGACCCGGCCGCCGGCGCTGGTGCGGCCGATCAGCCCGGCGATGTCGGGGTAGACGTAGAAGGCCCCCTCGGGCACCGGGCAGCGGATGCCCGGGATGGCGTTCAGCGCGCCGACCACGCGGTCGCGGCGGCGCTGGAAGACCGCGCGGTTGGCGGCAAGGAAATCCTGCGGCCCCATCAGCGCCTCGAGCGCGGCGTATTGCGAGACCGAGCAGGGGTTCGACGTGGACTGCGACTGGATCGTGCCCATCGCGCGGATCAGCGGCACCGGCCCCGCCGCGTAGCCGATCCGCCAGCCGGTCATCGCATAGGCCTTGCTGACCCCGTTGCAGGTGAGCGTGCGGTCGTGGAGCGCGGGCTCCACCTGCGCGGGGGTGGTGAAGGCGAACCCGTCGAACACGAGATGCTCGTACATGTCGTCGGACAGGATCCAGACATGCGGGTGGCGCAGCAGCACGTCGCAGAGCGCGCGGACCTCGGCCCTCGTGTAGCCCGCCCCCGTGGGGTTCGACGGCGAGTTGAAGACGAACCACTTCGTCCGGGGGGTGATCGCGGCCTCCAGCCGGTCGGGCGTCAGCTTGAAGCCCGTCTCGACCCCCGCCGCGACCGCGACCGGCGTGCCGCCCGCCAGCAGGACCATGTCGGGATAGCTGACCCAGTAGGGGGCGGGGATGATCACCTCGTCCCCCGGGTTCAGCGTGGCCATCAGCGCGTTGTAGAGCGTCTGCTTGCCGCCGGTGCCCACCGTGACCTGCGCGGGCGTGTAGGTCAGCCCGTTCTCGCGCAGGAACTTCCCGCAGATCGCGGCCTTCAGCTCGGGGATGCCGTCGACGGCGGTGTATTTCGTGCGCCCCGCGTCGATCGCGCGCTTGGCGGCCTCCTTGATGTTGGCGGGCGTGTCGAAGTCGGGCTCGCCCGCGCCGAGCCCGATCACGTCGCGCCCGGCGGCCTTCAGCTCCGCCGCCTTCGTCGTGACGGCGATGGTCGGCGAGGGCTTCACCCGCGCCAGCGTGTCGGACAGGAAGGCCATCGGGGATCCTCGGCAAGGGGATGACAATCGGTCCGGCCGTCATAGGATGCGCGGGCGGAGGCGGCAAGGAGCAGGGCATGGAGACGCGCGAGACACGGCTGAAGCGGCTGTCCGTCCGGTCCTGGCGGCGCGGCACGCGCGAGATGGACCTGATCCTCGGGCCATGGGCCGACGCGCATCTGGCCGGGCTGGACGATGCCGCCGCCTACGAGGCCCTGCTGGAGGAGAACGACCAGGACCTGCTGCGCTGGATGCTGGGGCAGGAGCCGCCGCCGCCCGCCCACGCGCCGCTGGTCGCCCGGATCGCGGCCTTCGCGCGGGACCGGCTGCGTCCGCGCGCCTAGGGGCGCCGCCGGGGCGCGCCGGGACGGATTTACGAAATCTTCGGGCTTTGTGCCGAATCTGCCGGGAATGGGCGGGTTCGCGACGGGCGGGGATTCAGGATGAGCGTTCGGACGACCGGCCTGCCGCAGGTGCCCCTGCTCGACGGGTCGCGGCAGGCCTTCATGATGGGCTACCTCGACAGCCTTGCGCTGGTCGAACGGCTCCACCGGCTTCTGCTCGACGTCATCAAGGACGAGTTCGAGCGGCTGGCCCTTCTCGAGATCAACCCGGTCCAGGCGCTGCTGCTGTTCAACATCGGCGAGAACGAGGTGACGGCGGGGGAGCTGAAGACGCGCGGCTACTACCAGGGGTCGAACGTCAGCTACAACCTGAAGAAGCTCGTGGACCTCGGCTACATGCACCATCAGCGGTCCGAGATCGACCGCCGGTCGGTCCGCGTGCGGCTGACCGAGAAGGGGCGGCGGGTGCGGGCGATCCTGTCGGACCTGTTCGCCCGCCATGCCGAGGGGCTGGAGCGCCGCGGCATGATCGACGCCGCCGGGATGGAGGACATCACGCAGGCGCTCCGGCGGATGGAACGCTACTGGGCCGAACAGATCCGCTACATCTACTAGGCCCGGTCCGGTCTGCCCGCGCGGCCCCGGCGGCGCCCCCCCGGCCCGTTAGCGGCCGCGCCAGAGCCGGGCCCGCCCCGCCAGCAGCCCCTGCGCCTTCGCCATCAGGCGGTTCGCGGGGCCGTCGGCGGACCGGCCGCCGTCCGCCAGCCGGTCCAGCGCGACCTCGGGGGGGCAGGGCCGGCCGCTGACGGGATCCCGGTAGCGCGGACAGGCGATCAGCGCCGCATGGGCCAGCGCCACCGTGTCGGGACGGGGCAGGGGATGGCCGTCGGCCGCGCGCCGACGGCGTCCGGGCACGGGTGCGAGGTCGGTCGTCAGCCCCCAGCCGGCGTAGAAGGGCGCGCCGAGGCAGGTGACCGGCAGCCCGCGAAGCAGTGCCTCGAACCCGAGGAGCGAGGTGATCGTCCAGACCTCGTCAACCTGCGGGAACAGCGCGGCCGGGTCGGCCTGCGGCGCGGTCGCATCCGCGAGGCCCGCGAGGTCGGCCGGATCGACCCGGCCCGGCCGCAGCCCCGCCTCCACGTCCGGGTGCGGCTTCCAGATCAGGCGCGCGCCGGGATTGGCGGCCCGCACCGCGCGCAGGAGGTCGAGGTTGGTCCGCACCGGACCGGTCGCGCCGAGGCGGATCGAGGCGTCGTCCTCCACCTGCCCGGCGACGAGGATCCGGCGGGGGACGGCGCCCGCGCACCCGTCGCCCGCGCCCGCAGCCCCGGCCGCCCCGCCGTGCAGGTTGTACTTCGTCAGCCCGCCCGCCACGATCCGCGCGACCAGCCGCTCCGCCCGTGCCCGCCCGCCGGGGGGAAGGGGGGCCGCGATGAGCGTCTCGAGCCGGCTGGGCCGGGCGGGGTCGCAGTGCAGGCCGAGGTCGTCCGCGACGAGGCTCAGCGGCGGGACCAGCGCCGCGCCGAGGCCGCGCGACCGCAGGAACCCGTCCTCGAGGCGCAGGGGGGCCGCGCCCGCCGGCACGGCCGCGTCGCCCCAGACCAGCAGCCCCCGGCCCGTCCGCCGGGCCAGTGCCGCCGCCCCCGCGGTCGTGCGGCGGAAGACGAGCCGGCCCTCGCCGCCGAACATCGCCTGCAGGTGCGGCCGCTTCCAGAGCCGCATGCCCGCGGCGACATGGCCCGCCCGGTCCTGCCGGAAGGCGCGAACCTCGGCCTCGAGCTGGTCCACCGCCTCCTCGAAGGTGCAGAGCCGGTCGCGGCACGGATCGTGCCAGAGGGGGGCGAGAATCATCGCGGCGGCGAATGTCTGGGCGCGGGTCAGGCGCCGCGCGCGGCGGGGACAGGGGTGCGCGCGGTCCTCGGTCAGCCCCCAGCCTGCGTACCAGGGCCGGCCGAAGAGGACCGGCCGGTGCCCCGCCAGGACCGCCTCCCAGCCCAGCTGCGAGCTGACGGCGTAGACCGCGACGGCACCGGCCAGCAGCCGCCAGGGCGAGACGGGGTCCGCGAGCAGCGTGGCGCCCGCCTGCGCATCGGCCGGGCCGAAATGGCCGGGCCGCAGCCCCGCCGCCGTCTCGGGATGGACCTTGACGACGATCCGCGCGCCGGGATGGTCGGCCCGCGCCGCCGCGAGCATGGCGCCGAAGGTGGCCGCGGTGGCCCCGCCGCCGGCGATCGCGGCGTCGCCGCGCGTCTGGTCGACCACCAGCACGTAGCCCGGCGCGGGGACGGCCCGGTCGGGATCGTGCGCGTTGTACTTCGACAGATCGAGCGCGGCGATCCGCGCGATGCCGTCGCGCGCGCGCGCCAGCAGCCGCGCGTCGTCGAGCGGATGGGTGGCGAGCAGCCGCTCGAGCGCCGAGGGGACGGCGCCGTCGAAATGGACGCCGAGCGGGTCGACCAGAAGGCCCAGCGGCCCGTCCCGTCGGCTGCGGCCGGGGTGGACCGACCGCAGGAAGGCGTCCTCCACCCGCACCAGCGGCACGCCGCGCCATGCCGCCACCGCCTTGCCCCGGCGGGCGCGCGGGCTGCGCCCCCAGACCGCCACGCCGTCGCCAGGGCCGGGCAGGCCCAGCCGCAGCTCGTGGCCGGCCAGCGCCAGGATGCGGCGCAGGCGCGGCTGGACCGCGAAGCCCGCGTTGTAGAAAAAAAGCCGCCGGGGGGCGGCCCCGGCGGCAGTCTCCCCCGGGTGGGGTGCCGGCATCGGGCCTAGCCGCCCGCCGCCGAGCCGACCTGCCCCGCGGCGGAGGCGGTGCCGGTGATCGCGTTGATCGTCTTCTGCCACTGCACGAACGGCGCTTCGGTGACATAGAGCGTGTCGCCGTCGCGGATCAGGAAGTCGCGCGCCTCGAACAGGCCCGTCGGCTGCGTGAGGTCGAGCACGTAGACGAAGCGCTGGTCGCCCACGAGGTCGCCCCGGTTCAGCACGGCGTTCGCGATCTCGGCGGGCTCGTTGCGGAAGACGAAGACGCCCGTGGGATCCGCCAGCGTGGTCGAGAGCCCGCCCACCTGCGCGATCGCCTCCAGCGCGGACAGGCGCTGCGTCTCGAAGGGCACGAGGTTCTGCGTGCCGGTCGCCCCCAGCGCGGTGAAGGCGCGGGTGTCGCGTTCCACCGTGATGATGTCGCCCGGCCGGAGGGCGATGTCGAGCGCCGGGTTCTCGTAGAGATCGAGCAGCCAGACGCGGCCGCTGCGCCCGGCGCGCGTCACCCGCACCAGGGCCACCGCGGGCTCGATCGCGACCCCGCCCGCCTTGGCCAGCATCCCCGTCAGGGTGCGCGTGCCCCGCTCGATCGGATAGACGCCCTGGGCCGCGGCAGAACCCGAGACGGTGACGGTGGCCCCGTCCCCCGCGAGCCGCTGCACCGTGACCTGCGGGTCGGGCGTCTGCGGCGCCAGCAGGCGGGTGATCGCCTGCCGCAAGCCCTCGGGCGTCTGGCCCGCCGCGCGCACGCGGCCCGCGTAGGGCACGAAGATGTAGCCCTGCCCGTCGACCTGCACCTGGTCCAGCGCCGAGACGCGCTGCCCGGTGTTGCCGAGAAGCGGGTCGTCGCGCACGTTCTCGAACACCGTGAGGCCCAGGGTGTCGCCGGCCGCGATGGTGTCCGACCCGACCAGCCCCGCGTTCCGGAAGTCGGCCCCGAAGCCGAAGGCGGGCGTCGCCGCCGTGGCGCGCGTCACCGGCCCGCTGACCGCGACGACGAAGGCGTCGCCCCGATCGAGGACGGAGCCCGCGAAGATCTCGGTCTTGTTGGGGCCGGAGCGCGGCAGCCCGCACGAGGCCAGCGTCGCGGCCAGCGCAAACGCAAGAAGGGCGCGCGCGCCCGGTCCGGCCGATGACGTCACTGCTCGGGTCCCTTCAGGGAGATTGCCCATCGTTTTGGGCGATCCTAGCAAAGCCTGTGGACAATTCCACCGTCGCCGGGGGCGGCCGGCGAACGAGACGCAACTGTTGCCGGGGTGCCGCTGTCGCCGCGGCGAGCGTGTCGTAGGGGTCGCGCGGGGCCAGCATCCGGTCGACGACCTGCCGCAGCAGCGCGCGCCGGGCCGCGGCCGCGTAGAACCCGCCGGGCAGCTGCGAGGTCTCCAGCAGGTAGCGCCGGAAGGTCCGGTAGGCCCGCCGGTCGGGCCGGTCGGGCGAGGCGAAGAAGGCGGGCAGCGGCTGCTGCGAGACGAACTGGGGCTTGGCGTAGACCGCCTGGCCGAAGACCTTGAGCGGCAGGCCGCGCCACAGCGCCTGCTGGCCCGCGGTGGAGTTGACCGTGACCACGCTGACCGCGTCGCGCAGCAGCGCCGCGAGCTTGCCGCCGCGCAGGAAATGCACGCGGTCGGCAAGTCCGGCCGCCCCCGCCAGCCGCCGGATCTGCCGGGCCAGGTCCACGCGGCCGTCCTCGAGCGGGTGCGCCTTGAAGACGAGGTGGTGGTGCGACGGCGCCCCCTCCGCGAAGCCCTCGACCACCGCCGCGAGGAAATCGGTCATCGAGGCGAAGGGGCCGTGCGCGCGGAAGCTCGCGTCGTGCTCCAGCTGGAGAAGCGCGAGGTGATAGGGAAAGCCGCCGCGCGCGATCCGGCGCGTCGCGAGCGCGCGGCCAAGGTGGTGCGCCGGCATCAGCAGCAGCCGCCGCGCGTAGAGCCGGAACTCCTGCCCCACGGTCAGCGCGCGGTGCGGGCGGAAGCGGGGATAGGCCCGCGCGCCCAGGATCACGCAGAGATGGTAGAGCGCGCCGTAGAACACATGCTGGCGCATGTCGCCCCAGCGCGCCGGCGCATCGGGCGGCTCGGCGTCGGTCCCGGCCAGCGCCGCCTCCATCTCGGCCAGGGTCAGCGCGGTCAGCCGCGAATGGCCGTTCGCCCCGCCCCTCTCGTAGGTGACCCAGTGGGGCCGCAGGTAGCCCTCCTCGAAGACGTGGACGGTGGCGCCTGCCGCGCGGGCCGCGGCGATGGCCGCGGCATGGACGGGCCGGGTGTCGCCGTAGACCACGAGGTCGGTGACGCCGCGGTCCGCGATCAGCCCGGCGCAGGCCGTGGGCCAGTCCTCGGGCGCGCCGCGCCAGGGGATGTAGCTCGCGGCGTCGAACCAGAAGGCGCGGTCGCCGCCGTTGAAGCCCACCCGCCAAACCCGCGCCCCCGCGCGGCGCAGCATGCGGGCCAGCCGGTCGAGGAAGGGGCCGTGGGGCCCCTGCAGGAACAGGAATGTGCGCGGGCGGTCCTCGGTCATCGCGGCCCCATCTGCGCGGCATGCTAGCAGGGCCGGCCCCGCCCCGCCGCAGGAATCGGCGTCGGCGGGCCGCGCGGCCCCGGGGCGTTGCCGCCGCGCCCCGGACCCGGCCTTGCGCCCGCGCGCCGGCCGGTCTACCTCGGGCCCGGAGGGACAGGGGCCGCGATGTTCACGGGCATCATCACCGACGTGGGGGAAATCCTTTCGGTCGCGCGCGGGGGCGACCTGCGCGCGCGGATCGCCACCGCCTATGCGGTCGACGGCATCGACATCGGCGCGTCGATCGCCTGCGACGGCGTCTGCCTCACCGTCGTGGCGCTGGGGCATGACCCTCGCGGCTGGTTCGAGGTGCAGGTCTCGGCCGAGACGGTGGGCCGGACCAACGTCGGCGGCTGGGCGCCGGGCCGGCGGATCAATCTCGAGCGTGCGCTGCGCGTGGGCGACGAGCTGGGCGGGCACATCGTCTCGGGCCATGTCGACGGCCTTGCCGAGGTGACGGCGCTCGCGCGCGAGGGGGACAGCCTGCGGCTGACCGTCCGCGCCCCCGAGCCGCTCGCGCGGTTCATCGCGCCCAAGGGGTCGGTCGCGCTGAACGGCACCTCGCTGACCGTGAACGAGGTCGAGGGGGCGCGCTTCGGCGTGAACCTCATCCCCCATACCCAGGCCGTCACGACCTGGGGCGCGACGGCGCCGGGCGACCGGGTCAACCTCGAGGTCGACACGATGGCGCGCTATGCCGCCCGGCTGGCGGACTACGCCTGACGAGCCAGGGCCCCGTCCCCCCTCAGGTCCGTCCTGCCGGGGCCCGTCCTACCAGTGGCCGGTGCTGGGCATGGATTTCCACGGCTCGACCGGCTCGAGCGCGGGGCCGTCCTGCAGCAGTTCGACCGAGACGTTGTCGGGGCTGCGGACGAAGGCCATGCGGCCGTCGCGCGGGGGGCGGTTGATCGTGACGCCGTTCGCCTGAAGGTGCGCGCACGTCGCGTGGATGTCGGACACCGCATAGGCGAGGTGGCCGAAGTGCCGGCTGTCCGAGGGCAGGCCCTCGTCGCCGTCCCAGTTGAAGGTCAGCTCCACCGGGCACTCGGGCTGGCCCGGCGGCGCCATGAACACGAGCGTGTAGCGCCCGGCCTCGCTGTCGTGGCGCCGCGTCTCCTCCAGCCCCAGCAGGCGGAAGAAGGCGATGGTGGCGTCGAGGTCCTTCACGCGGACCATCGTGTGCAGGTAGCGGATCGTCATGGCGTCTCCCCCTCCGGTGCGGCGCATCCTAGCGCGCGGCCGCGCGCGCGCCAGCCCGAACGGGCCGCCGGAACGCGCCGGTCAGAACGACGAGCGAAACCCGACCGCGAACCCCAGATCCTCGCGGTCGTAGATCGCGAGCGTCGACCGCGTGCGCGAGGCCGAGAGGGTCACGGTGGGCGCGAAGCCCATGTAGTCCAGCCGCTCCAGCGTCAGCGTCACGTCCGCGCCGAGCGTCCGGTCGCGCCGGTCGCCCCCGGGCGCCAGGGGCGACAGGTCGAAGCGCTGCCATCCGCCCGTGATGCCCGCGCCAAGGCCGACGCCCGTGACGGCGCGCCCCCGTTCCCACCCCAGACGGGCCGAGACCGAGACGTTGCCGATGTCGAACCCGTCGGACCAGGTGCGCCGCACCGTGGCGCGGGCGGACAGGCGGTCGCCCGAGGCGAGCCGGCGGACGACATCGCCCTGGAAGGCCACGACATCGGCCGACCGTCGCGGATCGTCGCGGCGGTCCTGACGCTCCACCGTCAGCGCCAGCCGCAGCAGGCCGTCGTCGCCCAGCGGCGTCTCGACCCCGCCCTCGACCCGCTGGAAATCCGACAGCAGGTCGCCCCCCGACCAGTTGCGCCCCGCCACCGTCTCGAGCGTCCAGGCCACCGGCGCGTCGCCGGGCACGATGCGGTGGCGCAGCCCCACCTCCACCGCGGCGTAGCCGTAATCCGACCCGCTGGCCCGCGGCGCGTCGCGGCGCGCCCCGGACGAGAGGGCCACGCCGCGGCCGACGGCCGAGACGGTCAGCTCGGTGCCGATCCGCGGATCGGCCTGCGGCAGCCGGTAGCCCAGCGAGGCCTCGGCCACGGCGCTCGTGCCCGACAGCGCGCGCTGGTCCGCGCCCAGCTCGAACGGCAGGCCGAACAGCGTGACGAAGCGGCTTGACGAGCCGGCGTTGACGTTGGACGAGGGCGCCACCGACAGGCTGAACTGCAGCGAAAGCGGGTTCGCCGCGCGGGTCCAGCGGAAGTTCGCCTCGGCCTCGGCGCGCGCCTCGGCCGAGGGCGCGGCCTGGGCGCTGCGGCGCAGCCAGACCTGCGCGCGGGTGTAGGCGCCCCGCGCGGCCAGCGCGCGCGCGGTGGCGGAGGCCGCGTCGAAGCGTTCGATCGGCGTGTCGGCCGCGGCCCAGGCGCGGCGGCCGTAGTCGAGCGCGCCGCCGGTGTCGCCCGTCAGCCCCGAGGCGACCGACAGGATCGTCAGCGCCTGGCTGTCGGCGGGATCGGCCTCGAGCAGCCCGCGGGCGAGCGTCGCCGCAAGCACGGGGTCGCCCTGCGCCAGGGCCTGCACGGCGACCCCGCGTGCCTCCCCGAGCGAGAGGGTCACCTCCTGCGCCGCCGCTCCGTCTGCCGGCCCGCCCGCCGCGAGCGCGAGAAGCGCCGCCGCGAGAAGGCGCCTCACGGGCAGGGGCTGGGCGAGCCGCCGGCGCACTTCGGCAGGACGAAGACGCCGGTCTCGATGATGTCGTCATTGCCCTGGACCGGGTTGAACCGGGCGATGCCGGCGACCGCCGCCGCGTTGCGCCCGCCGAAGACGCCGGCGTACTGGCCGGATTCCTCCTGCGCGTTAGGGCCCATCACGTCGCCGAACGTGCCGTTCGCGCGGATGTCGGTCGCCTCGAACTCCTGGTTCGAGAGGGCGGCCCCCGTTTCCACGATGCGGCGATTGCGGATGCCGCCGTTGACGGTCATGTTGCCGAAGTCGGCGTTGATCAGCACATTGCCGCGCGTGCGGAGCGCCTGCTGCGGGTCGAAGCCGGGGCCGGGGCCGGGCACCGCCGGGCCGCCGTTCAGAAGCCCCGCGTAGGTCCCCGCATAGCTCGCGAGCCCCCGCGCGGGCATCGTGAAGGTGCCCGACCGCCGGTAGGTCCCGCCCGAGAAGTAGTTGCGGAACTGCCCGCCGTCGCCCACCACGCCCGCGGTGAGCGAGCCGTCCGGGCTGCGCCGGAACAGCCCGGTGAAGACGCGCTGGCTGCTGTTCTCCTGCGCGGAGAATCCCGTGTAGCCCGCCACGTCGCGCGAGGCGTCGCGCCGGTAGGCCCCGCGCACCCGGTCGCCCGTGTCGAGCGAGCGCAGGTCCACCGTCAGCGTCTGGCGCCGGGCGTCGTAGGTGGCCGCGCGCAGGTTCTGCGCCAGCGCCTCGGGCACCGTCACCGCCCCGGGCGGCGGGGTCGTGCCGCCGCCGTTCCCGCCGCCGCCGTCCGGCCCCAGCGAGCTTCCGCTGCAGCCGGCGAGCAGCGCCAGCCCCAGAACCGCGACCGTGTTGCGAACCATCGTCCGTCCCCCTCACCTCTGGCCGGGACGCTGCCCCGGATCGCCGGCCCCCGTCAACGTGCCGCGCGCGGCCGCGGCCCCCTGCGGCCCGGATTGGTGCAGAGGCGCATCATCGCGCGCGCGACCCGCAGGATCGGGCTGCGCGCCACCCGCCGGCTGCTATGGTCGGGTCGATTCATGACCGACGGAAAGCCCCCCATGCCGCTCACCCCCGACCAGATCGCCGAGGCCGAGGCGCTGCGCGCCGCGCCCCGCCCCACCGTCCGCGCCGTGGCCCCGGGGATGGAGGCGCGCCTGCACAGGCCCGTCGCCGTGCTCGACCACGGCTTCGTGCGGGTGGTCGACTACATGGGGGACGACGCGGCCATCGTGCAGGCCGCGCGCGTCAGCTACGGCGCGGGCACGAAGCAGGTGTCGAACGACGAGGGGCTGATCCGCTACCTGATGCGGCACTGGCATTCGACCCCCTTCGAGATGTGCGAGATCAAGCTCCATGTGAAGCTGCCGGTCTTCGTCGCGCGCCAGTGGATCCGCCACCGCACCGCGAACGTCAACGAATACTCCGCCCGCTACTCGATCCTCGACCGCGAGTTCTACATCCCGGCACCCGAGCACCTCGCCGCGCAGAGCACCGTCAACAACCAGGGCCGCGGCGCCGTGCTGGAGGGGGCCGAGGCGCAACGCGTGCTGGATACGCTGCGCGCGGACGCCGACCGCGCCTACGACCACTACGAGGCGATGCTGGGCACCGAGGGCCAGCAGGGCCTCGCGCGCGAGCTTGCGCGGATGAACCTGCCGATGAACGTCTACACCCAGTGGTACTGGAAGACCGACCTGCACAACCTGTTCCACTTCCTGCGCCTGAGGGCGGACGCCCACGCGCAGCACGAGATCCGCGTCTATGCCGACGTCATCGCGGGGATGGTGAAGGACTGGGTCCCGCTGGCCTGGGCGGCGTTCGAGGACTACCGGATGGGCGGGGTCGGGCTTAGCGCGAAGGCGGTCGCGGTGCTGAAGCGGCGGCTGGCGGGGGAGGCGGTGGGGTTCGAGGAGAGCGGGATGAGCAAGGGCGAATGGCGGGAGTTCGTGGGGGTGTGGGGGTGAGTGATCTCTCTGATAATGATCTTTTGCTAATGATTGACGAAGAGGATCGCCAGTTACATTTGCAAGGTCTCCATCTAAGCGCTCGGCAATTCAATTGCGTTGTGGAAGTTTGTAGAAGACTGGGCCATACTTTCTCAATTGGTGTGGTTAGAGATCCTTTTGTCGAGCGTCTACAGGTTCTTACTAGGAACTTCTTCCGACCAAAAGATGGAGGAGCGCCAAGTATCTTCATTGGATTAATGACGCACCTCGGATTCTCCTATCAGGTTCACGTTCCAATCATTTTTGGTTCTTGTAGTGTAGAACCTTTCAATCATACGGATGCAACAGAATGGCAACTTCGGAGGATTTACAGGGTCCCAAGCGAGTTTGATGTTTGTTTCAAACAAGTCTGCGATGTATGGGATATCGGAACTCAGCTAGGTCCTCTAGATGGAAAAGTCCATTTGGATGGCCGCGTGGCAGAACTGTTTAACCTTGCTACTTTTCACCTTACGGCCGCGGTGGCTACAGTGTCTCAAAGAACTGCAAGTAGAGGTGCAGCGCAATCCGCTCTTATCTCCTCCGAACTAGCCATAAAGGCGCTGCATGCAGCGAATGGTAGGTCGGACAAGTGGATCAAGACGCACATCTCCCATGATTTAGTAAAGAACTTTTCAGACATCAGACATAATCTTGGGAAGGACTCTGAAATGGTATTGAATAATCTTGAAGTATTGCCGCCGCTAGTGAGCGAACGTTATGGAAATATTGAAATTGAAGCATTAAAAATTGCGGAACTTGTCGTAGTTGCACAACAAATTTTAGCTGCTGTCGCCCGTTCATTTTGCGGGTACGGATATCGGCAAAAGTTTGAAATGACTCGCTGAAAACGTTGGCCAATAACCCGTAGGCTGCGCATTCATTGCGCACCGCTCCCCACCGCCCGCCATGGTGCGCAATGAATGCGCACCCTACGGCACTCGATGATCCCGGTGCCACGACGAATGCGGCCAATCGCTTGGCTCCGCCGCCAAGCCGTGCTTCACGGGGTTGAGCCAGCAATACCGCACGTGCGCGTCGAAGTCTGCCTCGTCGCGGATGTGATGCTCCCAGAAGCGGCGTTGCCAGAGGCCCGCCTCGCGTTTGTGTGCCCGTAGGGCGGGCTTCAGCCCGCCGTTGCGGCCAGTGTAGAGGGGTGGCGGGCTGAAGCCCGCCCTACGGGTCCATCCGTCCTCCTTCATCGATCGCGTGAAGCGCGCCTTGATCGCGGCCCCCCGGGTCGAGTAGTCGGCATCCCCCT
>ERZ1066120.294-NODE-294-length-50158-cov-15.967846_pt1 | contig 50158 bp, 44 predicted proteins | sample MGYA00382767_ERZ1066120 | MGnify/ENA primary metagenome ERZ1066120 (study PRJEB33369, sample SAMEA5778350) | biofilm metagenome | biome: Industrial cooling water; feature: Water cooling tower basin; material: Biofilm | place: United Arab Emirates | collected...
TGCAATTTACCTCGCTGCTTCCGTCATCTGGCTCAATTGATGACACACCCTAGCAGTCGGGATCGAATTTTGTTAGGAGACTGCTCATGTTCTCTTCCGTTTCTCAAATCTGACTGTTAACTTGAGATCTATCTTTTACTTTAGGCTTAGATACTAAGCTTCTCAGATGATATAGATAAACAGCAGTTACATACCAGCCACTAAACATTTTGCCAATTGCTTCTTCAGTATCTATACCCTTACGCTCCATTGTGTTCCAAATGAAATCGCTGGCGTAGAAAGTAATTAGCAAAAATGGGGCTGCTCCAATTAAAACAGCTAGTGTAGATGCTGCCCAACCGAATAAAAGATCGCGCCGTCTACGAGGTGGTTTAGTCCATTGCATGGATTGAGGTACTTCTGACCATAACAAACGTAGGAATAAGGAGTACACCAGAATTAATAGCAGATACCAAACTAAGGATAAGACTAGAAATCCGGCTGCAAATAATAGAAAAACTACTCCTATGGGCATTGAGGAATTTCCTATGGGTACATAGTAGAAAGTCCCTTTGGGTGACGTGTAGGTTTTGAATGTTGCTAAAGTAAACAAGAAAACGTGATGCCAAACCTCTAAGCTAAAAAATGCACTAGCTCCTATCCACGTTGGAACTGCTAATCCAAGTGCTTTCATGCAAGATGCTGGATAAGGCAACCAAATAGGTAATTTTTTCCGAATTATTAACATAATTGAGCTAACCAGCAGTAATGCGACTATAGGAAATAACATAGGAATCCCGATCTAACTTCTCTAATCTCAGGATTCCCGAATCCTTAGTCAATTCAGTGTTGGTAGGAAAGAGCGATCGCTCTTCCTTATTAATAAAGTCATCGAAATCACAACAGAATTAGCTATAGCAAGTTTTCTATTTCAAGCTTGAAATCGCTAGATTGCTTAGTTCGTAGTGATTTTAAAATATGGGCTTTTATGGGTCGCCTGGGATTCGAACCCAGAACTATTCGGTTAAAAGCCGAGTACTCTACCGTTGAGTTAGCGACCCTTTTGCGTTTTTGCAACTTTACTAGTATACCAGCGTTTTCTAAATTCGTGCAAGCACTTATTCAAAGTTATGGCATTTCGCCCTAGTTGCCAGGAAAATAAATTTCTCCTCTACTCCCTGCTCCCTCTTCTGAACTAGTTGGGATACCAAAACATCCCCTTAATCCCTTCTGGATCGGTCATGAAACCCATACCTCGATAAAAATCAACTACGTGGGGGTCAGCAAACAGAGTGATGTTGCTAATATCCTCTGCACGGAGTTTTTTAATTGCGTACTTCATCAACGCCTTCCCCAATCCTTTACCTTGAAAACTCGGATGCACGACAACATCCCAGATCGTAGCGTTAAAGGCGTGATCTGAAGTGGCACGGGCAAAGCCAATCAGCCTTCGCTGAGTGCCTCGGATTTGCCACATTGACACGACGAGAAAACTATGCTGAATTGCTTTTTTGACCTTACGCAAAGGGCGACGCGCCCAGCCGACAGCATCGCAAAGTTCTTCCAATTCGTAAAGGTCGATATTGCGATCGGTGCTGAAAACAATACTTTCACCACTTAGAGCAGAAAAGCCCATAGACTCCACGGCTTCCTCCTCTACTGGCGTTGTCTTGGTTCCGGTAGCAGTTTCAGAACTGCTAAACCAGCCTTTCCAAAAACCCATGCCAATGCAATGTATGAGATAGAAACGATATTTACTGTATGAACTAGTTATGATACTTCTAGTTTTTCTAGTTTCGCTATTCTTACCCAACTTCTAATTTTCATTTTTCCTCAACCTAATTCGAGCCGCAATTGGCTTGCAACATGAATACAGGGACGGAGGACGCGAAAGTTAGAATTGAAGCATGACTAGCGTATTCATTACCAGCCATTCTTAACTTTAGCACTTTGCTTAAAAGATGGGACAAAAAAGGAGCTAGAGACTGGGGGCTAGGGGCTAGAGGGAGACAATGGGGACAAAGAAGACAAGCAGAGTTTAGATATATCTTCTGATTCTGGCTCCTGACTCCTGGCTCCTTCTGATAACTGACAACTGAAAAGGAAACTTCCGTCGCGATCGCTCTGTCAAAAGAAAGAAGTAAAGATAAATTCTACGACTGCTGAGGTAGCGTTGAGGCTAGGATAGAAGCATGGCAACCATAGAGATTGCGGGAGTGCGTCACGTTTACGAGCTGACTGCACCGACGACCTTTCCCCATGCTTTGGTATTCGTTCACGGTTGGCTCCTTAGCCGTGCTTACTGGCAACCACTGATCGAGCGGTTGGCAGCAGATTATCAATGTCTATCCTACGATTTGCGTGGTTTTGGTCAATCTGACGCTATTTTTCCTCCTCTTGAGGGGAAAAAACATGTATCGGCTCTCAAGTCAGATGGTTTTAATCCTACGAACAAAACTGTTTCTCGCTATTCACCGACTGCTTACGCTAGTGATTTGAAACTGTTATTGCAGGAACTCAATATCTCTAGTGCTTGGTTGATCGGTCACTCCCTCGGTGGGACAATCGCGTTATGGACGGCTCAGCAAATGCCTCAGTCCGTGCAGGGAGTGATTTGTCTAAATGCAGGCGGCGGAATTTATCTCAAGGAGTCTTTCGAGCAATTTCGTGCAGTTGGCACTCAACTGGTAAAATTTCGTCCCCGTTGGTTGTCCCAATTGCCGTTAATCGATCTGTGGATGACACGGGCAAATGTAGTACGGGCGATCGCTCGTTCTTGGGGTCGTCAGAGAATTATCGATTTAGCGATCGCTCACCCAGAAGCCGCTCTAGGAGCGTTACTAGATTTTACTACGGAGGCTGAGATCAACCGCCTACCGCAGATCGTGGCACAACTCTCGCAACCAGTTTATTTTCTGGCAGGAGACAAGGATAGGGTGATGGAACCAAAATACGTCCGCCATCTCGCTAGCTTTCATCCCCTGTTTCATGCTTGCGGCGAAAATGCGATCGAACTCCCTGAATGCGGACATTTGGCAATGTTAGAACAAACAGATTTGGTTGCCGAGCAGATTCGAGCTATAGTGACGCAGTACAAATAGGAGCTAGGGGCTAGAGGCTAGGGAGGCTACTTGTAGTTTCTGCACTTGAGTTTAAAATCTATACGGGATGACAAGCGAGAAAACGTAAAATAATCCGCTTGGTTTTGATTTCCATTCAAGGACTTCAGATGATTTACTTCCCTAGCCCCTAACCCCTAGTCCCTAGCCCCTTTAAACAGCATGAATTGGCAGCCAGAACAGTCAGAGTTACAGCAAATCGTTATTACCGTCCTGAGTTTAGCCGATAAGTGTCGGGGAGATAATCTAGCTCTTTTAGCTTTACTGCGACAGCTAGAGCAGTTGCATCGCGAAATTCGGGATGGCATGTTTCAAGAGTCTTTGCCAGATAATCGTCAAGCACTTTACGCTTTATTGAAAGATATTGAAACTACAGGAGGCTGGCCCTACATCGAGCGGTTTAGGATACATCAGCTTTTAGCCAATTGGCAGCTAGATGAGGATTTGGGGGCTAAGGTATCTGAGGCATCTGAGGTCTCTGGGGAAGCTATTGATTAAGTTTTATTACTTTGTAGTTATACAGTCAAACTTCTGAAGAACTTTAATAGTAGGCTTTGGCAGTATAATGTTGATATTCAATATCACAATCGATCGCAACATATTATAAAATTTTCTTTAAATTAACCGAAACTTTATGTAGACTTGTAACGTCTAAGATTGATAACTAGGAAGCTTGCTTCCTAATTGTGGTGCATGAGGAGTTCCATATGGCTGAAATTCGCGACCTAGCTCTCCAGGCAATTAAAACTGGATATTTGACATTGGAAGCTGAAGAAAAACTGCGTTGCCTGATGTCAAATCACTACGAACAAGAAGATTTTTTGGCTTTCATGCGGTTGCAGGAAGCCGCTATGCAAGGCAAAGTGAGGCAAGAATCGCGAGAACGACTGAAGCAAAGAAGCTTGGCGATCGCAGCACGGGCGTAAAACTCAAATATTTCACGCCAAATTATTTTTCTGGGCGGGGCGAATCGTCGCCAGCGTCCCAGTCTTCGTCATCCATAAATCCCCAATCGTCATCATCATTATTTTGAGGGCGATGATTTGGCGGTGGTGGAGGAGATGGGTTTTGCTGTTTGTAGGGTGGAGTGAGAACGCGATACTCAGCATCATAAATTGATTCAGTTCTACCTACACCCGAATTTTTCGGTTCGCGAGAGCTATAGGAGTAAACTGAATCAGGGCGATCGCTACTTTTGGGTTCCCGATTGATTTCCTTTTCAGTTTCACGATCGCTTTCGTAACTAGTAGAGTTTTTGACAGTAACTTGAGGTTGAGCCTGCTGAGGAATGTATTCCCAATCGTCACCAGGATCGCTACTGCGCGTTCTGTCTGCAACACTGCGATCGGTATACTCTCTTCTCTCAGGATCGCGATCGGATTTAGCAGCGGTATCTTCAGCAAAGTCCCAATCATCATCAGTGGAAGTTTTCCAGTCATCCGAGTCATCCTGCACAGATGTTGGAGTTTGGGGGGGAGGGGCACTTGCAGCGGTATAGCTATAGCTGCTTGTCTTAGTTGTGTCTGACGCTTGACTGGTGTTTTTTTCCTCTGGTGTTGAGCGAGTAGAAGCAGTTTTTGCGGCGCGACGGCGCGGCTTTTTCGCTCTAGGTTGAGCAAAATAGCTCGATATTTGAAAACAACTGGCAACAAATATAGAAGTGATTGCACCAGCAGCGACGCTGAACAAAATCCAAATTGACAAAGGTAATGCCTGAGTTTGTCCGCCTAAAAATACCAAAGGCAGTACTGGTGTCCAGTTTTGCACCAGCAGTACCGTCAAACCTCCCAGCAATACCAGTAGTAAAAAGAAACGGATTGCAGCCATAGTTTTAAGAGGGGAGTAGGGAGTGGGGAGTGGGGAATGGGGGAAGACAAGGAGGATAAGGAGGATAAGAAAGTAGTTGATTTTGACTTTTAGCTTTTGACTTTTGACTTTCTCGCTCTTTCCCTACTCCCGACTTTCCACTCCTTACTACCTATTATCTTCCCTGCCATCGTTCGAGGGGAATGCAGTCAATATCGAGCTGATCTAGGGTACGGGCGACGACAAAATCTACTAAGTCTTCGATCGTTTTGGGATTGTGATACCAAGCAGGAATTGCTGGCACAATTCTAACGCCTGCCTCTGCTAACGTGGTGAGGTTGCGGAGGTGAATTAAACTAAAGGGGGTTTCCCTGGGGACGATAATCAGTTTGCGCCCTTCTTTTAGCTGGACATCAGCCGCACGTTCGAGCAAGTCGGAACTCAAGCCATTAGCAAGCTTTGCCACCGTACTCATGCTGCAAGGCATCACTACCATTCCTAGCGTGCGAAAAGAGCCACTAGCAATGTTAGCACCGACATCTCCCCAAGGATGGCAGCGGAGTTTGCCTTGAGTTTCTACCCCTGCCTGCTGTCGCCAAAACTGCTCTTGCTGTATCGGTTCTACAGGCATACGAATGTTTTGTTCCGACTGCCAAACCATGTAGGTAGACTTAGTTGCTACTAGCTCGATCGCGTAGTCTGCCTCTAAGAGAAATTTGATCGCTCGAACGGCATAGATTAACCCCGATGCCCCGCTCACGCCCAGAATCAGCGGTAGGTTATTCCTCATCGTCGAAATAGGCATCTGGATCGTCGTCTTCGTCTAAGTCGTTATCTAGGGGCGAAGTGTCCTCTAATCGATCGCTACTCGCAATCCGATCGCCATTGACTGTTACTAGGTCAATTTGCTGGCGGTAGTAGTCTACACTCTTCACCTGCACGGAAACGCGATCGCCTAAACGATAGGCAGCGCGATTTTTCCGTCCAAATAAGGCTTGTTGTCGTCCGCGATACTCGTACCAGTCATCTTTGAGGGAACTGACATGGACTAAGCCTTCTACCCTCAGGATTCTGCCTTTAGCATCTTGGACTTCTATTTCGACGAAGAAGCCGTATGACTGGACTCCGGTAATAATGCCCTCAAACACATCGCCGATGCGCTGTTTCATCAGTTGAGCTTTTTGCAACCCAACCAAATCGTCTTCGGCTTCTTGAACTTCCTTGTCTCGCTCGTTCAATTGCCCGATCGCACCTGCAATATAAATTTCTAACTCTTGCTGAGTTTCTGGAGGCAGGACATTCCAGCCAATTTTACCGTGAGAGGAGCCATGACGTAAATTTACACTGTCTTTTGCTCGTGTTGTCCGGCGATCGCGTCCTTGCTCGAATACCGTCTGCAGAACTCGCTGGACTAACAGATCGGCAAACCGCCGCAAGGGAGCGTGGGAGTGAGTGTAGCCAGGGAGTGCCAGACTAAAATAAGGCTGAAATTTGCTGCTATAAGCACTTGGCTTCAGCGTATCTCGTAACAAATAGGTCAGCACTTGTTCCGCTTGAGGCGATCGCCCAAACTGCTCGATGAACTCTTGGTAATCTCCGGCATGGATGCTATCTTCTCGCTCTAAACTCAGTTCTACCCCTAAATTAGCCGCTAGTTTGATTGTTTCCTGCACGTCTTCAACATCGGGAGCTGGTTGGACGCGATAAATTGCCGGAATGCCCAAAGCATTTAAATGTTCTGCGACAACTTGATTTGCTAGTAGGAGCAACTCAGCGATCGTTGCTGTCAGTGGAGATTCTCCTTGGGTGAGGACTCCTAGCCTACCTTCATCGTAGTAGGAGTACTGACGAGGTGGTAAGTTGAGGGCAAAGCTGCCTCTAGCATTCCTTTGCGCTTGCAAGGCTTGGCTTAATACTGCTAGCTGTCCGACTTTTTCTACTACTGCTGCTGGTAGTCCCAGTTCGGCAGTGCGATCGCCTAGAATATTTTCTACAGCTTCAGCGTTCAGCTGGTGGTCAACTTGAATGACGCTCGGTTGAATTTCAAACTCGACAATTTGTCCCGTTGCTGCATCCAGGGTAAGCAGGACAGAAATAGCACGGCGATCGCTTTCTGGCTCCAAGCTACTCCGTTGCGCCACTGCTTCGGGAAATAGAGGCAGAATTTTTTCGCCTAAATAGACGCTGCTAGAGCGTTTCAATCCTTCGCGATCTAAAGGCGTGTCTGCTTCGATGAAGTAAGCGACATCAGTAGTATGAACTCCTAGTTGCCACTGTCCTGCCGTTTTTTCTAGAGTGAAGGCATTTTCAATATATGTTGGATCGCCCGTTGTCCCTTGGAAACTCAATGTAAGTAGCGGACGCAGATCGATTCTCGTTTTGAATTCTTTGCGGCTAATTTGAGTCGGTAATTCCGCCGCTGCTTCGAGAACGGAAGGAGAAAAGGTGCGGGGTAAGTTATGCTTGCACGATACCAGTTCTACATCTGAAGCGGCTTCGGCATCGCTACCTAAAACTTGTACGACTCTACCTAAAGGAGGATATTGGGCGATTGGGTAGCGGAGAATTTCCACATGTACCAAATAGTCGATTGCTTGCGCTAAATCGTGACCGTTGGGTTGCAGTTCAATTTCAAATAGCAGGCGATCGTCTAGGGGAACGGCTCTAAATTCAGAATTTATTTGTTTGATTCGTGCCAACAGACTTTGATTTGCCCGTTCTAAAATCAGTTGGACTTCGCCTTCGGGACTGCGACGGCGGCTACCTTCTTTAGTCAGTTTAACTAATACGCGATCGCCATTCCAAGCGTTACTCAAATGACTTTCGCGAATGTAGATATCTTCAGCTCCCTCAGCTTCTTGAATAGCAAAGCAAAAGCCTTTACTAGAACAGCGAAGTTTCGCTTCAATCGTTCCTTCTTCCCTCACCCGACGATACTTACCGTGTTCTTTGACCAGGATACCGATTTTCTCTAGTACGTCTAGGGCAATAAATAGCCTTTGTATACTATTTTCGTCTTGGTAATCTAGCTTTTTTTCTAGGGCTTTTGCCGCAACTAATTTATCACTTGTAAAATTACCTAGCAGTGTAGCGATTGAAAACTCCATGTAGCGAGCCGACCTCCGGTCAAAATATCATACTTCTTGTTGTCTTTTGTCAGGCAGCAAGCCATATCTTCCTGCCCGTGGAAATTGTTTCCTTTAACATCCACCTGTAGCCAGATCTTTACCACTGGGCACAACGTTGGCTTGGTAGGTGAAACAGCTGAACCTTCTAACAGCAGTATCTCACCCAATTCTCAAAATAACCTTTGTTATCAGGAAAGGCGAGAACTTTGCATCATCAAGGCTTGTACTCTACACAACCGATGTAGTAATGCTAAGTGCGAGTCAACCACCTCTCACCGACGGATATCTAGCAACAAATGTACGCAGCTAGGAAGTGAGATAGCGAGCGTTGAAGTGTCAAAAAATGTAACACTTATGATGCGGTAGGACTTAACTTCTGAAGCTAGAGTACTATTACTCAACTGGGTTACACTATCTTCAAAAAGTCGGTAACATTTGAGTAAGCAGCACGCCATCTATCAAAGTTTAGCTGTCCCCATTCTATTTTAGGAAACAAGCGACAGTTAGGAAAGGGGCTAGGGCGAGGGAAGAAGTCAGAAGTCAGAAGTCGGAAGTCAGAAGTATTATACGCACTACTCTTCACCGCTCTTACTACTCACTACTCACTACTCACTGCTCACTTATGACCAATGACAAAAGCTTAATTTCAGAACTATTGACAATTTACCAGGGTAGGTTTGTCGTACAGGTGGCGATCCAGGTTGATGGTATCGTTCGCGCTACTGGGATGGCGACGGCGGAAACGTTGGAAGCAGCGGAAGATAAAGCTAGAGAAAGAGCGATCGCTTGTTTTAATCTTGATTTTCTCGCACCTAGTCCACCAAAAATAGAAACAATTTCTGCTTTACCTACGCCACCAGAAACAACTACCGTTCAACCAACATCCCTACCTGAATCTACCCATTCTCTTACCCCCGAGCGATCGCAGTTAGATTTCAGTTACACGCCAGAATTAGAGTCTCCCATCAAAGAATCAAAATCTACTTCTATCAGCACTAGTGGTAGGGGTAAAAATAAACCTTTAGCGATTAATCCCGAACCAGCACCACCAGAAAAGGATATTTTTAGCGGTGATTTTGCGGCTGACTTGTTTACTGCTAGTAGTAAACCACTATCTACAGAGAGTCATTCGACAGCAGATTTGCTTGCTAATTATGAATCTCCTAATTCTGAGACTGGGGCGATCGCACTTGAGACATCAAACGCGGAAACTCAATCTACTGACTTAGCTACGGATTTACAAAAGATTGAAGTCAAACTGAAGGAAGCAAAGCTGAAAGCGAACGATGAACGCGAATGTTTGGAAACAAATTATGGTAAAAGCTCGCGCTACGAGTTGACAGCAATAGAGGCACGAGAATTTAATCGTTACTTGGAGTTATACAGTCAAACAAATCAGGTCATCAAAGAACTACAGGATCTTGAATGGGATGCAAAAACAGAAGGACCTAGATACCTCGCAAAATACAACCAGAACAAGCGGTATAAATTAACCGAACGGGAGTTGCAAGGATTTTTGGACGACCTGCAAACAGAGCGAGATCGTCGCATTAGCCTCAAGTAGGGAGTCAGTTATCAGTGACCAGCGACTATCGCTCTCACAAATCCTGCTCTAAATTTATGTGACAACTGATAGTTCTTAACTGATAACTGGTCACTGTTCAAAGGAGACAGGAGACAGAAGACAGGAGACAGGAGTACCCCTGTATTTATACAGGGGATTGGAATATTGACTGATTATGTCTCAACGAAAGGCTTCGATGCGGAGGATACCTCCGCCTCCGCCCGCTGTACTACGTATCTCGACATAATTGTTTGTATTAAAGGTAAGCTTGTATCCCCCTTGCATAAGAGTTTTATAACAGGAGACACGCCCGATTACAAGACATTCTGTCATCACGCTCCTGTCTCCTGTCTTCTTCTTCGGTCACTGTATTAGCCAACCGCCGCCATCGGTCGTCTACCAGCAGCTTTTTTGTCGATCACTTGGTCGATTAAGCCATAATCCATCGCTTCAGAGGGCGACATGAAGAAATCTCGCTCTGTATCTTGCTCGATTCTTTCTAGCGGTTGTCCAGTATGTTCGGCTAAATGCTCGTTCAACTTCCGCTTGTGGTACAAGATTTCTTTAGCTTGAATTTCAATGTCAGTTGCTTGTCCCTGCGCGCCACCAAGGGGTTGATGGATCATGATTCGCGAATTTGGCAGGCTCATGCGCTTTCCCTTCGTCCCAGCACTGAGAAGAAAAGCCCCCATACTGGCTGCTAATCCCGTACAGATAGTACAAACATCGGGGCGGATGTGCTTCAGCGTATCGAAAATACCCATTCCCGCCGTCACCGATCCACCTGGAGAGTTGATATAGAGATAAATGTCTTTCTCTCCATCCTCGGCATCGAGATACAACAACTGGGCAACAATCAAGTTAGCCACATTAGAATCAATGGCTTGTCCTAAAAAGATAATCCGTTCCCGCAGCAGGCGAGAGTAGATATCAAAAGCGCGTTCCCCGCGTCCAGATTGTTCGATAACAATAGGAATCATTCGGTTAGTCTGTTGTGAGTTTTCTTAATTTTATCTATTTGGCTGATGGTAATGGGTAATTGGTAATGGGTAATTGGTAATTGGTCGCTGATAACTGATAACTGATAACTGATAACTGATAACCGCTCGCGATAGACTGATCGATAAAGGCGATCGCATTTAACATCGCATTTAATTATGACTAATCTTCTGGCTCAAACTCAAAGCCTCTATCTCCGCAAGCACGCTGAAAATCCGATTGATTGGTGGTTTTGGTGCGATGACGCTTTGGCAAAGGCAAAAGCTGAAGATAAACCGATCTTTTTGTCGATTGGTTATTCTAGCTGTCACTGGTGTACGGTCATGGAAGGAGAAGCTTTTTCCGATCCAGCCGTGGCAGAATATTTAAATGATAACTTTGTGCCAATCAAGGTAGACCGAGAAGAACGCCCTGACATTGACAGCATCTACATGCAAGCTTTGCAGATGATGACTGGTCAAGGGGGTTGGCCTTTAAATATCTTTCTCGCACCTGAAGATTTAGTCCCGTTTTATGGTGGAACGTATTTTCCCTTAGAACCGCGCTACGGTAGACCAGGATTTTTACAAGTTTTGCAAGCTCTGCGTCGCTATTACGATACAGAAAAGCAGGATTTGCGATCGCGCCAGGAAGCAATTCTCGAAGCCATTCAACAAGCGGCTATTCTCCCCAATACCCAACCTTTAGATGCAGAACTGTTGCGCCAAGGTGTGGAAACCAGTATGGGAATTATTACGGGTGGCGACTATGGCACTAAGTTTCCCATGATTCCCTATGCTGACTTAGTTTTACGCGGGTGGCGTTTCTTTCCAGCTTGGGAAGGCAATCGTTACAATCTCCCCCAGAGTTGCACTCAGCGAGGTATTGATTTAGCTTTGGGCGGAATTTATGACCATGTAGGGGGTGGTTTCCATCGCTACACAGTCGATCCGACTTGGACAGTCCCCCACTTTGAAAAGATGCTCTACGATAACGGGCAAATTGTAGAGTATTTAGCAAATTTGTGGAGTGCGGGAGTGCGTGAACCTGCTTTTGAAAGGGCGATCGCGCTGACTGTAAAATGGTTGCAACGAGAAATGACGGCTCCTGAAGGCTATTTTTATGCCGCTCAAGATGCTGATAGTTTTGCACATTCAGAAGAGGCAGAGCCAGAGGAAGGCGCATTTTATGTTTGGAGTTACAGCGAATTAGAAAACATCCTGAGTTCAGAAGAATTAACCGCACTACAAGCAGAATTTACCGTCACTCCTCAAGGCAATTTTGAAGGCAAAAATGTTCTGCAACGCCGTCAAATTGGCAGCTTAAGCGAAACCGTAGAATCAGCTTTAAAAAAATTGTTTCAAGTGCGCTATGGTTCACCAGTCGAAGAATTAGAGATTTTTCCTCCTGCTAGGAATAACCAAGAAGCAAAAACTCAAACCTGGGCGGGTAGAATTCCTGCTGTCACCGATACCAAAATGATTGTTGCCTGGAATAGTTTAACGATCTCAGGCTTAGCAAGAGCTGCTGTTGTATTCAAACAAGATAATTACTTAGAACTGGCTGTTCGTGCAGCAAATTTCATCTTAGAAAATCAGTGGGTAGACGGGCGTTTTCATCGACTCAATTATGATGGCAAAGCTGCTGTGATGGCGCAGTCGGAAGATTATGCCCAATTTATTAAAGCCTTGTTAGATTTACATCAGGCAGATTTAGGCAGTCGTAGGGGCGGGTTTACCAAAGATCCCGCCGATACACAAACACATGATTCATCTAAACCCGCCCTAACAGCATCGTTTTGGTTGGAAAAAGCGATCGCAGTTCAAGCAGAATTTGATGAATTTTTGTGGAGTGTGGAACTGGGAGGCTATTACAATACTGCTAAAGATGCGAGTCAGGAGTTAATAGTTAGAGAACGCAGCTATACAGATAATGCGACTCCAGCGGCGAATGGAGTAGCGATCGCCAATCTCGTCCGTTTAGCTTTACTGACGGAAGATCTCACCTATCTCGATCGCGCCGAGCAAGGCTTACAGGCTTTTAGTAGTGCCATGCAACAACATCCACAAGCCTGTCCCAGTCTATTTACTGCTTTTGATTGGTATTCTCACTGTACGACGATTCGGACTTCTAAGGAGCAAATTGAGTCACTTCTCGCTCAATATTTTCCAGCTGCCATGCTGACTCTGGCGGATAACTTACCAGATTCCAGCGTAGGTTTAGTCTGTAAAGGTTTGACTTGTCTTGCACCTGCTCAAAGTTTAGAAAAGATGCAGGAACAGATTCAACAAAGTCAGATGAGGGCGCTATAGAAAATGGGGCGAATGAAATTCGCGGCTACACAGGCAAAACCCGCCTTCGCGGGTTGAAATTCCATTAGTCCGTGCAGGCGGACTTAGTTTGTGTAGAAGCGATTTCTAATCGCCCAGTACAGTAGATGCTTAACTTAACAGAATATAATTTCGTTTCTTTAGGATATATACTTCCTCTGCCATACTATAGATGGAGTGCTAAATAGTGCATTAGTACTATGCACTCACTGGTAGGGAATAATTTCAAATCAATGCCTTACGAGCCGCTACATCATAAATATCGACCCCAGACTTTTGCCGATTTAGTGGGTCAAGAGGCGATCGCGACTACATTAACTCATGCGATCGAGCGAGAAAGAATTGCCCCAGCCTATTTATTTACAGGTCCGAGGGGGACGGGAAAAACCTCTAGCGCGCGGATTTTAGCAAAATCGCTCAATTGCCTCAATAGCAATAAGCCAACGGCTCAACCCTGTGGTAATTGCGTCGTCTGCCAGGGAGTTGCTAAAGGTGCAACTCTGGATGTGATTGAAATTGATGCTGCTAGTAACACGGGAGTAGATAACGTCAGAGAATTAATCGAGCGCGCCCAATTTGCCCCCGTTCAGTGTCGTTACAAGGTTTACGCGATCGACGAGTGCCATATGCTCAGCACGGCGGCGTTTAATGCTCTGCTGAAGACATTAGAGGAGCCACCAGCGCATGTAGTCTTCGTTCTAGCTACTACCGATCCTCAACGGGTATTACCAACAATTATTTCTCGCTGCCAAAGGTTTGATTTTCGCCGCATTCCCCTAGAGGCGATGGTAAAGCATTTAAGCGCGATCGCCACCAAGGAAAGCATTGAGATTACCCCAGAAGCGATACATTTAGTCGCATCCTTTGCTCAGGGAGGGTTGCGGGATGCTGAAAGCTTACTCGATCAGTTGAGCTTATTAGCCGGAGTTATCACTGTAGAGCGAATTTGGGATTTAGTTGGTTCTGTTGCCGAGCCGGACTTGCTAGAAATTTTACAGGCGATCGCAGATAACCAACCGGAAGCATTACTCGATGCAGTACGCCGAATTATGGATCGAGGTAGAGAACCGCTAACGCTGCTGCAAAATTTGGCAGGTTTCTATCGCGATTTACTCGTGGCTAAAACTGCTCCCAACCGTAGCGATCTCATCGCCGTCACTCCTGCAACATGGGATGCTCTGTGTACGCAAGCTCCAGCCTGGGATATTCCTACAATTTTGGCAGGACAACAGCACCTAGCTAAAAGTGAAGTTCAAATCAAAAATACAACCCAGCCCCGTCTGTGGTTGGAAGTTAGTTTATTAGGATTGTTACCATCAGCGCGGATAACGCGGGAGTCGGAAGTCGGTAGGGGCGGATTTCTAAACCCGCCCGTACGGGAGTCGGTGAAGAGAGCTGAGGGAGAATTCACAATAGACGCTAACGCTACACTTCGCGTCAGCCAAAGGCAAAGCGAAGCGTTACACAATTCACAATTCACAATTAAGTCACCCACCACGCAACAACCAGCAACCATCAACCATCAACCATCAACCAGCCCTCAAGAATCTGCAATTCCGACTTCCGACTGCCAAATTCCGAATTCTAACGCAGAAGTTTGGCTTCAGGTACTTGCTTGCCTGCAACCACAATCTACTCAGGCAATGCTAAAGCAAATGGGGCGATTGATCCAATTTGAAGCTGGTATTGTCCGTATTGGCATGAAGTCCCAAGCTTGGCGCGATAGTGCCAAGGCTTACGTACCAAACATCAAAGCTGCTTTTCTCACGGCGTTTGGACAAGAAGTACAGGTACAACTAGAATTAGCCACGATGCCGAAGGCAGAAGGTGCAACTTCCTCAGTATTTGCGCCTGCTAAAATCACCTCATCTAATGGCTTCCCTGAAGCGAAAAGTAATACAAATGGAGCTGCATCTGAGATCGAGCGTGCTGCCAGTATAAATATTGCTCAGCCACCTGCTCCAGTTTCACCTACTCCAGTTTCAATTAGCCAGCCAGCAACTTCCATTGAGAGTCCCACTGCTAAAACACCACTTCCGTCAGCCGCAGTAGACACAGCGACTTCCCTTACTCCTGCCCCAGTCGAACAGCTAGAAATTAGCGAGTTTGATATTGTCGTTCAACGCTTTGCCAAATCTTTTAACGGCGAAGCGATCGGTGACAGTACGGGTTTCACCTCATCTACAGATATCGGCAGCATCTCGTCTGCCACTGTTCCAGAGTGGGAAGATACCGATACTGCCGAAGACTTTGAGTTGGATTTTTAATTGGTAATGGGTAATGGGTAATTGGTAGTTGGCGAGAGGCGAGAGGCAAAAAGTTTCTTTACTTCCGACTTCCGACTTCCGACTTCCCTTGATGCACAGTCTTGACCCATTTCAATCGCTTAGGACGAATAGACATTCTGGCAGTGATACTGGGCATAACCGCTAACCAGTGGAGCATGTAGATCGTACCGCGCATGGTTTGAAGTAGCAGCAGAAATAGCGTAGATATTCGCACCTTCTCGTCTGGACGGAACCGTTTTAACCCTTTATACATCCACAACATAGACATAGACATTGCTAGACCTGTGAGCGGGCTAAATACAGGCAGGCGGTTACGGGCGATCGCCATTAATAGATCGGGAACCTGAGCGGCGGGTAACAAATACTGGATCAGCAAATACATGAACAAGTCAAAAGTTTTCCGCGTTCCCATGCGGTTGCTCAGGATCGGTCGCCAGTAGTCTAAATATCGCTGATAACCACCTTCTGCCCAGCGGTTGCGCTGATGCCAGAGAGCGAGTGCCGTTGTTACGCCTTCTTCTTGCACTGCTGGCTCGGGTAAAAACTCGATATCCCAACAGTCTAAATGCAAGCGGAATGTCAAATCGAGATCGTCAGTGATCGTCTCCTCATTCCAACCACCACAACGCTCCAATGCTTTGCGCCGGACAAATTGACCGTTTCCTCGTAGTTCGCCCAACCCACCAACGGCAAACCGTTGCTGCTGTACGTAGGCATCCAAAGCCATTTCAGCTTGCTGCCCCAGCGTCCAGAAATTTTCGCTGGCATTGGCGATCGCCTTACGGACCTGTACGGCTCCGACGTTTTTCTCGGCAAATAGAGGTAAAACTTGTTTCAAAAGATTAGGAGCAATATGAGCATCGGCATCAAATACCGCTAAAATATCGCCTTTCGTCAGAGGCACGACTTGATTTAACGCTCCTGACTTACCACCAGTTGCTCCAGTCTGACGATGTAATACTTTTAAGCAGTCGTATTTCTGCTGTAGTTGTGATAATATTTTCGGCGTACTGTCGGTACTGTCGTCGTCAATTACCCAAACTTCGTATTTGTCGCTAGGATAATCTTGATTGCAAAGTACCTTGACAAGATTGCCAATTACAGCTTCTTCATTTTTGGCTGCCACGAGCAAGGAAATAAAAGGAGCCGTTGCTAGTGCTTCATCACTAATTAATTCTGCCTCCTGGCGCGGTCGAGCTAACACTATCCGCAAGGCATGAATTCCAAACAACGTAGTTAGACCAAGTACAAACCATGCTCCCCAGGAAACTAAATGCAAGGCAATAGTACTGCCCCAGATCGTGACTAAAACAGCTGCGGCTTTACGCCTGCGACCTTGAAACAGAGATGGTAGAGACGCTGCTGGCAACGTTTCTCCAGATTCATCTGCATCCGACAGGTCTGACAAGAAAGCACTCAGCGCGTCTAGTTCGTCATAAGAATCATTTTCAGACCAGGAATTGGCTGGCATAGGTCACTACTCGATCGAACACCAGTGATTGTTTGCGTCATGAGACGCTTTGCAGTCTTATTGTATCTGAGATTCATACTCTTCTCGGCATTTTATCTCTTTGCCCTGACCTCACACCCCATGCCACCTCGCTCTGGATATACCCTACCAGTATTCGCATGTGCTGCGGCTGTAGCGGCTTTGCAGCAGTTAAAACACGGGCGATCGCCTTCTAGTGTCTCAATCGAGCTGCTCGAACCACCGGAAATTATTGAAATTGCGATCGAACAAGTAGCCAGACTCAATTCGAGCATGGCTTTGGCAGTCACCCGCAGCGATCCTGGCGATAATTTGGACATCACGCGAAATACGCCAATTTGGGCATTAGTCGAATGGGGAGTTGGGGATAAGAGAACTAAAGAAGCCCAGGGAGTTGAGGGAACAACTCCCAATTACCAATTACCAATTACCAATTACCAATTACCAATTACCAATTACCAATTACCACGCCATCAAAAAATATCATCATTAACGGTGGAGAAGGAATTGGACGAATCGTAGATGCAGGTGACAAGCCTGCAATTTATGCTTACGCCCAACGACTGCTGCACGCCAACCTAGAGCGATCGCTCGCCCCAGGGGAAACAATTCAGGTTACAATTATTCTCCCAGAAGGCAAACAACTGGCAGATCGTACTTCCAATGCTGCTTTTGGCGTGGTAGACGGACTTTCTTTACTGGGGACAACTGGAATTTCTCAACCTCTAAGCAACCCAGAACAATTGAATATTTGTCGCGAACAATTACAAACAAAAGCGCGACAGTTTGAGAGTTTGGTTTTTTGTGTGGGAGAAAATGGCTTAGACTTAGCACCTCAACTGGGGATCGATCGCCAACGGTTAGTCAAAACCGCAAATTGGCTGGGTTCTCTATTGGTAGAGGCGGGATTGCAAGAAGTCAAAGAAATCTTGTTGTTTGGCTATCACGGCAAACTACTCAAACTCGCAGGTGGCGTGTTTCATACCCACCATCATCTTGCTGACGGACGACGAGAGATCCTCACGGCGCACTGTGCCAATTTAGGTTTACCTACAACAGCACTGCAAACAATTTTTGCTTGTCCTACAGCAGAAGCAGTGCTGAAATATTTACGAGAATTGGATGTTAGAGAAGGTAGCGACTGGGTAAATCGAATTTATGCGGCGATCGCCCTAGAAATCGATCGACGTTCCCAGGAGTATATCTACAACCACAGCGATCGCCATGTTACTGTTGGTTCAATTTTATTTGACCGCGATCGGCAAATTTTAGTCAAAAGCAAAACTGCTGCTACTATCCTCAGTCACTTGTGTTAACTTAATAAGAATAAACATTTAAAGATAGCAATAAATACAGTTTTAGTATCCCTCTTTAGTTAGGGATATCTTTTTTGAATTCGCCATTAAGAACTTATCTCCCAGACCGAACTTTTCTACCCTAGGACTTCCAGCAGTGACAATACAAACAGAAATGCCGCCACAGGATGCGTCACTCAGGCGGTTAGATCGGCAAACGATCGTCATTCTTGACTTTGGCTCTCAATATTCAGAATTGATTGCCCGTCGAATTCGCGAGACGCAAGTTTATTCAGAAGTCATCTCCTATCGCACCAGCGTCGAACAACTGCGCCAGCTCAATCCCAAAGGAATTATCCTTTCTGGCGGACCTAACTCAGTCTACGACAAAGGCGCACCCCAGTGCGATCCCGAAATTTGGCATTTAGGTATCCCCATTCTCGGCGTGTGTTATGGAATGCAACTGATGGTAAATCAGTTAGGCGGACAAGTCGTCCGCGCCGAACGGGGAGAGTATGGTAAAGCAGCCTTATATATAGACGATCCCACGGATTTGCTGACGAACGTGGAAGATGGGACGACTATGTGGATGAGTCACGGGGATTCCTGCGTCAAGCTACCAGAAGGATTTGAAATTCTCGCCCATACAGAAAATACTAGTTGTGCGGCGATCGCCGAACACAATGCAAAGCTCTATGGCGTGCAGTTCCATCCAGAAGTCGTCCACTCCATCGGCGGTCTGGCGTTGATCCGCAACTTCGTTTACCATATTTGCGACTGCGAACCTACTTGGACGACAGCGGCTTTTGTTGAAGAGGCGATCCGAGAAGTGCGGGCAAAAGTCGGTGATAAGCGCGTGTTGTTAGCACTTTCAGGCGGTGTAGATTCTTCTACCCTGGCTTTTTTACTGCATCGGGCGATCGGTGACAAACTGACTTGCGTGTTCATCGATCAAGGCTTCATGCGAAAACACGAACCGGAACGGTTGGTGAAGTTGTTTCAAGAACAGTTTCACATTCCGGTAGAATATGTCGATGCCAGCGATCGCTTTCTGACGGCAATATCAGGTGTTACCGATCCCGAAGAAAAACGTCGTCGCATCGGACATGAATTTATCAGTACGTTTGAAGAAAGTTCCAAGCGCCTCGGACCCTTCGATTACCTAGCTCAAGGAACGCTTTACCCAGACGTAATCGAATCTGCCGATACTAACGTCGATCCTAAAACAGGCGAACGAGTAGCGGTGAAGATTAAGAGCCATCATAACGTTGGTGGCTTACCTAAAGACCTGAGATTTAAGCTTGTCGAACCCCTACGCAAACTCTTTAAAGACGAAGTACGTAAAGTCGGACGGGCGATCGGTTTACCCGAAGAAATCGTTCAGCGTCAGCCATTCCCTGGTCCTGGCTTAGCAATTCGGATTATCGGTGAAGTCACAGGCGAACGATTGGAAATTCTCCGCGATGCAGATCTAATCGTGCGCCAAGAGATCAATCGACAAGGTTTATACAACGATATTTGGCAAGCTTTTGCTGTACTTTTGCCAATTCGTAGCGTAGGGGTAATGGGCGACCAGCGTACATATGCTTACCCTGTTGTCCTACGTCTCGTTACTAGTGAAGATGGGATGACGGCGGATTGGGCAAGAGTTCCTTACGATTTGTTGGAATTAATTGCTAACCGGATCGTAAATGAAGTTAAAGGCGTAAATCGCGTCGTCTACGATATCACTTCTAAACCACCTGGAACCATCGAGTGGGAATAGGAAGAGATTGTGAATATAGCATTCGATCTCAAAGAAATTTTGACTAGGCTAGAAACCAAAGTTGACAAGATTTCTGAAGATGTTAGCGATATCAAAACAAATCTAGTCAGAGTGGAAGCAGAACTCAAAGGCGATCTAGTCAGAGTGGAAGCAGAACTCAAAGGCGAAATTCGGGTGTTGGATGAGAAAATAGACGGTATTGCCAAGCGGGTTGATACTCAAGAATTTATCAACCGAGGAGTAGTTATTGGACTAGTGCTGGCAATTTTAGGAGGTTTTGCCAAAATCTTTGGTTTTGTTTCCTAAATCGTGCTTCAAGCTGGGCGAATAAAATTCGCGGCTACACAAACGAAGTCCGCCTGCGCGGACTGCTCTTAAACCCGCGCAGGCAGGTTTTGCCTGTATAGATGCGATTTTAATCGCCCAGTGTAGAATTCTTGAGCTTTTTACTTACTTAATTCAGTAGGGCTTTGTTGCTTTTGTAACTCAACCGCAATAAGTTGAATTAATATATCTTGCTGAGTGTTATCTATGTTGGCGAGTTGACGGCTAATCGGCTCAATCAGTCGTGACGGGAGTCCACACAGCTTTAGCAATGCAGAAAAGGTATGGAAGTGTTGATCGTTATATGCCATTGCTTCTGTATTTTTGTACGCAGAAATTTATTGTATTAATTATAACAATACTAATTACCGTGTCAAAGATGCTAGTACTAGCCTTTCTCTTTTTGACTTTTAACTTTTGACTTTTGCTGTACCAGTCGATTTCTCAAACTGCTAAAAAGGAGATTTTGAGTCCCGCCCTTAAAATCTCTCACCCCTGACTTCTTACCCCTCTTCGCTTCTGATATAATCGCAGGCTATGCGTTGGGAGAGAGAACATGGCATGGCATGAGATCGGTGGTGGAGTTACTGCACCAAGGGGTTACAGAGCGGCGGGGATTAGAGCAGGGTTAAAGCCTTCAGGACTACCCGATCTGGCTCTAATATTGTCAGATGTAGAAGCGATCGCCGCAGGTGTTTTTACAACATCTCAAGTCCGTGCTGCTTGTGTCGATTACTGCAAACAAAGATTACAAGACAAACCTAGCGCCCGTGCGATTCTTTGCAATGCAGGGCAAGCCAACGCTGCTACTGGCTCCCAAGGCTGGCTAGATGCCCTAGAGTGTGCAATGGCACTAGGACAAGCTTTAAATATCCCCTCAGAATCGGTGTTGCTCGCTTCTACTGGGGTAATTGGCAAAAGAATTTTAATGGATAAAATGCACGCTGGCATTCCTCAACTGGTTGCAGAGGCTGCCGAAACAGGTGGAGATGCGGCTGCACAAGCGATTGTCACTACAGATTTAGTGACAAAATCTATTGCTTTAGAAACAACAATGGGCGATCGCCCCGTTCGGATTGGTGGCATTGCCAAGGGTTCGGGCATGATTCACCCCAATATGGCGACAATGCTAGCTTTTGTCACCTGCGATGCAGCTGTATCTCCTGGTTTATGGCAGCATATGCTGAGTCGAGCTGCCGATAAAAGTTTTAACCAAATCACCGTCGATGGCGATACCAGCACCAACGATTGTTTAATTGCCCTAGCCAACGGACAATCGCGCACTCCAGCAATTACCGAGATGGGTGTAGAAGCAGAAAAGTTAGAAGCCATGCTGACAGCCGTGTGCCAACATTTAGCAAAAGCGATCGCTCGTGATGGTGAAGGGGCGACTTGTTTAATTGAAGTGCAAGTGACAGGGGCAAGCGATGAAAAAGCTGCGCGTCAAGTGGCAAAAACGATCGCTGGTTCTTCTCTCGTCAAATCAGCCATTTTCGGACGCGATCCCAACTGGGGTAGAATTGCAGCTGCGGCAGGACGAGCTGGAGTACCCTTCGAGCAGGAAAATCTCAGAATTCAACTAGGAGATTTCCTCTTAATGGAAAACGGACAGCCTCTAAGCTTCGATCGCGCTGCCGCTAGTGCGTATTTAAAGCAAAAAGCAGCCAACTCTTTAGTAGGAGAAACCGTTAGTACTGCCCAAAGCAACGAATTGTTAGCGGTTAAAAATGGAGAAACGCTAGCTTTCGAGCGTCAAAGTGGAAGCGATCGCTTTCAAGACGAAACTGTTTTGATTACCGTCAGCATTGGCAGTGGTTCCGGTTCTGGCGTAGCCTGGGGCTGCGATCTGAGTTACGACTACGTGAAGATCAATGCTGAATATACAACTTAGGAACTAGGGGTAAGTCAAAAGTCAAAAGTTAAAAATTAGGAGTCAGGAGTCAGGAGTCAGAAGTTTACCACTGACTACACCCTACTCACTACTCACTACTCACTACTCACTACTCACTACTCACTACTCACTACTCATTTCCCCAAGCTATGTTGCCAAAGTCTGGTTAATTTTAGTAATTAATTCGCCAGCGGAAATGCGATCGTAAGGTTCGATCGCACAGTTAGGAGATAGTTTTTTTAATAGCTCTAACGCCGCGACCAACATTTTATTTGCCCGCGAGCAATCGCCTTCTTTTTCATAAAGAGAACCTAGTTCTAGATAGGCAGCAATAGATTCAGGAGCAAGATAAATAATTTTTTTAAGCAGGAATTTTGTTTGTTCTAAATCTCCTTTTTCTTCAGCAATTCGTGCCAAAAGATAATAAGGTTTTTCAGATAAATTATTTGTTTTTATGGCTTGCTGACAGCACTGAGTTGCTTGTTCGTAATCACCTAGATTTGCCCAGGATTGAGCCATTAGATAATAAGCATCAAAATACTGAGGATGCTGTTGAATAATTGTTTGAGCTACTTGAATTGCTCTACTATATTCCCCCGCTTGAAATAAAATTTCTGCTGGAGCGAGATCGGGATTAGATTGAGAACTTCTTGTAGATGATCCGAGCGGCAATCGCGGTAATATTGGTTGAGTTGTTAGAGAACTCAATTGATGTTTGGTTAAGCCATTGTCTACTATAATTTGAGGTTTTATTTGAGAATTTTTAATAGTTTTTGCTTGTTTTTGCAAGCTTTGTAATGTAGAAATATTAGTTTTATTTTTCGATTCACTATCAGCACTCTGCCGTTGATAGACTATAGATTCCGCAAAAGCTTTAAGTTGAAATTTGCTTAGGTTTTGCCCTGAAAGTTCTGTATGACCTACAATTAAGTATCCATTAGGTTTCAGAGTATGATAAAACTTCTCTAGTACGGTAGCGATCGCCTCAAAATTAAAATAAATGAAGACATTACGACAAATAATAATATCCAGATCGTGAAGATCGGCACTCGGGCTAGGAAAAGATTCTTGCAATAAATTACCACAACGAAACTTTACCATACGACGAATTCTTGGCTCGATTTCCCAGCCTAGTTTTCGTAGTTGAAAATAATGCTTCTGTATCTGAGGATCTACCTGACGGAAAGACCAAGTCTCATAAATTCCGCGTTGGGCTTTAGCAATTGCTTCTGGATTAATATCAGTTCCTAAGATCGAAATTTCCCAGGCACTTAGATCGGGAATGAGTTCTTTTACTAAGATGGCGAGAGAATAAGGTTCCTGACCGCTGGAGCATCCTGCACTCCAAATTTTTAAGCTTGATTTTTTTTCTAAAGTATCATGGCAAGCTTTTCTTTTACTCTCAATCAGTTCAGGTAGAATTTGATGTTTGAGCAAATTGAAATGCCCTCGGTCGCGAAAAAAATAACTTTCTCCGATTGTTAATAAAGCTAGCAGCTCTTGCCATTCTCGATCGCTATTCGAGCCTATAGTTGTCATATCTTGCTGATGATTAAAACCCAGCAATAGCTGATAGTACTTTTCTGGAGTATTCAGTTTCAAAACCTTCATCCGCGTCTCTATTTTTTTACAAAGATCCTTGCGATCTTGTACGCGGATCTGCAATCCTGTACGAGTAGAAATCAGTTGGATAAGGTTTTGTACTGTTGTCTCATTCATCGTGAAAGTGAGTAGTGAGTAGTGAGTAGTGAGTGGTGAGTGGTGCGTGTCCCAATTGTGAATTGTGAATTGTGAATTGGTAATTGCTTATCTCCAGTATTCCCATCTGTAGAAGGTAATCTCACAATTTGTAATTATTTGTCTGCAAGCAACAATAAATTTGTTGCAACTGTCGGAGAGTTATTGTAATTATGGGTGGTGGCGATCGCAGGAGACTAAAATGCTAACTTCACACATCAAGCGTTTGGATCGGGAATTGGTCGCTCGGCTTGCTACCCAAGCACGTCAAAGTCCGCGCTTGCGCCAAAATTACAACTTTCACAATTCAGCAGAAAGAGTCCAACGCTTTATAAATATTTTCCAACCAGGTACGTATGTCCGCCCGCACCGTCACTGTCGCGCTAGTGGAGTGAATGGATTTGAGTTTTTTCTAGTTTGCCAAGGTGCGTTAGGAATGATAGTCATGAGCGATCGAGGCGAGATCGTCACGACAGAACTTGTCAGTGCTGGTGGTGCAGTGTGGGCGATCGAACTCCCTGAAGCAACGTATCACACAATAGTTGCCCTAGCTCCGGATACGATAATTTTGGAATTGAAAGAAGGACCCTATGACTCTAGTACGGATAAAGAATTTCTCCCTGAATTTCCGGCTGAAGGTACGGATGCAGCTAAGCAATTGGTGAGAGAGTGGGAGAAATTTTTTATGTAGAGGCGTTACATGTAACGTCTCTACATTTCAGATTACCTGATAAACAAAGCTCAGGCTTGCCCAGTTATTAACGTTGAAAGCGTAAGTGTCCGTAGGAGGGCTAACAGCATCGCTGCTAGCGGTGAGATGTTGGGGTGTGGTTGCACTAGCTGCCTGCAAGTCTCGCATGACAGCTTGTACCACTTCTAAGGGATTGGATAAAGCTCCTATATATTCTTGCTCTTCAAAATTTTTAGTAGTATTTGCCATTGCTGTCAAGGTTTCAGTAAAGCTAGCACTACTGAAAATGAGTTGATGCTCTGCTAGCCCAGTCGGTTTGTGAATCGTCCAGGTAAAATTAGCCGTGGATTGCGGTACGATCGCCGTTTCTCCTGGGGCAATCTCTATATTTTGGAACGTTGGCTTGGAGTTGACACCAGTGCTATTAGCAGTGACTTGCGTACAGTAAAGGGCGATCGCGCTTTTGTTGGTATCCAAACCTAACAAAAGTAAGTAGACTGGGCGATCGCTACGATTTTGGACGCGATATTGAATATGGCTACCAATGGGTAGAGAAGGGATGGTATCGGGGGGAGTCGGTAAGAGCGGTTTTTTTGCGGATGCTTGTGCGATCGCAAGTCGTTCCTTAGTTAAATCCACCCGTGCATTTTTGAGTTGTCCGGTGAGAGTCAGTGTTTCATCTTGAGGCGATCGCAGGGTTTCTCGCTGCACGATTACCTTTTTTGGCGGATCGATTGTTTCTAAAGTGACTTTGACGTTGAGACGGGAAGAACCGTCATTAGTCGTCAGCCGCCAAATTTTAGCCGCTAATAGAGTTTGTAGCTTTGGCGATAGGCGATGCACGGCAACTTTTACTGCTTCGCCGAATTCTCCAGACGTATTGGGAATCAGTTGGCGATCGAGCGTAAACAAACCATAACGAGATGATGGGGAAGCAACATTGGATGTGGTTGATTCTGTCTTTGCTGGGGCAACTCGACCAAATACGTAATCTGCCAGCTGCTCGCCTGTCGTGACAAGGGATACAAAAGGCATAGCAGCAAAGGCGCTGGTAGCATCTACCCGTTCGATGCGTTCCAAACTCGGATCGAGCGCAATAGTTAAGCGAATATTACGAGGCAAAACCCTCACGGCTTCTTGTACTAACTGCCCGACTTGCAGGGATTCATTACCAGAGTCGCCCACGACTTGAGCTTTAGCAACTAATCCATTACGCGATCGCACTTGTAGCTGGAAGGGAGTTGGAGAACTTTGGATTTTGGATTGTGGATTTTGGATTGTAGATTCTGATTCTCCCTCACCTCCCTTGTCTCCCTTGTCCTCTGCTTCCAAAGGAATCAAATTCAACTTGGAGCCGACTTCTAGATAAGCAAGGACTGTAGGTGGTAATCCTGCCAGCCATAATTGAGCTATCTTTTTATCTTCTACAGCCATTACGACACCATCAGCACTAATGCTGGGGTCTTGACTAAGGTAGTTAGTTAGAGCGGACTGAGGAATTTTTTGACTGCTGACCTGCGGTTGTTGCTCTTTACCTACTAGTTGCTCTACTGTACCGCTGACACGGCTGATACTGACTTGTACTGTTGTTGCTGGAGTCGCTTCCCAGAGATGTTGAGTGAGAGCGTAGGTAAACAGTCCAGCACTAAAACCATTCCAGGCTGTTTCAATAGCACTTTGGGTAGGACTAGCTGCTGCCATCACAACACCAGGAATGCTGTCTGTTGGTGTGGGTTTACTAAAAGTATCTATATTTCCGCAGATCGGCCGATTTAAAACTCCTTTGCAAAGGAAATCTTGCTGAAGTTGTTGTTGAAAAGCGAGTTCGGCTGCATTTACTTGTTCTGTAACTGTTTGAGGCAAGGAACGCACGCGCAAATTTCCTGGAAAAACTTTACCAGGAGTGCCAAAACTCGTATCGAGAAAAGTTGCGATTTGTTTAGTCGAGAGCGATCGCAGTAGCAACCATAAAGTCTCATCTAAGAAATCTTCACCATCAGCGCAAACTAAGCTGTTGGAAGGAAATTGATAATTGGTAATTGGTAATTGGTAGTTGGTAGTTGCTCTCTGAGCCTCCTCAGCTCCCTCAGCCTTCTCCTCTGCTTGCTCAAAAACGCGCCGCCCGTAGCCGCTAAAGTGGAAAACAATCGTGTCTCCCGACTTTGCTTGCTGGGTGAGGTGTTCTAGAAAGACAGTCTCAATCTGTTGTCGAGTGGCTTGTAGATCGGTAAGGGTGAGAACATCAGCCGCCTTGAAGCCAAAGCGGTGAACGAGCAGTTCTCGTTGCATTGCTACATCCGTCAGACAACCATTTAGTGACGGAGTAGAGGGATATTGGTTAATGCCTACCAACAGAGCTAATTTTCGTCCCGTTGACTGGGCAAGGGCATGGGCATAGCGATCGCCTAGTCGCAACCACCCAGCATCAGCTACGCCCAACGTTGCGATCGCTTGAGCTAATCGTCCTAGAAAATCCCGCCGCTTCATTTTAGCTATCAGCTATTACTGGTTTCACCAGCTACCAGCCTATCAAGAATTCAGTTATCAGTTATCAGTTATCGGTGACTAGTTATTGGGAACAGGGAATAGTGACTAACGACCAATGACAAATTAAATCTCATATTGAGTAATATTCATGGCTTTGGCTAGTTCTGCTGCAACTTCTGGTCGAGAGAATTCTGGTGGTGGCAATTCACCCCGTCGTAACATTTCCCTAACTTTCGTTCCCGATAAATGAATCCGCTCTTCGGGTCGAGAAGGGCTGGTTTTGGTGGTTGCCATTTGCAAGGTACGCTTGCAGTAGAAAGCGTGTTCAAATCTTAAAGGCGTAATTCCCAGTTCTTTTGGTTCAAACTCATCGAAAATGTGTTGAGCATCGTATGTACCGTAGTAGTCTCCTACTCCAGCATGGTCGCGCCCAACAATGAAGTGGGTACAGCCGTAGTTTTTACGGATGAGAGCGTGAAAAATTGCTTCCCTCGGTCCTGCGTAGCGCATGGAGGCAGGGTTAATTGCCAAAATCACCCTGCTTTCAGGGAAATAGAGATCTAGCATGATTTGGTAGCAGCGCATCCGCACTTCGGCAGAGATATCATCGCTTTTTGTCACCCCTACTAACGGATGTAGAAACAAACCATCGACAATTTCAAGCGCGCATTTAATGATGTATTCGTGCGCTCTATGGATGGGGTTGCGCGTTTGAAAACCAACAACTGTGTGCCAACCTTTTGCTCTAAAAAGTTCGCGGGATTTAGCTGGATCGATTTGATAATCGGGAAATAAAGGATGGGGATCGCGGTGCAATAACCAAATCGAACCCGCTAGGTTAACTTCACCTTGGTTGTAGACAACGGCTACACCAGGATGTGCTTCGTCGTCAGTGCGGTAGACATTTACTGCTTCGTGAGTTTTGTCGTAACGGTATTTTTCCGTTAGTTCTAATACCCCAACAAAGCGATCGCTCTTGTCATCTAGCCGAATTAAACTGCCTTCCTTGAGTGGTTCTGCGACTTCTTCACTGACAGAGAGGGTAACGGGGATTGACCAAGGTAAACCGTTACTTAAACGCATATTGTCAACTACCGATTGGTATTCTGCTTGTGCCATAAACCCAGTCAGAGGACTCAATGCGCCAATTGCGATCGTTTGCAAATCGGAAACTGCGCGTTCGTCTAGCTGCACTCTGGGCAGAAAATCGGCTTTGTCTAAAAATTCCTGACGCTGTGCGTGGTTGGCAATGCGGTTGATTAGCTGTCCGCCGTGGGGAGCAATACCATCGGTGCGATCGCTCGTCATATCTTTAAATTTCGTTTAGATTCTGGCTGCAAGCATTTATAGTAGCAAGATTATGTAACCTGCTACAAAGCCATCATCTACAAGTCGGCAGTCGGAAGTGGGTAATTGGTAGTTGTTCCCTACTCCCGTCTTCCTGTTTATTGAGAGCAGCGATCGAACCATTCTTGATAAATTTTTTGCTTTTCTGGACTGTCTACTACAATTTCAATGCGGATTTGCTGACAGGCGTGGTTGCGTTCGCGGGCGATCGCGTTTAATAATAAACTGGCAATTTTCGGTGAGTTAAACCTACCGCTGACTGTGTTTCCTGCTAGGTTATGCTGTTTTCCATTTACAGCTTCGGCAGGATGGGATTCTAACTGACTCAGTGTTTCTTGCCCTAAGTTAATTTCGGCTATTTGTTTTCGTTCGGGGTTAATTTGTTCCACTACCAACTTTTCATAACGCACTGGTACTTCTACCATTCGCGTTTCTATTTCTTTACGGACAATAACTTCGCCTATTTTGCGTTTCTTGCGATCGACTACTACTCTTTCTGCCAGTAGCTTGACAATCTCTTCTGCTGATATATCTTCTGCTGAATTCAGTTGAATTTCATTGTGATTTTGTGCTTTATCAATCATAGCTGTTGGTGCTAATAGTTCTGATTGCATAACTGAAGAAGTGCTGGCGGGCATTTCTAAGTCATCGCTGCCTCTACTATTGAAATGCCTTGCTGGCTCGGATTCTTGCGTTACATCTCGATCCAAAGCCGAAATTTCAGTTGCGGCTGTTGTCAGATCGACTACTACAATTTTATCTGCTATCTCGATGTTTTTGATCTGTTTGCTATTTAATTGCAGAGTTGAATGGGAATTCTGAATTTCTGGAGAAATCATCAACTGTAACTGCTGCTGGCGATCTACAATTATGTCTTTAATCGTACCAATACGCTCGCCTTGTAGGTTAACGACAAAGAAGTTTTTTAATTTTTTTTTCAATTTCTCGATTAAGGAATTGAAGTGACTGCGCTCAGATGGTGAGTAGCTCATTATTGTAAAAACCGGATATTAAAAACTAGATTTTAAAGGTCTAACGATAGAATCTCGATCGCAGTGTTTGAAAAGCTTTGAAGTCAGCTTTCTAAATTTTTTAAATTAGGAAAAATAAAAGGCTGTGAAAAAGTACAGACAGTGCATGACATTCGCTCTGTCTGTACTTACATTCTAAGAAGCAATTATCTTTCGCTTCTGATTTGTCTCTTAGATGCGATCGCGATTTTCGTCAATTGGTAAGTTACCAGTGTTAACGTCTAATTCTTCGCGGCGAATTGTTTCTTCAGCATTAACAGTTTGCTGGTCGACAACCTTTTTAACTTTGACTTCTTCGCGCACGAACGCTTCTTTGCGAATTTCTGGTGTTTCCTCGTAAACTTCCATCCGCGCCACTTCTCCCTCACGGAAGTCCACTTCTCCAGGCGCAACTGGTCTACCAGCATCAGTAGGAGTGACGCGCTCGATAACTACGCGTTCTTTTTCAACTGGTACTGAAACTCGTTCTATTTCTGTTTCTACATGCTTACCAATTGTAACTTCCCCAGTCTTTACCCGTCGCTTGTTAGCAATTAGTCTTTCTTCATAGAGTTTCAAGCTTTGGTGATTCTGTTCGTTGACGTTGAACAGATCCGTATCATGATCGTATCTATAGGTATCGCGATTGTACGACGTGTCGGCTGGCGCTCTGTATCCAGTATCGCGCATTCCTGCGGATGAAGTTGGATCTAGAGGTGCGGTCGCATCGAGCGAAGCTGAACTTTCTATGGGAGCAACTGCATCTGTAGCTGGAGTAGTCATGCCTGTAGAGGTGGCTGCACCCATCGTACCCATCGCACCCATTGTACCTGCTGTACCATAAGTGCTTGGACTACGGTATACTCCTCTAACTCTTTCTTCGTAGTCGTAATCGACTAAATCGTGTTCGTTGTACTCAGGTAAGTCTTCTGCTTGCTCGCGAGTTAAACCAGTTGTATATAGGCGCTCTGCATTGTAATCAATTCTAGCGCGACCTACTGGTAGTAAAACTTTTTTGCCAAAAATCCAAAAACCTAGATCGACTATAAAATAGCGAAATCGCCCTTCTTCATCTACTAAGATGTCGTTAACTGTGCCAATTTTCTCGTCGCTTTCTGAGTAAACCGAATATCCTTTCATATCGCGGTCGTCGAAACTGCTGCGATAGTCAGGATCGAAATCTGAAATTTTATGCAAAGCCATAATTTGTCTCTCCAACTTTTTACTTTTTCTATGCTACAAAATGCTTTATATTCTGCTCATCTTCCAAATGAAATATTCAATCTAATCATAGGAAAGAGTTATTTTCAAAAAGAACTTGCAATTGAACTGCAATCATTTTCCTTTCCTTTGCTTTTCCTATGAAATAGCGAACGGTCGCCTCACCAGAGAAGGCAGTTTGGGGGATTTTATATCTTACTTCCCTTAATATCTACAATAAAACTAGATCTGGATCGTTTCATCTCGCTACCGAAGGAGATTGCTTAGTTGCCATACTCCTATTGATAGATAATATTATTTATAGCAACTATAGTGAAACTGCAATACGTTTGTAGCAGTCTAGCTTCGCGCTCCTGCAAATCTTCGCAGCTCATCTAAATTGTCAAGTATCAAAATAGCAGGCATTAAAAACAATTGAGGTTGTTTATGTATACCCGTCGTCTGACATTATCAATTCGAGTTAGTCAAATCGGAATTAAATGCTTGTTTTCCGGCGGAGTCGAAGAATAAAAGCAGCTTACCTGCGTCTCATCCAGCTAACGGCTGGCATTTTGGCTCTTGTTAGGAATAGATTTGAATAGAATAATCAATCTGCTTAGCCACTCGATAGAAGAATGTTTAACGATTCGTGGTTAAAGTTATTGCAGCAAAACCGAGCGATCGCCGTCATCCGCGCCGATAAAATTGAGCTAGGCTATCAGATGGCAAAGGCTGTAGTAGCAGGGGGAATGCAGTTAATCGAAATCACTTGGAATAGCGATCGCCCCGCTGACTTAATTTCGCAGTTGCGCGAAGATTTGCCTACTTGTACAATTGGTACGGGAACGATACTGACTTTAGAACAATTACAACAGGCGATCGCATCTGGATCGCAATTTCTTTTCACTCCTCACGTCGATCCAGTATTGATTCAGGCTGCTGTAGATCGGGGTATACCAATTGTACCAGGGGCGCTTTCCCCTACAGAAATCGTGACAGCATGGATGGCGGGAGCGAGTTGCGTCAAAGTGTTTCCCGTACAAGCACTAGGAGGCGTTAGCTATATCAAGAGCTTGCAAGCACCCTTGGGGAATATTCCTTTAATTCCTACAGGTGGGGTAACGTTAGAAAATGCCAAAGAATTTATTGATGCGGGTGCGATCGCGGTAGGCTTATCCGGTCAATTATTTCCACCAAAGGTTGTTAGAGCTGGAAATTGGGAGGCGATCGCGCTACAGGCTAAAACACTTATGTCGGATATACTTAAGTAGGGAGTAGGGAATAAGGAGACAAGGGATTAATAACCAACTACCCATTACCCATTACCAAATTTAATCTACTCTGCATTTACAAACTCTAGATAAGTATTGCTCAATTCCTTCACCGCCAACTCATAAAGCTGCTTACCGTGTTCGGGAGTGGCTAATGCAGGATCGGAGCCCATCCTACCATCAGGATAGCGGCGGCGAAAATCTTCTGCACCGTAAATTTTATACCCTTTCCCCACTTCGGGCGATAGAGGTGCTTGCTTAATGGCTTCAGGATAGACGTACTGAGTAACTGCAACTTCACTCGGCGTGGCGTGAGAACCTTCTTTGTCGCCATATAATTCTTTGGCTAGTTGGTATACAGAACCGCACATAAACCAGTTACCTAGATAGCACTTAACGTTACTAGCGTTGGGTAAATTAAGATCGGCTAAATGAGCGTAGGTTTCTGAATATGCAGCTTTGAGAGTAGCTATATTACCACCGTGACCGTTGATAAAGAAGAATTTAGTAAACCCAGCTTTTACCAAACAAGTTATATATTCTTTCACCACCTGAATCATCGTACTCGGTCGCAGGCTCATAGAGCCAGGAAAAGCCGTGTGGTGCAATGCCATTCCAATGTTGATTGTAGGTGCAACTAGTGCTTGTGTCGCCTCTCCTACACCTTTAGCGATCGCTTCTGCACAAATAGCATCCGTACCAATCAATCCTGTAGGTCCGTGTTGTTCTGTGGAACCTATTGGTATAATAATGCCTTGGGAACGCTCTAGATACGCTTCTACTTCCAACCAGGTGCTTAGGTGCAATAGCATGGCTTACTCAGGTAGTCCGGTTTTAGATTTTAGATTTTGGATTGTAGAAGTACTTTATATTGGTTGAGCAAGCCTAAATCTTGGCTCTTTACAATTACTTATCAGATCTATCAAATTTATTCAACTAACGCAGTATGACTGGGGATGCTTCTACTTACCAATTACTAACATCCTGGTTACTGTCTGTTCTGTAACGGGAACATCTCATTCCCATTCTTACACATCCATCTCGCTTGCTACTAACACCTACTGGTTTCTAACAATTTCATCATCAGTAGTGCAGCTGTCTATTAAACTTTCTATTCTCTATTTTAACTTTGTCGATCCTGAGCCTTTGTATTGAGTTGACGCCCCAGCATCCCCAGCTCCTTTCCCGCTTGGAACTTCAGCAAGAGATGGAGGTCGCCTACTGCTGTAGACATAGCTTAGGCGTTTATTGCCAATTACCTCCGTCTATACCCCAATGATGCTTGAGCAATTCCTTATAGGTTGCTTCGCGCATCACCATTTGACGATACAACTTCACTAGAAAATCTTGCGCTTGTTCTAGATCCATTCTTTCCACTTGAGTCTCAAACGAGCGGATGTTGAATTGCTGTTCGAGAGAGAGTTCAATTGGTTGGCTCATAATTAGCTCCAGAAAACTACTATATTGACTGAGTTGTTTCTAGCTCGGCTTCTGAGAAGCTTTGCTTGAGTATAACAGCAGTTGTTTCTATATGTATTAACAAATTTAACAACTGCTTGACAAGATGTGCTACTTCTTATTGGGTATACATGTTAAATCAAAAGGCAGAATCTCGTTTTCGGTAGATTTAAGGAAATTTATCGATCTTTTTAGCAAGTTCTGCCCTGGAAAAATGCTCAAACTGAACAGAACTGAGTAAATATACTTATAAATAGAAAATCAAAAGGCAAAAGTCAAAAGGCAAAATGCTACTCTGCACTTAGTATCGAGGTTTTCACAATCTGCGGCGAGCCAGTGCAAGGTGTAGCAAGTTACATGTTCTAGTCTTTGCGACATCGTAGGCGATCGCCATCTTTCTTCTGAACGAAAAAAATAGGGTGCGTTACGTAACACACCCTACAAACCTGGTCGCTTAGAAGTGAGTAGTGAGTAGTGAGTAGTGAGTAGTGAGTGGAAGAGATTATATTTATATTCTCCTGACTCCTGACTCCTTCTGATAACTGATAACTGACAACTGATTTAAAACATTTTGTCGTACCGATCGAGGCGCATCAGCAGGCGAATTAGAGAAAAGCCAGTTCCAGCGGCGATCGCGCCAGGGATCAATGCTAACCAAGCAAATTGACTAATTAATAGAATTGTTGCTGAAATAGTAAAGGAACTGACAATCAGAGCGTAAGTAATGGCGACTTGGACGCTACTCTGTCGCCGCAACAAGCGTTCTGTTTCAATTGACCGTACCCGCAAACGCAAATCTCCTCGTTCCAGTTTTTCGAGCGTGTCTTCCAAACGTCGAGGTAAGCCGAAAGCAGTACTACCTACTTGGGCGGCTTGACGACTTAACTCGTTCAAGAAGCTATTGCCATCAGCAGAACCATTACCATCAGTCATAAGTTGGAATGCAAAAGGTTTAGCAACTTCCATAAAGTTAAACTCAGGGTCTAAGCCTTTGCCTACCCCTTCGAGAGTAGAAAAAGCCCGCATCACAAACGTGAAAGTAGCCGGAAAGCGAAAAGGTTGGTCGTAGGCAATTTCATACAAGTCTTCGCTAATGGCACTCACCGATTGATTTTCAAACGGCTTATCCATAAAGTTGTCCAGCATAAACTGCACCGAACGCCGGACTGGTCCCATATCATCTGTAGGTGCTAAAGCGCCTAATTCTACCAGAGACGCAACCACGCGATCGCCATCTTTCTGGGCGATGCCAAACAGCGTTTTCATCAACTGTTCGCGCACGTTCGCCTTAATCCGCCCCATCATGCCAAAATCGTAAAATATCAGCGCCCCTTCAGGGCTGACGGCGATATTGCCTGGGTGCGGGTCGGCGTGGAAGAAGCCATTATTCAGTAATTGATGTAGATAAGCTTCTGCCCCTTGTTTGGCAATTAGCTTGCGGTCTAAGCCAGCAGCCTCAATCGCTTCATAGTGGCTGATCTTAATTCCTGGGGCGTATTCCAGGGTTAACACCTGCGGGGAAGTGTAACGCCAGTAAATTCGGGGAACCTTAACCCAATCGTATTCGCGAAAATTGCGCCGAAAAGTATCGGCGTTGCGACCTTCATTGAGATAATCGATTTCTTCCCAAAGAATGCGACAACACTCTTCATAAATACCCAGCCAATCTCGACCGCGCCCCCAGTCAGGATGATTTTGAAAGTAGCGCGTAATACCTTTGAGAATAGCTAAATCGATTTCAAATAGTTTCTTCAATCCAGGACGCTGTATTTTGACAACAACCTCTTCCGCCGATCGCAATTTGGCTTTGTGAACTTGACCTAGACTCGCTGCTGCTAGGGGAACTGGCTCGAAACTGTGAAACAATTCGGGAATATTTTTTCCTAGTTCGCGTTCGATTGTCGCTTCTACTTGCTCGTAACTAAAAGCGGGAACCCGATCCTGTAACTTTGCCAGCTCCTCTACATATTCACTGGGAAATAGATCGGCACGGGTAGAAAATAACTGCCCGACTTTAATAAATGTCGGTCCTAGATCCAATAATGTATTGCGAATCCAGATTGCCTGTTTTTTGCGCCTAGCAATCCTTTTAGCGTCAGTTACACCGCCTGGATAGCTCCAAGCCTTGTTGTCTAGCCACAATCCAAATATCAGCGTCAGGACAAACATCCAAATGTCCACAAACCGCCGTTGGCGCGAGTAGTTTTCGCGGTTCCAACGGTACGACTTATTCGTGTAAGTCTTCTCCATGCGATCGGTGTAACTCTTAATTTGGGCGGAGTCGGCAGGCAAAACAGACACTTATCGAAGGGTAAAAGGTAAAGGATTAGAGAGATTAGAGAGAGTTACTGCGATAGCGTTGTAATTCAGCCCGCAGTAAGGCAATTTCAGCTCGCAGATCGTCGATCGTTGCTTGTATGTCAGCAGGCTGTGTTGGAGAAACACCCGTCGTAGTAGTTCTACCTACAGTTGCCATCTCCATTTCCCGCTCTGCCCGTTCTGTCACCTGCGCGGTAAATTGCCGTAGCTGTTCCCGTGCTTCAGCATCAAATTTGCCCAACTCGCTTAATGCGTCAGTGAAGGCATTCTCTAATTTTTCGCTGACAATTTCAGCCGCCACCCTACCCACAAAGAAGGCATGAACCAGAGGATTACTCATAGCTACAAATTTCTACACAATTGCCATCCGCAAAGATTATAACTTGCTGGCTCCCTCTAATGCTTGTACCTTTTGTTGGGAAATAGAGAATAGGGAACAGCGAGTAAGGGAAAAGAGCAGCTCGGGAACTGGGGCAAAGATCTCCGATCGCGCACCACGCATCACGCTAAAGGCGCGATCCGGCTACTGAGGTGGTCGATTCGTAATACTAATGCGATCGCCCAATTGTCTTAACTTCTGCTCTAAACTCGGATCGCTATCCTTAAGTTGAGAAATTTTCTCACAGCTATATAGTACGGTTGTATGATCTTTGCCCCCAAATTCTTCTCCAATTCTGGGCAAACTCAAATCTGTATATTGCCGCATCAAATACATCCCAATTTGGCGCGCCCAACTAATTTCCCGCCGCCGTGAACTGCCTTTCAAATCTTCAATCGATATATTATAAACATCGGCAACTGCCATCATTACCGATTCAGCCGAAGCCTCTACTTTCTCAATTCCTGGGTTTAGAACTGGGCGGAGATTTTCTACGGTCATCGACAAGCCAGAAATCGAAATATAAGCGACAGCCCGAATTAAAGCTCCTTCTAACTCTCTAATATTAGAAGTATAATTTGAGGCAATATATTCAATCACATTTCTTGGCAGACGCATATTTTCATACTCTGCCTTTTTCTGTAAAATTGCCATTCTGGTTTCAAAATCTGGCGGCTGAATATCAGCAATTAATCCCATTGAAAAACGAGAACACAATCGAGCTTGTAGTCTAGGAATCTGATTTGGCGGACGATCTGAGGCTAAAACTACTTGCTTTCCCGCTTCATGCAACGTATTAAATGTGTGAAAGAATTCTTCTTGCGTGTATTCCTTACCTTCAATAAATTGAATATCATCTACTAATAAAATATCGGCAGCGCGGTAATGCTCCCGAAAACTTTGCATACTATCTTTGCGGATGGAAGCAATCAGATCGTTAGTAAATTGCTCGGTAGAAACGTAGAAAATTTTAGAATTTGCGTCAATTTCTAAACGATAATGACCGATCGCTTGCATCAGGTGAGTTTTTCCCAACCCAACACCACCACACAAAAATAGCGGGTTGAATTCTCGCCCTGGAGATTCCGCTACTGCTAAAGCCGCAGCATGAGCCATGCGACTGTTGGAACCGACAACAAAGCGAGAGAATACGTACTTTTGGTTCAATTCTGGTGGCTTGGTTTTGCTGCTAGGAGCTATTTCTAGAGGGGAATCGCGATCGGGAGATGACCAAGCGAGTTCTGGCTCGGCAAAACGCGCTGATTCATCCCCCTGAGCCACGGTAACGTGAATTTCTACAGGATAGCCGAGGATATCTTGGACTGCATCTGCAATCGTTTTGATGTAGCGTTTTTGCAGCCAATTGCGATGGAACGCATTGGGAGTACAGATCGTCAAAGAATTATCCTCTAGCCGTTGAGCATTGGCAGTTTTAATCCAGGATTCAAACGAAGGTCTACTTAACTGGAGTTGTAGACGCTCCAGTACTTGAGTCCAAAGACTATCGGGGGAAAGATCCACCTGTTACCACCTCTGCTGTTAACTGTCAAAATAAGGGATAGGTTAACTAATCTACCAGACTCTTATTCGATCGCAGCGATCGCGATCGACAAAAAGATCGATTCTACAACTCCCTCGCACAACTCTCGATCTGCACTAGGCGGTAAAATCCCGCTTAATTGAGGCAAAATCGAACTAGCTACCGATCGACTTTCACCAACAGCAAGACAGATGAGTACCAGGCAACGTAATACTGAGTCACAAGATCCCGAGTCACAAGCTACCGACTCACAAGACCAAGAACCAAGGCGCTTGCATCTGGATGGCACTGAAAAAACCCCAGACAGTCGGAAAAATGGGTTTAGCGGGTACTTCTTGAGCAACACAGGCAATCCAGTTGAAACTAATCTTGTAGGACTTGTAAGGAAGAGTTTATCAGACAACGCTGGGGGCGATCGGCGGCGATTGTCTGGAATTCTTGGCAGGAAAGCATTAACACTGTTATCGGGTGTTTTATGCGTTTCGTTAAGTAGCTGCACTACCATTACAGAACCTTTCCGTCAATCCCAGGCTCAACAGTCTCCCGTAGCTCCATCCCCTGTCACTCCTACACCAGGTACTCCTCGTGCGGCTTTGCCTAGCGTCAGCGACCCGAATTTTGTCGTTGCCGCAGTCCAGAAAATTGGACCAGCAGTGGTAAGAATCAATGCTTCTAGAACTGTGAAGCGACAGCTACCAGAGGCATTTGAAGACCCTTTGTTTCGCCGCTTTTTTGGCGTGCCAAATGCCCAGCCGCGAGAACGGATCGTGCGCGGGACTGGTTCTGGCTTTATTATTAGTGCTAACGGTCAAATTTTGACTAATGCCCATGTGGTCAACGGAGCCGATCGCGTCAGCGTCACGCTCAAAGACGGTCGTACCCTGGAAGGAAAAGTTTTAGGCGAAGATCCGGTAACTGATATTGCCGTGATTCAAGTCCAAGAAAATAATTTACCCGTAGTAGAAATTGGCAATTCCGACGCACTACAGCCAGGAGAATGGGTAATCGCGATCGGCAATCCCCTCGGTTTAGATAATACGGTGACAGCAGGAATTATTAGCGCCACAGACCGTTCTGCTAGCGATATTGGCGTAACTGACAAGCGGATTGGCTTTATTCAAACCGATGCCGCAATTAACCCAGGTAACTCCGGCGGACCCTTATTAAATTCCCGCGGGGAAGTGATTGGCATGAATACGGCAATTATTCAAGGCGCTCAAGGCTTAGGTTTCGCCATTCCCATCAATGCTGTACAGCGCATATCTCAGCAAATTATTGCCACAGGAAGCGTCCAGCATCCCTATTTGGGCGTGCAAATGGTGACATTGACACCAGAAATTAGGCAGCAGCTAGAAGTAGAGTCAGACGGACAAATCAAAATTCCCGCCGATCGCGGCGTGTTAGTAGTTAGAGTTGTACCTAACTCTCCCGCCGCCGCAGCGGGGATCAGAAGTGGAGACGTAATTCAGTCAATTAACAATCAAGCCGTATCGAAAACCGAGCAAGTCCAGCAGATAGTAGAACAAAGTTCTGTAGGAACCCAACTTCCAGTCCAAATTCAACGCAATGGCAAAACAGCACAGTTATCTGTGAAGTTGGCTAATTTGCCCGTACAGCAGGAGAGGGGCTAGGGGCTAGGGTAAGAAAGAGCGCAAGGTTGCTGAGGGAGACAAGCACTACTCACTACTCACTACTCACTACTCACTAAAAGATGGAAATCATTCAGCTTGGCAATCCGATTCTGAGAGACAAGGCTGAGTTTGTGGAAAATATTAACGATTCACGGATTCAAGAGCTTGTGGATAATTTGTTGATTACAGTAAAACAGGCAAATGGAGTAGGGATTGCTGCGCCCCAAGTTGGAGCCAGCGATCGCATTTTTATTGTTGCTTCCCGTCCCAATCCTCGCTATCCTCACGCTCCAGAAATGGAACCAATAGCAATGATTAATCCTAAGATTCTGACTCGTACTAACGAGACTATTAAAGGATGGGAAGGTTGTCTGAGTATTCCTGGAATTCGTGGTTGTGTACCGCGAGATCGAGCCATTGAAGTTGAATATAGCGATCGCTATGGCAAATTACACAAACAAGAATTGACCGATTTCGTGGCGAGAATCTTTCAACACGAACTCGATCACCTCGACGGTATCGTATTTCTCGATCGCCTCGAAACTACTTACGATATTATTACCGAACAGGAATATCTGAAATTAGTGACTAGTGATTAAACTCTTTATCTAGCCACTAGCCACTAGCCACTAGCCACTATACAAAAGGCGCGATCGCTCTCATTAACTCCGTTGTAGAAAAGGGTTTGCATAAATAACCATTAGCTCCTAGTTCTGCTCCTTGAGCCGTTACTTCTGGAGTATTTTCAGCAGTTAAAAAAATCAATGGGATGTCAGCAGTATTTGGATCTTGTCGCAGTAATTTTAAGACTTCGTAACCACTAAGCCCAGGCATCCTCACGTCACATAAAATTAAATCGAGAATGTTTTCTCGTGCGAACTTTAATCCCAAATCGCCATTTTCAGCCGCGATCGCTGTTACTCCTCTCATCGTTAACAGGTTAACAATACTGTCGCGTAGCAATCCGTCATCTTCAATCACCAAAACTTTTGCCATCACTATCTATTTGAAAATGGATTTGCAGATGACAGCAGTAGCGATTGTAAACTCATAACTTTAATTGCTGAAAGTTAAGATTCTATGACTGCGGCTGAGTAAAGCAAAGGTTTTTTCACGCGATCGCTACTCTAAGCCAATTTTCATTGCGTGCTTGCTCTGTTGTAACTTTTGCCACAGACTTTCTACCTGCTCGTATGCTGTTTCAGAAGAAAGTTTTCCGCCTGTATGTAAAGCTGAAATATAAGAGAGCTTTTGAGCAAATTCTTGTAAATTCGCATTAAATGCCAGATTTTCCGGCGTAAACTTGCCGCGATATCTACTTTGAGCGTGAATAAAGCTATCTTTAGTTTTTAGATCTGTTTTTGTCATAGTAACCCACCTATAAATAAAAATCTAGCTTAACCTAGCCTTAAACTAAGCTGGTTAGTATTCCTCCATAGACAGGATCTTCCCCTTTAAAATGTAACTAAAATCACACAATCTCCTGAGATAGCAAGTCTGCTGACGAGCGCGACTGTATTTTTCTATTTTTGATTGAATTTGAGTTTAACTTTGGAAAAATCTATTGTCACCTCATTTTAATCTAATCTTAACCTAGATTTAACTAAGTCGATACTTGGCAATCGGTGTGAAGACTGTCTCAAAGTTTCTTATCCTGAGTTGTAACAGCCTCTCAAATAGGAGCGATCGCGATCGTGAAGAAGCTGATTAACCAGCCAGAAGATTTCGTGCTAGAAAGTTTGTCAGGCATGGCAGCGGCTTATCCCGACTTACTGAAAGTAAATTTCGACCCTACATTCGTCTATCGTGCTGATGCACCCGTGACAGGTAAGGTAGCAGTTATTTCAGGTGGCGGTAGCGGTCACGAACCGATGCACGCTGGCTTTGTCGGTATGGGTATGCTAGATGCTGCGTGTCCAGGGGAAGTGTTTACTTCTCCTACACCCGACCAGATGCTAGCAGCAGCAAAACAGATAGATGGCGGCGCTGGGGTGCTTTACATTGTCAAAAACTACAGCGGCGACGTGATGAACTTTGAGATGGCGGCTGAGTTAGCCCATGCTGAAGGTATACGGGTATCGAGTATTTTAATAGATGATGACGTAGCCGTGAAAGACAGCCTTTATACCCAAGGCAGGCGGGGTGTAGGTACGACAGTCTTAGCAGAGAAAATTTGCGGTGCTGCGGCGGCGGCGGGATACGATTTGCCACAAGTAGCAGATTTGTGTCGGCGGGTCAATTTAAACGGTCGTAGTTTGGGGATGGCACTAACGTCTTGTACCGTACCTGCTAAGGGTTCTCCTACATTTAGTTTAGGCGATCGCGAAATGGAAATTGGGATTGGCATTCACGGCGAACCAGGTAGAGAAAGAATGCCGCTGAAATCTGTAGACGAGATTACAGAAATACTTACCATTACAATAATTAAAGATTCTCCCTACAGCCGCACGGTTAGAGAATGGGACGAGGCTCAAGGAGAATGGGTAGATGTAAAGTTAGTCAATTCAGAGATTAAATCGGGCGATCGCGTGTTAGCTTTTGTGAATGGGATGGGTGGTACGCCATTAGCAGAACTGTATATTGTGTACCGCAAATTAGCCGAGATTTGTCAAAAACACGGGTTGCAAATAGTCCGAAACCTAATTGGCAATTACATCACATCTTTAGAAATGCAAGGTTGTTCCATTACCTTACTCAAAGTCGATGATGAAATGTTGCGATTGTGGGATGCACCTATAAAAACAGCAAGTTTGTGCTGGGGAATTTGAGAACATGCTCGGCAAATCTTCCCCATGCAATACTATTATTTCTGGGATAAATTTAGTGGGGTTTTGCTGAATTTGGCATAACTACGTAGCCTTCGATGATAGAAGCAATACAACATCAACTGCTATCTCTCTTGCTTTTAAAGCGAGCTTCAAATCATTACGTGATAATCTTTCCTTAACTACTTGATTGGTAATCTTCCATGCATTGTCCATTGCTACATTAAATTCTTCTACTGTGCTAACCTTCATGCCGTAATTATTCTTTAGTCTAGTATCGACAGAAACACCAAATAAAATATACTTTGCTACCTTTTCACCAATAAGTTGTTTAGTTTGAGGAGTTAGTTTACTATTATCGTGTCTACGTACAAAATTATGAGCTGCTATCTCACAAGCTTTTGTAGGATTAATAGCTGCTGATAAAACAGTTTCAGCAATTGAAATTTTACTGTCGGGACTTGCACCTAATACCTGTGCTTCGAGGTGCTTCTGTTCTACCTTTCTCATTCTACGACTTTCATTATCGGCTTGAATAAGGATAAGTAAATCGTGGAAGTCTTTGATAAACAGCAACTCGCACCTAATCTTCTGTTCCATCATTCTGTGAAATGTTTGGTCTGGAGTTGGTGTGTTTCGGCAAACTTGAGCAAATACATGTGCTATGGCGTCTGCTCTATGTCTACCTCCTACAATATAAAGTTGCTCCTCACAATTACTTACTACAATGTCACGCTGTAGCCAAGTATCGTCTATAAAAATGCTTTTAGCTAAGGCTTTAATGTTACGTTCATCAACATCAAATTGCTTAAATTCACGCTCAGAGTTTTCCACAGCTTTGAGTATTTGACGAAGGTTAAAGTATTCTGGATGTGGTTTTTCTACTCGTGATTGGTATTCATGCGTAAACCACCAGAAGTTGTTATAGTCAGGTAAGACAAGCTTCAGTTGGTTAGCGGTGAGTAAGTCTTCTTTATATTGTTTGATGGCTGTCATGATTTTTCCTTTGTCAATTCAGTTCCATGAGAGCAGTAAGCTATGGTATTCTCCTATTCTCTATTTATATTGTTCCCTTAAATAAAGATATAGTTTCAAATACTTCGCTAGTCATTTCCATTTCAGCAAGATGTCTATATTCTTAGGGAAATTACCGCTCTGTTTACAGTTCAACAAACATTTATAACTTCACATCTAAGATTAATCTATGATTGCTAAAGACAAAATTATTCAATGGCTACAGATTTTCGCTACTGAAATCGAGCAGAATAAAGAATATTTAACAGAATTAGATGCAACGATTGGTGATGCCGACCACGGGATCAATATGGATCGCGGTTTCAAAAAAGTAGCCAGTCAGTTACCTAGTGTTGCTGACAAAGATATCAGTACAATTTTAAAAACCGTCAGCATGACCTTAATTTCTACTGTTGGTGGTGCGAGCGGTCCGCTTTATGGCACATTCTTTTTAAGAGCAAGTACAGCCGTAGCAGGTAAAGAAGAACTCACATCTGAAAATTTATTCAAATTGCTACAAGCAGGTTTAGAAGGCGTAATTCAACGAGGTAAAGCACAATTAGGTGACAAGACAATGGTAGATGTCTTATCTCCAGTTGTAAATAGCTTTCAACATGTAGATAATAATCAAAATATTGTAGAAACGATGCAACAAGTAGTATCAATAGCAGAACAAGCAATGAAAGATACTATTCCCATGCTAGCGAAAAAAGGGAGAGCAAGTTATTTAGGCGATCGCAGTATCGGACACCAAGATCCAGGCGCAACTTCTACTTATTTAATGCTAAAGAGTTTGTTAGCAGCTTTGGATTGAGGCGATCGCTATACAGATATTGTTGTAACCCTTTTGAAGGCAAGCCGTGCAAAATTGAAGAATTGTCTACTCTGTTGCTGATGTATCCAAGTTGCTAGCAGTATAAAGTAACTGCAAGTATAAAAGCTTCTAGATACCCTTGAGGCGATCGCATGGTTAGCATTGTCATTGTCTCTCACAGCAAAAAACTAGCAGAAGGCGTGCGGGAACTCGCACGGCAAATGGTGCAGGACAAAGTCCCCATAGCCATAGCCGCAGGAATTGACGATCCAGAAAATCCACTGGGTACAGATGCCATGCAAGTATATGAAGCGATCGCCTCTGTATATAGTGACGATGGTGTTCTCGTACTCATGGATCTCGGTAGCGCCTTACTCAGTGCAGAAATGGCAATAGAATTTTTGCCAGAAGCACAACAGGATAAAATTCATTTATGCGAAGCACCCCTAGTAGAAGGCGCGATCGCCGCCTCTGTTGCAGCTACATTTAGCAATGATATCAATCGTATTATTTCTGAAGCAAGACAATCGATCGCAGCCAAAGCAGCACAATTAAATATAGATACTCAAAACATACATTCTATAGCCCCCCTTGTTAAGGGGGGTTGGGGGGATCTTCCGAAGCGAGAAATCCACCTGATAATCCAAAATCCACAAGGATTACATGCTCGTCCTGCGGCTCAATTTGTCACTACAGTAACTCAGTTTCAGGCTCAAATTCGAGTGCGAAACATAACGAGAAATACTGAATTTGTCAGAGCAGATAGTATCAATCAGGTTGCCATATTAGGAGTGCGCCAAGGACATGAAATTGCGATCGCGGCTGAAGGTGAAGATGCAGATATTGCGTTAGCCACATTACAAAAACTCGTAGAAAACAGTTTTGGTGAATCTCATCACGTTTCAACTCCTCACCTTCATACTGCCTCATCCTCCAATTCTCTCCAGGGAATTCCCGCTTCCCCAGGAATTGCGATCGCGCCAGTTTTTCACTATCGTCCGCAGCAAATTAAAGTTCACGAACTTTGTGTAATTGATGTAGAAGCTGAATGGCAACGCTTACAAACGGCAATTAAGACAGCTAAACAAGAAATTCAAACTATCAAAATTCAATCTCATATTCATAATAATGAAGCCGCTATTTTCGACGCTCATCTTTTAGTATTAACAGATCCGGCAATTATCGAACCCGCACGCCAACGAATTTTTGAGCAACATCAAAATGCTGAATTTGCCTGGAATACCATTATTGATGAAATAGCGAACAGTTATCGCCATCTTGACGATGTTTATTTACAGGAACGCGCTCAAGATATTATTGATGTTGGACAAAGAGTTTTGCGATCGCTGCTTGGCATCACTACAAATAATATAGAATTAACTCAGCCTAGCATTCTTGTTGCTCATGAGCTTTCTCCCTCCGATACAGTTCAATTAGACAAAACAAAAGTATTAGGAATTTGTACGCTACAAGGTAGTGCTACCTCTCACAGTGCGATTTTAGCACGGACATTAGGAATTCCCGCCATTGTTGGCATCAATTCACATATTTTTAATTTAGATTCTGGTACGCTATTAGCAATTGACGGCGATCGTGGTAACATTTGGGTACAGCCAGATAGAAATACAATCGCTACTCTCGAAGCAAAGCAGCACGCTATAACCGCTACGAGACAACAAGCACAAGCCAAAGCACAAGCACCAGCGATCGCTCGCGATGGCAAAAGAATTCAAGTTTCTGCCAATATTAGTAGTATTGACGATGCTCAAATTGCGATCGCTCAAGGCGCAGAGGGAATTGGTTTATTACGCACAGAATTGTTATATCTCGATAGAACATCTTTACCTACAGAAGAGGAACAATTAGAAATTTATCGCGCGATCGCCCAAATTTTAGCAAGCCGTCCCCTCATTATTCGTACCTTAGATATAGGTGGTGATAAACCTTTAGCTTACTTAGGATTGCAACCGGAATTCAATCCTTTTTTAGGCTGGCGTGGAATTCGTTTTTGCTTAGATCGTCCTGATATTTTCAAAACTCAGTTGCGAGCAATATTACGGGCTAGCCTAGGCTATCAAATTAAAGTCATGTTTCCCACAATTGCAACTTTAGCAGAAATACAAGCAGCTAAAGCAATTTGGGTAGAAGCTCAAACAGAACTACGCCAAGCCGATCTTTCCTTTGATGAAAATATCGAACTTGGTGTCACAATCGAAATTCCTGCTGCGGTTGCGATCGCAGATCAACTCGCTGCTGAAGTCAATTTTTTCAGCATTGGTACGAACGACTTAAGCCAATATATCATGGCAGCAGACCGCACTAATCCGAAAGTTGCTGCATTAGCCGATGCTTTTCATCCTGCCGTACTACAAGCAATTAGACAAACAATTCAAGCCGCACACCGTGCAGGAATTCGGGTAGGATTGTGTGGCGAACTTGCAGCCGAACCCCTAGCCGTACCCATATTACTAGGCTTAGGCTTAGACGAATTAAGCCTCAATCCCCAATCCATTCCTCAAATTAAGCAAATAATTAGTCAGTTAACTATATCAGAAGCAGAGGCGATCGCTCATTCCGCTTTACAACTTGACTCAGCCATCCAAGTTAAATCTTTTATCTCCAATTCCCCCCTTTTTCAGGAGATTTGAAACATCTAGATTTCTTTTTAGCCTGCGGAGGCAGGCTTTGTCTGTATAGCCTGAGACTTCTAGTCTATAGGCAACTTTTTTGCTTTTGACTTTTAACTTTTGACTTGCTTAAAACTTAATTCCCACCTGTCCGTTAAATCCTCGCACGGAATTATAACCTACTCCTACAAACACATTATCCGCCGCATCAATTTGCACCCCACCAGACACAGCAAAATCCTCATCATCCGAATAATATCCTACCCCAACATAAGGATCGACCACAGGTAAATTAATAAATTTGAGTACATCAACCCCTGTCGAATCATTAGGACCAAATCCTAACTCAACCCCCAAACCGATAATTCTCGCACCTACCGAAAAAGTCACATCACCATCATCTCCTCCCACTGAAACCCAAGGCTGCGGAACTAATTGAGCTTTAACCAAAGTTGGTGCAAATACCGCTGATAGAGACATTACTACGATCGCGATTTTGCGAATAACTGTTATTTTCACAATCTTCTCCTCACAACCTATTAAATTTTAATGTTCTACCACAATAATTGCTAATTAGTATAGAGTATTTATAAAAACATTTTTACAATCGGCAGTTATGAGTGTTTCATGGGTTGTTATACCACTCGATAGAGAGTTTATGAGCAATTCAGAAGCTATGGAATGGCTAAATGATTATGGAATTAATCTTTCTGCATCAGTTGAATTTAGCCGACATCCTACTCCTAATGAAATCCGCCAAGTCTTAGATAGTCTACCTGGGTATGAAATTCACTACTTTAAGAATCAAAGGCAATGGACAGCTTCTATTTCCAGCAATGCTTTCAGCAATCAAAATAGTTTGTTTGCCGAACTCAATATTTGCAACTTTCATAATGAAGCAGGAGAAGAGGACAAACCTCACGAAATCTACTTTCGTAAAAGCGATTTAGAATTTATAATTTTAGTCGTTGAAGAACTATCCCATTTCTGTGGTTCGTTTATCATTTACTCTGGTTCTTATGCTGCGCCTATTTTTGTAAAACCTGGCATAGATTCACAAGCAGTTGTTCAAGTTTGGGAAAATCAGTGTAGAAATGATTAGGTGCTTACATCCTCTCCAACACGGGTATTCCTAATAAAGATAATCCCAACTTGAGAGTTCTTGCGGTTAAATTACACAGCACCAATCGCGATGTTCTCTGAGGTTCTTCCGCATTCAATACCGGAACACCCCGATCGCGATCGTAAAACTGATTAAATTTTTGGCTTAATTGAAACAAATACTCGCACAATCTATTAGGTAGTAAATCAGCCTCAATTGCTGAAATCACTTCATCTAATTGAAGTAAATGCTTTGCCAACACGAATTCAGTTTCATGTTGCAATATTACCTTAACGTTATCTCCCAACTGCTCGAAATCAATTCCTCCCTTACGGCTAATTCCTTGAATTCGCGCATAAGCATACAGCATATAAGGAGCAGTATTACCTTGTAAAGCTAGCATTTTGTCTAATTTAAAGATGTAATTGCTTGTGCGATTTTGGCTCAAATCCGCATACTTAACTGCACTAATCCCAATCACCTGAGAGACGTGGTTAATAAATTCCTCTGTTTCTTCTCTTTCTTCCTCTTTTAATCGAGATTCTAGATCTTTACGAGCATGTGCGATCGCTTCATCCAACAAATCTTTTAAGCGTACAGCTTCCCCAGAACGAGTTTTCAGTTTTGCGCCATCTTCACCCAAAACTAAACCAAAAGGAGCGTGAAAAAACTCTACATCATCTGTAATCCAACCCGCTCGTTTTCCCACCTGAAAAATTTGAGTAAAATGGTTAGTCTGTTCAGCACCTACTGGATAAATTACCCGTTGTGCTTTATCTACATTCACTCGATAACGAATAGCCGCTAAATCTGTCGTGGCGTAATTATAACCTCCATCAGATTTTTGCACGATCAAAGGTAAAGGCTTTCCTTCTTTATTTGTAAAACCTTCTAGAAAAATGCACTTCGCACCTGCATCAATTTCTATCAGTCTTTTTGCTTCCAACTCTTCAATTGTTTCTGCTAACAAAGGATTATAGAAAGATTCTCCTCGTTCGATAAAAGGAGCAATTCCCATCAAATCGTAAATAACTCGATATGCTCTACTAGACAGTTGACAAACAATTTTCCAAGCCAGAATAGTTTTTTCTTCTCCTGCTTGCAGTTGCACTACAGCTTGCCTCGCTGCTTCCTTAAACTCTTCGTCCGTATCAAACTGTTTTTTGGCTTGTCGATAAAATGAAGATAAATCCCCTAAATCCAAATTTTCCGTGGTTGTCAAAGCTTCTGGATATGCTTTTTCCAAATAAGCAATTAGCATTCCGAAAGGAGTTCCCCAATCGCCTACATGACTCAGACGCACTACGTCATGTCCGATAAATTCTAAAATTCTAGAAATACAATCCCCAATCACCGCTGGACGTAAATGCCCAACATGCATTTCTTTAGCAATATTCGGGCTGGGATAATCTACAATAACTTTCTGAGGATGCTTAACTGTTGCAATTCCTAGCCGAGGATCGGGATTTATTTTCTGTAATTGTGCCTCTAAATAAGCTGGTTTTAATGTCAAATTAACAAAACCAGGTCCAGCTACGGTTGGAGTTTCGCAGATATCGCCAACATCTAATTTTGATACAATTTGTTCTGCGATCGCCCGTGGTGGTTTTCCTACCTGTTTCGCCAACGGTAAAGCCACATTTGCCTGAAAATCCCCAAATTTAGGATTGCTAGCAGGTACGAGAATCGGATCGACTTCGGCATATTCTGCACCTAACGCAGCAACCAAAGCCTGCTCGAATCGAGGTTTGAGCTGTTCTAAAGTTTCTTTCATAAGAGTTTTGTATATAGTGTCAGCAAAGCGTAGGCGATTCGACCATTCTACCTAGCGCCAGACGCTTCTAACCTCAACATTCAATTCTCATACTCAAATCCAACCACTTAGCTTGAGTAATCGGCGCACTACTGGAAACATAGTCTACGCCTGTCTCTGCCACCAAGCGAATAGTTTCCAGAGTGATATTACCAGAAGCCTCAATTTTGATATTACTGTTGTGCTGCCGAATTATTTTTACAGCACAACGCATCATATCTAAAGACATATTATCCAGCATGATAATATCTGCTCCATGTTGCAAAGCTTCTGCTACCTGCTCCAGAGACTCAGTTTCGACCTCTATCGTCAGCGGATAGGGTATGCATTGGCGAATCTGTGCGATCGCCTTACCAATTCCACCAGCCGTAACAATATGATTATCTTTAATCATTACCGCATCATCCAATCCCATCCGGTGATTGATCGCTCCTCCAAGTTGAGTGGCATATTTTTCCAACACCCTCAACCCTGGAGTTGTTTTGCGCGTATCAACCAGATGAGTCGGCAAATCTGCTATCTTCTCTACATACTGACGAGTAAGGGTAGCAATACCACTCAACCTCATCGCCAAATTCAGCGCCACTCTTTCCCCCATCAGTAATGCATCCAACGCTCCAGTCATATCAGCAATGACTTGTCCTGGCTGACACAATTCTCCCTCAGTTGCATGAGCGACAAATTTAACTTGCTCGTCTAAAAGCTGAAACACTCTAGCTGCAACAGGTAAGGCTGCAACCACCCCTGAAGCCTTAGCTACCCACTTAGCCTGTCCAGTACGAGAATTTTGAGCTAGCAAGCTTTGCGTAGTGCGATCGCCTCGTCCGATATCTTCAGCTATCCACTCACGCAGTTGAGGCTCGAGTATTAACCAAGGCGGTAAAACAGCAAAAGTACTCACGACTAATTAAACTTCCTGGGTTGTTTCCAGAATTACTCTAGCTCAAAGCAGTGCGGGGAGGGAGTTTGAGAAAAAGTCAAAAAAACTTTGCCAAAA
>ERZ1066120.297-NODE-297-length-49639-cov-47.091703_pt1 | contig 49639 bp, 50 predicted proteins | sample MGYA00382767_ERZ1066120 | MGnify/ENA primary metagenome ERZ1066120 (study PRJEB33369, sample SAMEA5778350) | biofilm metagenome | biome: Industrial cooling water; feature: Water cooling tower basin; material: Biofilm | place: United Arab Emirates | collected...
GAATTTCGTAACATTCTACCAATTGCTGACTTTGTTAAAAATAGCCTGACAAATTCTCGAAATCCGAATGAGTTCTATGAAGTCATTAACAGAAAATTAGCTAAGTCGTTGCTAAACGATAGTAGTTTGGATTTGGCATCCGTCCTAGACTCCGCATCTGTGACACTGGATGTGGAACCAAATTCAAACCTTCCTTTTCCTTTTGTTAGTACAGTTACCGTCACCCCACATTAGATGACTCAATCGCACGGGCATCACTTGCTACTGATAATACCAACCTGATCTTAAATCTTGCACCTGGGCTTATTGAGAATCAAACAGCTTGTAATGCTTATTCATGCTTCGGGTGGGCACTGCCCACCTTACTCTTATTGAGAAGCTGCAAGATGTTAGTTATCTTCAATTGTTTTTCAAGCCTTACTAAATTAGGCTTCTGGATTATTTATCTTAAAAAAGAAGATCATATTTTTATTTTCAACGTATCAATAGGTAAAATACCAGAATCACTTCTACAAAAATTAGACAAACCGCCAGCATTGCCACGTCTTTATGTCAAAAATTAGGAAGGAAAGTAGAGGCGCCTCTGTGTAGCCTTGATATTCTTCCTGATGGTAGCGTAGAACCTGGCTTATATACTTTACCCGCAACCTAAGAAAAATATAAACTCATATTTATAAGTAAAAATAATTACTGTCCAAATAAGCCAGTAGTAAATTCAACAATTATTAGTCCATTTATAATGGACTTACGCTATTAGCCTTGGAATTTGATTCCAAGGCGGGTATGAATTGTTTGAATAAATCTCGATACATTATTGATTAATATTGCATTAAATTATACATCGCCTTTATGCAAAAACATGATCAATGATAGATTAACTAGATCATCATGTTCTTTTTTTTACGCGGTGTGGAGAGACGTTACATGTAACGTCTCTACTTGGTGGTCATTTTTACTTATCTTTTGCGTAACTTCAAGATATTCCTCTGTAGAATAACAGAGACGAAAAATAAATATGTTGCTATATTTCGGGATAGACTGCGATGAAATTGGATTTCGTAAGATTTTTTCAAGCTTGTAATCCCAGTAAGACCTTAGTCGTGGGAGATGCAGAAGATAGAAAGTATTATATTGATTTTTCTAAAGTTCGAGGCGCCAGAATTATTGAAGAGTTAGGACGAACTATCACCCGTCTTTCACCTGACCAACCGACTTGTCAATTGTTTACTGGACACATAGGTTGTGGTAAATCTACTGAATTACTACGCCTGAAAGCTGAGTTAGAGCAACAAGCTTTTCATGTAGTCTATTTTGAGTCAAGTCAAAGTCTTGACATGGCGGATGTAGATGTTACTGATATATTGCTCGCAATTGCCCGTGAAGTTAGTCAAAGTCTGGAAGCTATCAAAATCAACTTGAAACCAGGATACTTTAAAACTTTATTCACAGATATTAGTAATTTTTTACTAACACCGATAGAAGTCTCTGAGATTCAATTCTCTACTGGTATTGCAAATATTACTACTCGCACTAAAGATAGTCCTAAACTCAGAAACCAACTGCGACAATATTTAGAACCTCGCACTAACGGTATTATCGAATCTATAAATAACGAACTATTCAAACCTGCACAAGATTTGCTCAAAAAGCATGGTAAGAAGGGACTGGTAGTAATAGTTGACAACCTTGACCGTGTTGATAACTCGATTAAACCATCAGGTTATTACCAACCTGAATATTTGTTTGTGGAACGTGGCGAACAATTGAACCAGTTAAATTGCCATGTAGTTTATACAATACCTCTAGTATTAATTTTTTCTAATGCATTAGGAAGACTAACCAACCGTTTTGGTGTAGACCCCAAAGTATTGCCGATGGTACCTGTGCAACAGCGTGATGGTTCAGAATGTTATGAAGGAATTTTAAGATTACAACAGCTAGTAATGGCGCGCGCGTTTCCTGGTGTAGATTGGGGAATAAGTCAAAATTTGATTACAGAAGTTTTTGATAATTCTGACACTTTAAAGCAACTTTGTTTAGCTAGTGGTGGTCATGTGAGAAATTTATTAATGCTACTTTATCGTTGTCTACAGCGTGAAGACCCACCGATATCACGCGAATGTTTGGATAGTGTAATTCGTCAGCGTCGAAATGAGTTAAGTTTGGCTATTAGTTTGCAAGAATGGGATTGGTTGCGTGATGTTGCTAAACACAAAGATTTGCGGGGTCAAGATGGATATCAAGTTTTGATACGCAATATGTTTGTGTTTGAGTATCGTGATTATGATGGTTCTTGGTTTGATGTAAATCCAATTTTAGCAGAAGCAAAAGAATTAGTTTTTGGATAATTTAACCTCCTAACTCTGCGTCCTCTGCGTCTCTGTGGTGAAAAATTCTTTATTTTACCACAGAGACACAGAGTTCACAGAGGGGGAAGACGTAAGTATTATGAGTAATATAGAAGATATTAATGCCGAAAATGAGCAATCATTAAAAACTTTAGTGAGAACTATTCGACTGTCCCAAGGTCAGTTTTCTCTAGTTTTACTACGCTGTAATTATACCGGGTTACAGCAACGTATAACCGCGCGCTTACATGAACTCTCACCTATAAAAATCAGCGAATTGTCTCTTCAAGCATCTGTCAAAACTTTTTACACCACTATTTTAGAAGGTATTGGAGACGAGGCGCCTTTTTCGTTGATGGTATCTGGATTAGATACAGTCGAAGACCTTGATAATCTTTTGACTTCTGCAAACCAAGTTCGAGAAGAGTTTAGAAAGAATTTTGCATTTCCTTTACTTGTATGGGTTAATGACCAAGTTCTACAAAAGTTTATTAAACTGGCAACTGATTTAGAAAATTGGGCAACGGTTATTCAGTTTAATAGTACTACATCGGAGTTAGTTAGTTTGATACGCGATACTACAGATGATATCTTTGCTGGTAATTTTACTCCAAATATACAAACTTGCTGTGAAATCGAGTCAGCACAACAAGATTTACAATGGCGCCGCTCCGAAATGGCGCCGAATGATAAAGCTAGTTTACAATTTATCTTAGGTTATCGTGCGTATTTACATGAACAAATAGACACTGCCTTAGAATTTTACAATCAAAGTTTAGATTATTGGCAAGAGCATGACTTAGAACGACAAGGAATTTTACTGGTAAATATTGCTTTAGTTTACGAACTTAAAGGCGAAAAATTTCAAGTAGATTATATTAAATATCTTGAAGAAAGTAAAGATTATCTTCAAAAAGCTCTTAATTGTTTTGAACAAGCACAGCGTTTTGATTTAGTTGCTAAATATATCATCAAATTGGGTGATGTGTTACGAAGCTTACAAGCATGGGATGGTTTACAGCGTCTTGCTCAAAAAGCTTTGGAGTTGAATCAAAAATATGGAAATGCGCTACAAATTGCTAGAAATTACGGTTTTTTAGCTGAGATAGCGCTTGAAAATTCACAATGGTATGATGCGATTTCACTAGGTGGACAAGCTTTAAAAGCATTATCTAACTCCAAAGAAAATTTACAATACCGAAGCTTGTATAAGTTTATTATTGCGCGCGCTCATCAAGCTTTAGGAAAAATAGTAGAAGCTATTAAAAGTTTAGAAAAACTTCGTGTTGCTAGTAGTCCCGAAAATAATCCGCAATTATATATTTCAATATTAGAAACACTACGCGCGCTCTATTTTGAAGAAGGTAATTATTTAGAAGCTTTCCGAATTAAACAAGAACAAATTGCCATTGAACATCAGTATAGCTTACGAGCATTTATTGGCGCCACTTATTTACACCCCAAACGTTATTGTAATAATTCAATTACTAATAAAAAGCAGCAAGCAATAGTCGCACAAGAAATTGCTGCTGCTGGTCGGCAAAAAGATGTTGATAATTTAATCGAACGAATTAGTCGTAATGACCATAAACTAACTATCATTCATGGTCAGTCAGGTGTAGGTAAAAGTTCTATACTCAAAGCAGGATTAGTACCAGCATTGAAACAGCAGTCAATTGGAGAACGAGATGTTTTACCGATTGTAGTTAGAGTTTATACCGACTGGATAGGAAATTTATGTAAGCATTTTCCAGATGATATTGATAATAACATAGAAGCTATTACTGCACAGTTACACAAAAACGCAGATAATAATTTACTTACAGTATTAATTTTTGACCAGTTTGAAGAATTTTTCTTTGCTTATCCTAATAAAAAACAACGACAATGCTTTTATGAGTTTCTTGGCGCCTGTTTAAATATTAATTTTGTTAAAATTATTTTCTCATTACGTGAAGATTATTTACATTATTTATTAGATTTAAATCACACTATTAACCTTGATGCTATTAATAATAATATTCTAGATAAAAATATTCGTTACCATTTAGGATTATTTTCACGAGCAGAAGCTAAGGCAGTTGTTCAAAGTCTGACAGAACAAGCTAAATTATACTTAGAACCACAATTAATTGATGAATTAGTTAAAGACTTAGCATGTGAATACGATGAAGTCAGTCCAATTGAGTTGCAAATAGTTGGCGCCCAACTTCAAGCCGAAAAAATTACCACCTTAGAACAATATCGTCAACTTGGCACTAAAAAGAAACTCGTTGAACGCTTTTTAGAACAAGTTATTAAACATTGCGGAGTAGACAATGAGCGTTGCGCGCAATTAATTTTGTACATGCTTACTAATGAAAACGGTACTCGTCCTTTAAAAACACGTAGCGAACTAGAAACCGATTTAAAAACTTTTGATTTAATCTCAAATATTGAAATAGATTTAGTCTTAGAAGTTTTGGTTGGTTCTGGGTTAGTTTTGGAAGTACGCGAAGTTCCTGCTAACCGCTATCAATTAGTACATGATTACCTTGTGCGTTTTATTCGTCAACAGCAGGCGCCTGAACTTTTAGCAGCACTTGCAGCAGCAAGAGAAAAGCAAAAACTCACCGAAGAGCAACTTATCAAAGCACTACAAGAAAAAGAAAAAGCATTATATAAAGAGCAACAAGAACGAAAACGCGCAGAAATTGCAGAAATAGAAGCACTTGTATCGTTATCGCAAGCTTTATTTGTAACTCATGACCAGTTAGGCGCCTTAGTTGCTAGTCTCAAAGCAGGTATACAGTTACAACAAATTGATGTGGCATCATCTACCAAAAAGCGCGCGGTCGATAGAATTTGTCAAGTTGTTACCGAAGTTCAAGAAAGAAATCGTTTGGAAGGACACAGTAACTGGGTAACAAACGTAAGTTTTAGCCCCAATGGTCGAACAATTGCAACGGCAAGCGCTAACCGTAATATTATGGTTTGGAATTTAGATGGTACTTTACTAAATATCTTACAAGGACATGGAGATATTGTTTGGAGCGTTTGCTTTAGTCCAAATGGCAGTAAAATTGCCTCAGCAAGTGCCGACAACACCATAAAAATTTGGAGTACAGATGGTACTTTATTGCATACCCTTAAAGGACATACCGACCAAGTTTTTAGTGTTTGCTTTAGTCCTAGTGGTAACGTTATTGTCTCTGGCAGCGCAGATAAAACTATCAAATTTTGGAGTATAAAAGGAACTTTACTACGAACGCTTCATGGGCACACCGACCAAGTTATTAGCGTTTGCTTTAGTCCAGATGCCTCAATGGTAGCTTCTGCTGGCGCCGATAAAACAATTAGACTTTGGAGTACAGACGATATAAGTACTAAATTAATCAAAACTCTTACAGCACATACCTGTAGTATTAACAGCGTTGTCTTCAGTCCTGACCGTAAAACTATTGTATCAGCAGGCGCCGACCATACAATTAGATTATGGAGCAAAACAGGTAACTTGCTCAAAACTCTCCACGGACATACCGCAAGCGTAAATAGCGTTAGTATTAGTCCAGATGGTAGAATCGTTTCAGGTAGTTCAGACTATACCGTTAAATTATGGAGCAAAAACGGGCAACTACTAAAATCCTTTCAAGGTCATAACGGTGAAGTCAACGGAGTTTGTTTTAACTCCGACCGTAACCTAATTATATCCGCAAGCGCCGACCGTACCGCAAGAATTTGGAGTACAAAACCTCCAAAACCAAAATCATTTGAATTAGATGAATTAGTAGCATGTGGTCGTGAATGGACGCACGATTATTTAAGTACCAACCCCAATATAAAACCTAATTTTGCTCCCTTGTAGCATTACTACTATTTATAGTATAATCATTTATATGAATTACAGTTTTTTCCATATAACCCTGTATGTTACAGTATAGAGGTGAGATAAATGATAAAACGTGATGAGGTATTATCAATTATTACAGCAAATCGAGAACGATTAAACGAAATGGGGGTCGAATCGCTTTTATTATTTGGTTCGGTAGCACGCGACGAAGCAAGGCAAGACAGCGATGTAGATTTTTTGGTTGAGTTTAACTGTGAAGTTGGATTATTTGAATTTATAAAAGTACGGCATTTTTTAGAAGATATATTAAACTGTCCTGTAGATATGGGAACAATTGATGCTTTACGCGAGCATATGAGAATACCTGTTACAAAGGATGTAATTCGTGCCTTATAGAGATTGGCAATTTAGAATACAAGATATAATGCAGTCTATTAGTGCTATCCAAACGCGCATAGCTGGCATGAGTTTTGCTGAATTTCAAAGTAACGAAACAATAGTAAAAGCAGTGTTCTACGACTTTTTAATTATTGGCGAAGCGGCAATAAATATTCCCTCTGAAATTCAACAGCGTTACCCAAAAATCCCTTGGCGTGTCATGGGTGATATGAGAAATGTGATGGCTCATGAATATTTCCAAGTTAATCTTAGAATAGTTTGGAGTACGATTCAAAATAATATTGATGAATTAAACTTACAGCTACAAGATTTAATTGAGCGTGAAACTTATAGAGAAGATTAGTTAAAATATGAATAAACCATCCGTTACATCCGTTTTAATCCGTTGTCATCACCACACTCAAAAACTCGTGCAAAACCTTTGAAATTTCACCTTTACGCCAAACTGCTGCAATTTCAAGCATCGGCGCCAAATCAAGCGGACGATATATTACATTTAATTTATGCCGTGTTTCGGCGCCGGCAGCAACAAGAGAAATTCCCATACCTGACTCAACAAAACTCAACATTACTTCTGGTGGACTTGCTTCTTGAACAATATTTGGTGTAAACCCTGCTTTTTGACACGCATTTATAATTTGTGCGTATAAATCTGGTTTGACGTGTTGAGGACAAATTATAAATGGTTCGTCTGCTAACGCAGCAAAAGATATAACTTCTTGTTTTGTTAATGGGTGATTACATGGAAGCGCAACTACTATAGGTTCGCATAATAGCGTTAACATCTCAACTTCCTGAAGCTCAACAGGTGGATGAATAAAACCAATATCAATTTTTTTATCTTTTAACGCGCGCACTTGGTCTTGAGAAGACATTTCTGTGAGTGTCACCTTCGCATTAGGGTAGTTATGACGAAATTCTTGAATAATTTCCGGCAAAACCCGATTAAATGCACAAATAGAAAATCCAATTGTAATATTTTGCTGGCGCCTCTCTATTGCTTTGCGTGCAGATGATAAAGCTCGTTCAGCTTGCGCTAATGTTAAACGTGCTTCATCTAAAAATGCTGTTCCTGCATCTGTTAGCAGTACACCACGTTTACTACGTTCAAATAATTCAACTCCTAATTCTTCTTCGAGTTGCTTTATTTGACGACTTAGTGGTGGTTGTTCCATGTACAAACGTTCTGCCGCACGTCGAAAGTTCAGTTCTTCGGCGACTGTGACGAAATACTTGAGTTGACGTAGTTCCATATATAGATATTGGTTTTGGGCGGGCAGGGATGCCCGCTCCACAAGATGTTTATTGATACCTTTTGGGTATCAGTTTAGCGCAAAAAAGGTCTTGGACATAATCATTTAACGCTTGCATAATCAGGGTTATAGGATAGTGGTAGTTATATGAAGACGATAGAACTACATGATTTCGGTATCAGTAACCTGAAAGTTAACGAACAACTTATTCCTGTTCCAAAATTTGGGGAGGTATTAGTTAAAATCGAAGCAGTATCGCTTAACTATGTTGACCTACTAGTAGTCAAAGGTTTACTAAATCCTAATTTAGAGTTACCTTACATACCAGTATGCGACGGCGCCGGAATCGTTGAAAGCATTGGCGCCAATGTCACAGCATTTCAACCAGGTGATAAAGTCGCAACAACTTTTATACCAAATTGGATAAGTGATAATCCTACTAGTCAAACCACTGATTACTTGACTCGTCAAGGATTAGGTAATGTCGCAGGGCAATTGAGCGAGTATAAAATATTTCAAGTTAACCAATTAATCAAAATACCTGTTAACCTTTCACTTGTAGAAGCATCTACATTACCAATTGCTGGTTTAACAGCGTGGAATGCACTCAAATACGGCAACCTTCAAGCAGGTGATACAGTTTTGCTACATGGTACAGGTGGAGTGTCGATTTTTGCACTGCAATTTGTAAAAGCTTTAGGCGCCAAAGCAATTATTACATCAAGCAGCGATGAAAAACTAGAAAAAGCACAAAAATTAGGCGCCGACTTTACCATAAACTATAAAACTACACCCGATTGGGAAAACATCATTCATAAATATACAGATGAAAAAGGTGTAGATATAGTCGTCGAAACCGTTGGTGGTAGCAATCTGCAAAAATCACTTAATATACTGCGGATGGGTGGACATATTTCAGTAGTAGGTTTACTTAATGGCTTTGAAACTAGTATTAATACCTTAGCACTACTACATCAGCAAGCTACGATTAAAGGAATGGAAGTAGGTTCTACCAATGATTTTATAGTGATGAATCAAGCAATTGAAGCTTATAATATTCATCCTGTGATAGATAAAGTTTTCACCTTAGAACAGACTCAAGCTGCATTTGAATACTTAGAGGATGGTAAGCATTTTGGTAAAGTAGTGATTAAGCTTTCAGATTTTTAATTATGATGCAGAAGTTTTTTTCTCCAGTTGTCTTAACAGTATTTCTTTTAACCTCAATAGAATCAGTAGCTCAAAATTCCAATGTTAAAGCTCCGATTGAATTACCTCCTAATTTTCAGTACCCAAATGGAATCGCACGCTCTTCTAAAGGAATTTTATATGTTGGTTCTGTGACAAGCGGTCAAATTCTGCGTATTGACTCCCAAGGAAAAAGCGAGATTTTCTTCCCAGGAAGTAGTGAAATATTTGCTGCTAATAGTTTACGACTTGATGAGCAGCGAGAAATACTTTGGGGAGCTTCTTCTGATTTTCTTGGAATTAAAAACTCTAAGGGTGAAACAGTTAAGCGTCCACATCGAATTTTTGCAATTGATACCCGTACAGGTAAAGTACTGCGTGTTATTCAAATGCCTGATAGTGGTTTTGGGAATGATATCGCGCTTGATGATAAAGGTGGTATTTATCTTACCGATAGTTGGCGCCCTCGTATTCATTATCTGGCGCCAGGAACAAGTAAGTTACAAGTTTGGGCAGAAAATCCACTATTTAATTCTAAGCAAATAGGACTTGCTGGTATTGCTCGCAGACCAGATGGTGTAGTCATTGTGGGTATGTTTTCTACTGGAGAGCTTTTTAAAATTACACCTCAACCTACTGGAGTTGCAGTTGAAAAAATATCTCTAACACGTAAACTTGAAAACCCTGATGGAATGCAATTTGCACCCAATGGAAAACTACTTGTAACTGAAGGTAGTGTAACAAGTGGTAACGGGCGCCTACTTAGTATTGATGTGCTTTCACCCACAAATAGACCTCGGTCAATAGAGACTATAGCAGCAAATATGGAATCACCAGTTAATTTGACTATTGCTGGTAACGATATTTGGGTTACAGAGTCACACATTCGTCATCGTCTTTTACCGGGAAAAGAAAAAAATGTTCCAAGTCGCTTTTTTGTTCGTCGTTTTAATTTGAAGAAGTAAATATGAAAACTAGAAAACTAGGTAATTTAACTGTTTCTAGCATTGGCTTAGGATGTATGGGAATGTCGGGAATGTATGGAAGTGCGGACGAACAAGAAGCTATCGCAACTATTCATAAAGCCATCGAATTAACAATTCAGGGAGGCGCCACTTTCCTTGATACTGCGGATGCATATGGTGTTGGACATAACGAAGAGTTAATAGGTAAAGCAATTCGAGGTAAACGTACACAAGTAGTAATTGCGACAAAATTCGGGCTTGCTAGCACGAGTAAAGATGGTAAAGCAATGCCTGTAAATGGTAAACCCGAATATGTTCGACAAGCTTGTGAAGCTAGTTTACGTCGTTTGGGAATTGATACTATCGACTTGTATTACCAGCACCGCGTTGACCCTAATGTACCAATTGAAGATACTGTAGGAGCAATGGCAGAGTTAGTAAAAGAAGGCAAAGTTAAATATATAGGTTTATCCGAAGCATCAGCGAAAACTCTACATCGTGCTAGTAAAGTACATCCTATTACTGCATTACAAAGTGAATACTCGTTATGGAGTCGGGATGTTGAAACTGAAATTCTACCTACTTGTAAAGAATTAGGTATTGGTTTTGTTCCTTGGAGTCCTTTGGGAAGAGGGTTTCTTACAGGACAAATTCAGAAATTTGAAGACTTAGCACCCGATGACTGGCGACGTAATTCTCCCAGGTTCCAAGGTGACAATTTTCAGCATAACTTAAATTTAGTTACTCTTGTGCAAAAAATCGCAGTTGAAAAAAATTGCTCTCCTGCACAGCTAGCATTAGCTTGGCTGTTAGCACAGGATGAGAATATCGTTCCTATCCCTGGAACTAAGCGTATTTCTTATCTGCTGGAAAATTTAGGCGCCTTGGATGTTCAGCTAAGTGATGAAGATTTAACGCGGATTGATACTATTGTACCTAGAGGTGCTTTTTCAGGTGAGCGTTATCCAGCAGCTTTGATGCAAATGGTTAATATTTAATATTTAGATAATTTTCCTAGAGGATATTTTTAAACTTATTTTATCCTCTAGGAATTTAATAATGCCCTCTGTAGAGACGCGATTAATTTAAGTAGGGACGTAATTTTTGTGCTGTGTGCTTGGCGTTGGTTCTGACTGAGTAGTTGTGACTACCAGGAATGTCAACTACTTCGATTGGTTTTTCTGTAAAATCTGACCAACCTAGTCCACGGTCATTTTTTATCCACCATTCTTGTTCTAAGCAGCGAAACAAAGTTATTTTACCTGGATAAATTTGAGGTTTGTAGTTACGGACGGCGCCAACAAGGGTATAAAATAGTCTTTCGTATTCTGGGTTTTTTGGTACTAGATATTCCATAGTAACTTTTGGTACAAGTGGTTGAATAATTTTATTCCAACGCTCTTGTAATCCACTAACTAAGTATGCTAGTTTTTCTTTTGATTTGAGAGTTTTGAGTATACCCCAATGATGAGCAAAGAATTTATCTACTGATTGATGTTGAAAATATATTGGGCAGGCAGTATCAAAGAATGCTAGTAGTTTAACTTCTTGTCCTTGCGCTACTAGCTGCTGCGCCATTTCAAATATAATGACTCCTCCAATGGAATAACCTGCTAAATAATATGGCCCAGTTGGTTGAACTGTACGAATGTGTTTGATGTATTCTGTTGCTATATCTTCAATTCGGTTAAGATAATCTTGTTCTCCATTTGGTCTTTGTGGTTGTAATGCATAAACTGGTTGTTCTGAATCTAAATATTCTACGAAGTTTTGAAATACAAGAACATTAACATCGGCGCCATGAACACAAAATAAAGGCGCCTTTTTTCCATGAGGTTGAATAGGTACTATAGCTGACCATATTTCTGGAGTCTCTTTTTGAATAACATTTGCAAGTTCTTCTATCGTCGCTGCTTTCAAAAATGTTGCTAATGGCAGTTTTTTTGCAAGTTTATTTTCAATTTTGATTAACATTTGTGTTGCAAGTAAAGAAGTACCTCCCAACTCAAAGAAGTTATCCAAGATTCCTATAGACTCAATTCCTAGAAGTTCCTGCCAAATCGATGCTAGCTGAATTTCAACAGTTGATTCAGGTGCAACAAATTTTTCAAGCTCTTCGCGTGTGTGAAGAGGAGCAGGTAAAGCATTACGGTCTACTTTGCCGTTCGCGTTGAGTGGTAAAGCTTCTAAAATCACAAATGATGAAGGAACCATATATTCAGCTAATTTGGAAGTGAGATAGTTCCGAATTTCACTCTTTGTGATTGTTTGTCCTTTTTCAAGAACTATATAGGCAACTAGGTGTTTTTCTCGTCCTTCTTCGTGACGCGCGATAACTACAGTTTCCCGTATATTTGGTAGTTGTAGCAAAGTTGTTTCAATTTCCCCAAGTTCAATGCGGAAACCACGAATTTTAACTTGGTGGTCTATACGTCCAAGAAACTCTATATTACCATCGGGTAAATAGCGTGCTAGATCTCCTGTTTTGTAAAGTCGCTCTTTTGAGTCGGCGCCAAATGGATTAATAATAAACTTTTCAGAAGTTAGTTCAGGACGGTTGAGATAACCATTAGCTAAACCGACACCACCAATATATAGTTCTCCAGCTTCAGCAGGTAAAGTTGGTTGTAAGTTCTCATCTAATATATAGACACTCGCGTTCAAAATTGGCTTACCGATAGGTGCCACGCTAGTACTAACATTGCGCTGACATTTCCAAAAGGTGGCATCAATAGATGCTTCCGTTGGTCCATAAACGTTATGCAGCACTCCATCTAAACCCAAACGCGCGAAAAATTGCTCTATTAACTCCATAGTTAAAGCTTCACCACCACAAGAAATATGGCGTAAATGAGAACAAGCTTCGATACCCTTTTCTTCAAGAATGACTCGCAGCATTGAAGGAACGAAAGCTGTAATGGTAATTTGCTGTTCAGCGATGAGTTTTACCAAGTAAGCGCTATCTTGATGTCCTCCTACACGAGGTAATACTAACTGTCCTCCAAAGCATAGTGGCCAGAATATCTGCCACACTGAAGGGTCAAAACTGAAAGATATATTTTGTAAAACTTTATCTTTCGCTGTTAAACCAAACGTTGACTGGCGCCAATGAAGTTGATTTACAATTCCACGGTGAGGAACCATTACACCTTTAGGTTTTCCAGTAGAACCTGAAGTGTAGATAACGTAGATCAAATCATCAATGTTTGTATCACAGACTAGATTTTCTTGGCTGTGTTGAGATATTGTATCCCACTGCGAATCAAGACAAACTAAGTTTGTACTCAATGCTGGAAGTTTTGGAAGTAAATTACTTAGAGTTAGTAAAATTGGTGTTTGAGTATCTTTTAATATAAAACTTAGTCGCTCAGATGGGTAGTTTGGGTCTATTGGTACATAGGCGCCTCCCGCTTTAAGAACTCCTAAAATTGCCACAACCATTTCTAAAGAGCGCTCTACACAAATTCCAACCATTACACCAGCTTTGACACCTAGAGAACGTAAATAGTGCGCTAGTTGATTTGCTTGTTCGTTTAGTTCACGGTAAGTAAGAAACTCCAGTTCCAAAACTACTGCTACTGAGTCAGGAGTTTTGTTAACCTGTACCTCAAAATATTTATGTACACACTGCTGCAAAGATGTACTGTAATTTTGAGTAACCTCGTCGTACAAAGTATCATTTAAAGTAAACATAGATGGATGTATTTTTAATTACGGTTTATATACTGAGAATTTGACTACGCCCGTTAGTGAATGAAGGTATCAAATACTTCTAACTCTTGCTTTGCTGTCGTTAATGCTTGCATCGCTTGGTGATAGTTTTTTTCATCTTTAAAATTGTTGGCAAAACGTTGTAAGTAAATTTCAAGATATTTTATACGTGTTTGAGGTTCATCACTAGAAAGTTTAAGAAAAGGTAAATCAGCTTCTACCATAAAACGAATAGCTAGCATTGGGATAGGACTACGAAGAGGACGAAAGTTTGGATTATGTAAACCAGGACTTTGATTACGCATATGAAATTCACCAAGCATTAGGCCTGCTTCTACAAAAAAAGGTTTTAATTTTTTTTGTACGTCATCAATTAAAGTTGAAGTATCCTTAATATTAATATCAGGGAAAATTAGCAAGATGACTTTATATATTGAAGCGTCTCCAGAAATTGGTTCTGTTTGCAAAAATATATCTCTATAACCCTTAACAATTGCTTCTATATCTTGTGTTGTATAAGTTTGAGGACGAATAACTGCTAGCTGGATAGCATCAGATTTTAAAGAAGATGGTATATATGGGCAAACCTTACCACTTCGACCTAAATCAGGATGTGACTTGGCAAGAAAACTCCTTATCCATTCAGAGGTTTGAATTAGATAAGGTAAATCTTTTTGAAATTTTTCGATTTCATTAGATGTATAGAGTTGCATAAATACTGCCTTGTTAATGTATACGTTTTTATTTTTTACAACATCTTTTTAATAGATGTTGTCGCTACAAATATAAACAATCAAAATTTAAAATATTTTTTAATTATGTAATTTATGTTTTTTGAAATATTTTATGAAGTTTCTGTTTAAAATTACTTTATATTTATAAAGTTTTATCATATTGTCCTGAATCATAATTATTGCTTTTGTGAACACCTCAATAAATTTTGGTGTTTATTTATAATAGTTACAATATTTACTAAATAGATAGTAGTGTTGTTAAAGTTAATGTATATTTTTTATGTTTTTTAGTTAAATATACTTATAAAAATAAAGACGTAGCGTTACCACGTCTTTAGAGTATTTTTTATTTGAAAATAGTATATGTGAACTACTAATCAGCCCTCGCACGCAATGCTGGGGATGGGAAAACTGCCTGAAAACCTTGTTGTCGCTGACCAGGGTCTTCGGGGCCAGTATCCCATAAACTTTCATAGTAGAAAAAGGCCACACCTAAACCGCGTTGCTGTGCGGCTTGTACTTGTGACTTAATTTGCTGTATTGGTATACGGCGCGTCCGTAATCCTGCCATAATTCCAATACCTGTTGGTATATTTAGCTGTTGGGTTTCTACAATTTCTGGACGGGTAATTTTAGAAGTAAACGAACTTAAATCGTCACGATAGACTTGCATAACCAACTCGTCAACAATATTTAACCTCACCCAGTTCAACCAGTCTTGAAGTTGGAATTTGTAAGCGAAGTTGTAGTAATTTGGTGAAACTGAGACAATAGCGTTGGGTTTGCGCGTTTTAACTGCTTGGTTGAGTTGTAGCATAAAAGCTGTGATTTTATCCGCGCGCCAACGCATCCACGCTTGGTCTTGAGGGTTAGATGGAGGAGCTTTTCCAGTCTCTTGAGTATACAAAGATATTGTGTATCTATCGTAACCAAATTCGTGAGGCAAACTCATGTGGTCATCGAACTGGATACCATCGGCATCATACTTAGTTACGATTTCTAACACAAGGTCACTAATAAACTTTTGTACTTCTGGGTGGAAGGGATTGAGCCATGCTACCTCACCCGCTGCACTAATTGATGTTTGGCTTCCATCGCGTTTTCGTGTTAACCATTCGGGATGGTTTAAAGCTAACTCTGAAGTTTCAGGCGCCATAAAACCAAATTCAAACCAAGGAATAGCAAGTAACCCGCGACGATGCGCTTGATTAATTACATCCGCAATAATATCGTGCCCTTCTGTACCCCTATATACAAAAGGTTGAATTTCCGCGCGTTGTGCAACTTCGCTTGGGTACATTACATATCCAGAATTCCAAACAACCGGATAAACAGTATTAAAGTTTAATTTACGCAGTTTATCCATAGCTTCGCCAGCTTTAGTCCTATCCCTTAAAATATCAAGGTCATTATTAGTCATCCACACACCCCGGATTTGCTGCCCTGGTCGTTGTACTCTTTGAACAGGTTGTGGTACGGGTTGAGGAATTGGTTGGGGAACTGGTTGTGGCTGTGGTACAGGTTGCGGTACAGGAACAGGTTGTGGAAACTCATCAGTTTCAGCAGGTGGAAACGGCTGAGTTTGAGGCATCGGAATAGGTATTGGAACGGGTTGAGGAAATTGCGGTTGGGGTGGAATTGGTTGTGGTGTCGGAAACTGTGGTTGTGGTGGAATTGGCATAGGCGCCGGAAATTGCGCCCTTGCAGGAGCAAAAGTATCTAGTACTATTACTCCAACAAAAGTCAATAGAAACAAAATTGGTACAATTGACTTCAGCTTCAACCGAAGAAGAAAAATCGAACTAAGTTTTATTGATTTGAATGACATGTTAGTTACCCACGCACGCCATCGCATATTTTTGTGATGGAATCTACTCGCCATATAGTTTACATTTAATGTATGTTTACTCCCACGAGCAATTGGCAATGCTTCTCTTTATGCCATACCGTGCGCTATCCGTGGTGTATCAAATAACTTGATACAACACAATTCGTCAAACTACTAACCCTGACGCACCTAATTCGCCAGTAGTGCCCACAACAAATTTATTTGTGATATGAAAATGGCAACGGATACAAACGGATGTAACGGATAACTGTAGGTTGGGGAGCCACTGCGGTGGACGGGTTTCCCGGCATAAAGCAAGTGGCGTTGGAGGCTAAAGGAACCCAACATATTCCCATAAGCATTTTTGGTGGGTCGGCGCCATAGGAGTGGAATGGGCATCTATAAGAGTGGAATGGGCATCTATAAGAGTGGAATGGGCATCCTTGCCCGTTCCTGATAGCGTTTGCATTGTTGCCCACCCCGCTCATATAATTTTGAAGATTTTATTATTTAGAAGTCCCTAGAATAACTAAAGTTAGAAGTCTCAAGATATTTTAAGTGTTGAAATTTTGGCACCTTATACTTTTAATTGAAGAACAGGTCTTGCGTCTTGATAGGAGATTACAACGATGGAGGTGCGTTTATATTGTTGGCACATCGGAATTACAATTGCAAGTGCAATCAATTTATATACAAATAGTACTGTTGCTCAAATTACCCCAGATGCTACTCTGCCAAATAATTCCAACGTCATACAATTCGTCAATACTTTTAACATCACAGGGGGAAGTACCGCTCTCAATAATCTATTCCATAGCTTTAAAGATTTTTCTATACTTTACGGTAATGGCGCCATCTTTAACAATGCTGTAAATATTCAAAACATTATTATTCGAGTTACGGGAAATTCTATCTCTAATATTGATGGCTTAATCAAAACTAACGGGGGCGCCAACTTATTCCTCATTAACCCCAATGGTATTATTTTTGGTAAGAATGCTCAGTTAGAGATTGGCGGCTCTTTTCTTGCCACATCCGCCAACAGTATCAAATTTGGCGACGGTTTTGAATTTAGTGCTGTTAACGCTGAGTCTACATCTTTACTAACTATAACGGCGCCTGTTGGTTTACAGTTTGGAACTAATCCTGGAGCAATTGTTGTTCAGGGGAATGGATATAATTTGTCAACCCAGCAATTAATATTTTCTCCATTAATTAGAGGTAGCAGTACAAATGGTTTACAAGTGTCACCAGGAAATACTTTAGCATTAGTAGGTGGGAATATAGATTTAATTGGTGGTACTTTATACTCTGAACAAGGGCAGATTGAATTAGTTGCTGTAAGTAACGGGCAAGTTAATCTAACTTCAACTCCTCAAGGTTTTGGTCTAAATTATCAAGAAATCAAAAATTTTAGAGATATTCGTTTATCACAGCAAGCATTAGCTGATGCGAGTGGAGGTGGAACAATTAATGTGCAGGGTAATAATGTATCTTTAACCGATGGTTCATTAATATTTGGTCAAAATCAGGAATTGCAAAAAGGAGGAAGTATAAATGTAAATGCTGTTCAATCTTTAAAACTGAGTGGGATTAGTACGAATTTAAAATTTAATGGAGGTTTAAGCACTGAGACTACAGGGAGTGGAAGCTCTTTAGACCTAACGGTTTCAACTAAGCAACTAGAGATTAATAATGGAGCAGCAATAGTTACTCGTTCTTTTGGCTCAGGTCATGCAGGAAATATAAATGTTAATGCCTCTAATTCTTTAGACTTGATTGGATTTTCACCATCAAATCCATATTTATCTAGTGTCATTGCTTCTGGAGCTTTTAACTCTGGGGATGCGGGAAATATATCAGTACTGAGCAATCAAATAACAGCTTTAAATGGAGGAAATATAGGTTCTGCAACTCTTGGCCAAGGTAATGCAGGTAATGTAATAGTTAACTCTAAATCTATTGTATTAATTGGACAAAGTAGTGCATATGTTCCAAGTTCTATATCTGTTGCCTCTTTAGGTGCAGGAGATGGAGGACAAGCCGTAATTAATACATCTAGCTTAGTAGCTCGAGATGGAGGGGAAGTAAATTCTTCTGCTGTAGCTACCGGTAGTGCTGGTGATGTTACCATCAATGCTACAGATTATGTAGAAGTCAGTGGTACTTATCCAAAGTCTCTACCTAGTTCCGTTGGTTCATCTGCGCCGATTAGAGATAAGTTGTTTCAACAAACTTATCAACTGCCACCAGTACCTAGCGGGTTTTCTGGGAATATAACAGTTAATACTTCTATTTTGAATATAAAAGATGATGGTTTGGTGACTGTTAAAAATGAAGGTTTGGGTAGAGGCGGAACTTTACGAATTAATGCTAATTCTATCAAAATTGATAGTAGAGGTGCAATTACAGGCGCCACCACATCTGCTTCCGGTGGTAATCTTGAACTACGTGTAAGAGATTTATTACAAGTGCGTTCCGGTAGTAGCATTACTACTGAAGCCGATGGAAATAATAGTATTGGCGGTAATATTACAATTGACGCTGGTGTTATAGGTATATTTGATAATAGTAATATCAATGCTAATTCGATAAATTTTCAGGGCGGAAAAGTACTAATTAACACTCAAGCAATATTTGGTTCTCCAGATAGTCAAATTACTGCTAGAGGATTAACACCTCAACTCAATGGCACGGTGCAAATTAATACACCATTAGTCAATCCTAGTAAAGATTTAGTGCAACTTCCAATTCGTTTTGTTGATGCCTCGAAACAAATATCTAATGCTTGCACTCCGGGTAATTCTAAGTTTAATGATACTTTTACTGTAACTGGACGTGGAGGTTTACCCCCGCATCCATATGAACCATCTCGTGCTATGAGTATTGAAAGTGCTTGGGTAAAATTTCCAGTCAAACGAGAAGAGACCAATGTGAGAATAAACCTGTCTTCTTTAATTACAGCTTATCCAACCATTATAGAAGCTTCAGGTTGGATAGCTGATGTTCATGGAAATATAGAATTAGTTACGAGAGCAACTCAAACCCCTCAAATATTGCATCCTCTTTCTTGTTCTGCTCGTATTTATGGTGTTAAAGCTTTATTCGATGCTTAAATTCTGCCACAAGCTGTGGCAGAATTTCCTTGGTGTCGCTTACTAGGCGCCATATCTAGATTTGGGTTCGCCAAATTAACTTCTGAGAAACACATCCCCGGAGCAGTAGATTTGGTAAGGGCGTAACGCTTCAAATTGGCTAGAATTTTCCATGGTAATTATCACGCTTGATTCTCAAGAAAAAGCGTGTTATCTGATTGTCTTTGTAATGCATGAGGTAGCTCGGAGTGAAACGCCGCTTTTTGAGGGAGCAAGTAAATCGCAGACTCGAAAGGCAGGTCACACAGCGCACTGTTCTTCATTGATAGTAGGTTGAGCAATTAAATCAAACCCGCGCATCGCGAGCTTTTTTCTTCAAGTTGTTGACCATGCGTTCGTGGTACTTTTGCTCATAAGCATCGACACCTGGGTCTATATAAGCTGCTCCTGATTTCCAAAGACGGTAGAAAATACGTGCAAGTTTGTGAGCAGCCGCAGTAATAGCCTTTGGCGCCCCATACGAGACTGCATCCGTTGATATTCTAAAATATTTTGGAAGCTAACACATAAAAATACATCAATTATGAGATAATGTATCCTTGAAGTCGCCCCGCGTCCATTACTCGAAAAATTTTGTTTAAGTTTCAGCGATTGGAAATACTAGATTGGTATCACTTCAAAGAAAATCTTTATAAAGTTGGTGGTTCCTTAAAACGTTCAAAAGGTACTGAGGCAATTTTATGGCAAGGTTGTGTCGATGAAACTAAAGCTTTATTTACACGTTTAAGAGGCAAACAAGCGAAAAATTTTACCGCATACATAGATAAGCATAAATCAAGGATTGCTAATTACGGTTATTCTCAAGCCGAAGGAATATCCTCTATTGGTTCCGGAGCCATACAGTCTGCGATTAAACAAATTGGAAAAAGAATTAAAATATAAGAGAGTCAGCAGTATAATCTGCCGTATCGTCGTGTTGTCTTGTCGGTCGCATTTCAACAATTTCTCCATCCACCAATTCATATAATCCCTCTTCTGGGCACTGTTCGAGAAATTGCTCGAATGTTAATTTTTGTTTAATAGTTATAGTCATAATGAGAAAAAAATATATTATATTTAGCATTTTTATTGAGCATAGCATTCGTGGATATACCTGGCGCCGCTGTTGTACCTGATTTATTCGTTTGATTCGAGAAACCCGGTTTCTATGCGTTTTTGTCGAAGATTGTTTTATTCAGTTATGGAGAAACCGGGTTTCTTAGATTGGCTGTTTTGTAATACAGTGAAGTAATCACTTGTATGGGCGCCGACAAAGTACGAAGGTGGCGCGTAGGGAACCAAGATGTCAGAAAATTTTAGAAGTCAGGCTATTACTCAAGGGGTGCAGCGTTCACCGAACCGTGCGATGCTGCGTGCTACGGGTTTTCAAGATGAGGATTTTAATAAGGCGATAGTTGGTGTTGCTAACGCCTACAGTACCATTACCCCTTGTAATATGGGGCTGAATGATTTGGCTGTACGCGCGCAGGAGGGTATTCGTGGTGGTGGTGGAATGCCGCAGGTGTTCGGTACCATTACCGTTAGCGATGGTATTTCGATGGGAACTGAGGGGATGAAATATTCCCTGGTGTCGCGCGAGGTTATTGCTGACTCTATCGAAACTGCTTGTAATGGTGAGAGTATGGATGGAGTACTCACCATTGGTGGGTGCGACAAAAATATGCCCGGTTCGATGATAGCTATTGCTCGCATGAATATACCGGCTATTTTTGTTTACGGTGGTACGATTAAACCCGGTAGTTATAGAGAATGTGATTTAACTGTTGTTAGTTCGTTTGAAGCTGTCGGTGCCTTTAAAGCAGGTAAAATTCCCGAAAGCGAATTAATGGAGATTGAAAAACGCGCTTGTCCAGGCGCCGGTTCGTGTGGTGGTATGTATACAGCAAATACCATGTCTTCAGCATTTGAAGCGATGGGTATGAGTTTACCGTATTCTTCTACAATGTCCGCCGAAGATGCGGGAAAAGCCGAAAGTGCTGAAAAATCTGGTTACGTTTTAGTAGAAGCAATTAAAAAACAGCTTTTACCTCGTCATATCATCACCCGTAAATCTATCGAAAACGCAATTTCGGTAATTATGGCAATTGGTGGTTCAACCAATGCAGTATTACATTTTCTCGCTATCGCCCACGCTGCAGAAGTACCTTTAGTATTAGATGACTTTGAAACAATTCGCGCGCGTGTACCTGTACTATGCGATTTAAAACCCAGTGGTCGCTACGTCGCAACAGACTTACATCGTGCAGGTGGCATTCCCCAAGTTATGAAAATGCTACTAGACCATGATTTATTACATAGCGATTGTATTACCATTACCGGGCAAACAGTAGCAGAAACTCTCAAAGATATTCCTTCTGAACCACCCGCGAATCAAGATATTATCCGTCCTTGGTCAAAACCAATGTACGCACAAGGACATTTAGCGATATTAAAAGGTAACTTAGCAACCGAAGGCGCCGTTGCTAAAATTACAGGTGTAAAAATACCGCAAATAACAGGCCCAGCGCGCGTCTTTGAATCAGAAGAAGAATGTTTAGATGCCATCCTCGCCGATAAAATCAAACCAGGAGACATATTAGTCATCCGGTATGAAGGACCCAAAGGTGGCCCTGGAATGCGCGAAATGCTTGCTCCTACTTCCGCTATTATTGGCGCCGGTTTAGGTGACTCGGTAGGATTAATTACCGATGGACGCTTCTCTGGTGGTACTTATGGTATGGTCGTTGGACACGTGGCGCCGGAAGCAGCAGTTGGCGGTACAATTGCACTTGTTAAAGAAGGTGATAGCATTACCATCGACTCACCCGCGCGGTTATTACAGTTGAATATATCAGAAGAAGAACTTGCGGACCGTCGCGCAAACTGGAAACCAAAACCACCTCGTTATACAAAAGGTACTTTGGCTAAATATGCCAAATTAGTTGCTTCGAGTAGTTTAGGCGCCGTAACTGATTTAAATTTGTTTGAGAATTAACTGATTTTCCTCTGCGCTCTCTGTGTCTCTGTGGTGAATTAAATATTTTTTACCACAGAGGCGCAGAGTACACAGATGTCCCATTACTATAATGCTTAACTTATTGCAAGCATATTAACAAAACTTTATATTGTGTTCCCGGACAGCACGTAGGAAGGCGCCTAACCTATATCATTGTTTTCTAACAACTTGTGAGCGTAGACGCAGCAAAGACAAAAATTCCGCTAACTCTACAAGTCCCTCTGCTTCCCGACGCTCTGCTTGTGTTAATTGCTCACCTGCATCTTGAGGGTCTAACAAATATTGGAGATGTTTATGAACACCTATAGGGAGTCGAAAATTAGCTAATTCTATTGGTATCTGAAAAACTTCTGACATAGTAGTAAAAACAACAACTGTTACTTAGTCCTCTTATAGAGGACTTATGCTATTAGCATAGGATTTGAATCCTATGCGGGTAAGAACGTAGCCCTAATTTGAAACTATCTGAGCTAAACGTTTAAACACTCTCAAAACAATTTCAATATCATCTCGACTATCTAAAGCAAATAAATCTGATACAGCATACTGTGGTGTATCTTGTTGAACCAGCTTAATAAAACGAAACTCACCCCCGTTTGTAACTACCCCAAAGCAAGGTTTTTCTTTATCTGGGTGAGATAACATGTAAGCTAAAACTTGCGGTATAGCTGGCACCAAAGATAAGTCAGCACGCTTTGATTCAATCACAGCTACCCAAAATGGAGGCTGAAATACAAGTAAATCAACATCCTTTGCCTTAATGACTTGAACCATAAATTTTTGATTTTTATTTTGATTAAAAAATCTTTTTTGGAAAGTATATTTATTAAACTGTTTAAAACTGTGTAATTTGTAGTTTGACTCCAGAATCTAGTTTAGGTACTGCAAAATATTGAAGTTTTTCGCCTAATTCGGGTGTTTGTGTCTTTTCTACTGTTGGACATTCTCTAAAAAACGAACCTGGGTCATTAAGTATTTCTTGTGCGTCAATTCTACGGCATTGGTCTTCGCGTACTATAGATATAGAGCTTGCTGATTGATTCAAAGCGTCTGTTTGCTCTATGCGATTACCCCACTTACTATCAATTGTCGCTGGTTGTGTCGTCAATATCCCTGCTTGATTATATTGTGGTGTTTGGTTAGTACTCAGTGTTCTCTCGTTCTGTGCAAAAGCGCGCGGCGCCAGTGTATTTAGCGCTACACCTGTTACAATAACTATCATCAGAGATTTGTTTAACATAGATTTAAGCTTTGATTCCCATTAGCTATACTAACGAGTATAGCTGTAGCGCATCACAAATGTAAGTGGGATTCTTATTAATAGATATAGAAATTTTAGTAAAAATTTTATTTGTGATAATAAGTAAAACTGCTGTTAAGTAGAGTTTATTATTTATTTATTTACCGTAAACATACTTATTAACTTATAAATACAAATGCTCAAGCTGGGTTTGGAACGGGCAGGGATGCCCATTCCACAAAACAAGAGTAAACAATTAGCCCCAAGCTGGATGTGCGAACAATGAGGCAATTACACGTACACCACGAAGTTGGTTCGATAAAGGTAAATGACCCTTTGGCGCCTTCAAATCCCAAATAAAGCCCGAAGGGTATCTTGTCCAGTTATTGCCAGATTTCCAGCCAATTTTTGTCCAGAGGTTATCCCAGTTTTTACCGAGAGAAAGCCAAATTTCACGCTGTACCGAAAAACCAAATTTTCCTTCCGAGTGAATAAGCCATAACTGATTTATCGTTTGTAAATCGGTTATAGGAAAACTTTCTACCTCAGTAAAATATAACCACTTACGTGCGCTCGCACTAGGCCCCGCAAGTTCACACATTTTTTGAATTGTCATTTTGTCGGCAGCTTGAAAATCTTGAACAGCTAATAACTGTTGCAAAGGACTATAATCTATACCACAATCGGACTTCAGTGGTACTACACCAGTAGGAAAGTAGGTTTGTAAAAATTCTTTAGCTTTCCCATATTCAGAATTAAACAATATTTGATATACTTTGCCATCTACCAAGCTAACTGGGGTTTGGCGCCGATTATATAAAAACTCCATTAATATATCGAATCCATTATCACCACGACTAACTAACTGGGGAATCAGCTGTTGTTGAGCTTGAAAAGACCCATCAATTAACTGGACGCGGAGTGAATCAATATCACTTGGATAGCTTGATAAAATCATTGGGTCTGTCGTCATGCAATCTCTCTTAAAAACACAGTCTAAAGATTTGTAGATTTGTTAAGGGAATGAGTATGGTTAGATGAAGCGAATTTGCCTAAAGTTCTGATAAATTCGCGCAAAATGTCGGTTTTTGTCCGACCCACCGCTTGACAGTGCGTTTCTAACATAGCAAACTCTTGCTCACTCACCCGAATCGTAATTTCGCGTTTTTGGGTCATTTGCTGCTATTTTGCTGTATATCTAAGAGCCTACACTAATCAGGCGCCCTTTATAGAGCAAAAATTACAAATACTTAGCATTCATATAGTCAATGATTATCAGTATGTTCAAATAGTACTAATGAATGTCCCAGTCACAATCCACAATTTATTTGAACTTGCTATATAATTCGTACATTGAGATTGGAGTTTGCATAGGACAAATGCATTACTTGAATTGGCTCTGATAAATAGGCGCCTCATTGATGTGAGAATAGAACAGGAAAATCTGCGGAAACGAGACGTGTTTGTTTAATAAACCCGAACCTACTAACGGGTTATATTGTGTTGCGGCAAAAATTTAGGAGTGTTGTAATGTACGAAAAGCTTACCCCACCTACCACGGGAGAAAAGGTTACTTTTAAAAACGGTGAACCAGTGGTTCCAGACAATCCAATTATACCGTTTATTCGAGGTGATGGTACGGGGATCGATATTTGGCCAGCGACTCAGAAAGTTTTAGATGCAGCAGTTGAAACCGCATATAAAGGTAAACGTCAAATTAGCTGGTTTAAAGTTTATGCAGGTGATGAAGCTTGTGATTTATATGGTACATATCAGTATTTACCTCAAGATACTTTAACTGCGATTAAAGAATATGGTTTAGCTATTAAAGGTCCTCTTACTACTCCTGTTGGGGGTGGTATTCGCTCTTTAAATGTGGCTTTACGTCAAATTTTTGACCTTTATGCTTGTGTACGTCCTTGTCGCTATTATGCTGGGACACCATCTCCTCACAAGAACCCTGAAAAGCTAGATGTAATTGTTTACCGTGAAAACACTGAAGATATTTATTTAGGTATTGAGTGGAAACAAGGTGATGAAATTGGCGCCAGGTTAATTAAGCTTTTAAACGAAGAACTTATACCAGCGACTCCCGAACACGGTAAAAAACGAATCCCTCTTGATTCGGGTATTGGTATAAAACCGATTAGTAAAACTGGTTCGCAGCGTTTAGTTCGACGCGCTATTAAACACGCTTTAACGTTACCAAAACACAAGCAGATGGTGACTTTGGTACATAAGGGTAATATTATGAAGTACACCGAAGGCGCCTTTCGTGACTGGGGTTATGAATTAGCGACAAGTGAGTTTCGTAACGAGTGTGTTACTGAGCGCGAATCATGGATTTTAGAAAATAAAGAAAAGAATCCTAATATTACCTTAGAAGAAAACGCGCACATGATAGACCCTGGATATGATGCGCTCACACCAGAGAAAAAAGCGCAAATAGTCAAGGAAGTTGAAACAGTTCTTAAGGCAATTTGGGATACTCACGGTGCAGGCAAGTGGAAAGATAAAATTATGGTTAATGACCGTATTGCCGACAGTATTTTTCAACAAATTCAAACTCGTCCCGATGAGTATTCGATTTTGGCTACGATGAACCTTAACGGAGACTACTTGTCTGATGCTGCTGCTGCAATAGTTGGTGGTTTGGGTATGGGACCCGGCGCCAATATTGGTGATGCGTGTGCGGTATTTGAAGCAACCCACGGAACGGCGCCGAAACATGCTGGTTTAGACCGAATTAACCCAGGTTCGGTGATACTGTCTGGGGTAATGATGCTTGAGTATATGGGTTGGCAAGAAGCTGCTGACTTAATTAAAAAGGGACTAGGAGGCGCCATTGCTTCGGGTCAAGTTACCTACGACCTAGCACGGTTGATGGAACCCGCTGTTGAGCCTCTCAAGTGTTCCGAATTTGCCGACGCAATAATCAAAAGGTTCAATTAGTTAATAATTGTTTAATATTTGGGTGAAGAATAAAAGGAGTGAAAACCCTTGACAGCAAACGTTTTCATTTACTTTTAAAACTTTACCCTAACTCAATTCATTACTTTAGATTTTTACACTTCAACCTTGCGGTCGAATAAACATCTTTATAAATACTACGTGTGGATGGTGATAAGAGCGTGAAGTAGTCGTTATTATTACCTATAGTCATTTCTAGACAACTAACTTTCAATTATACTGTGAGCGGTTGACAACTAAACTTTTGAAATAAGTATTAGCTAATGGCTTACAGCTAATAGGAAACCTTTATAGCAAATTGATAAAAGTCTAAATAATTATGGACATCAGAAACATGACGACTACCACACCTACCCGAGGACAAATAGAACGTACACTATCACAGCGTATTCAAGGTTTCTATCGGGAACAGCTAGGACATCAACCAAGTAAAGTTACTTGTCAATTAAATGACCGCAATTTGGTAATTGTAATCGAAGATTCTATTACACCACCGGAACAATTACTAGCACAACAAGGTCATCAAGAGTTAGCAGAACAAGTCCGTTCTGATTTAGACGAAGCAATTCGGCCCCAGCTAAAAGAGATAGTGCAAGAAATTTTGAACGTTGATGTAGTTGAAGTACTTAGCGACGCTAAGTTAGAGACTGGGCGTACTGGTATGATTGTAATTTTAAGCGACCTACCCAACTTTCGGGTTCCCTCTGCTAACGCAAAACTTAGAAGACGGGATGGAAATAATCGACACGAAGAAGAATCAAACTAAGCGATTATTCCAAACACGAATTAATGCTGGCGTGAGGATTGAGCTTTCTATCCAGGTGTTGATGTATCATAAATTCAAAGTCCTCAATCATAAAAGGCTTTGAAAGATAATCGTCAAAACCAGCGAATAAAATACGCTCTCGATCCTCCGCTGATGCCAAGGCCGTAACAGCGACAACGGGTATATGATAAGTCAAAGGCTCCCGCTTCAAAAGCTTTACTATATCAATACCGCTTAAACCTGGTAATAAAACATCCAACAATATCAAGTCAGGTTGATGCTCTTTAGCTATAACAACAGCACTATAGCTATCTTGCAAGCAAATAGACCTGCACCCAACAGCGTCTAGTGCATATCTCATTAGCACTAAATTATCTTCATTATCTTCCACCACTAAAACTAGAGGTGGCATAAAGCTTTGCACCTTGTTTTGATTCATAAATTCACGCGCCAGTTCCATTTTGCCGTCTCCAAAAGACTAACTTTGGACTACTTTGAAAAGCCAAACTTACGCAAGGCGCCCAGCGAACGGAAAAAACTGCGTCCATACTAGACTGGCTCGCGCTCAACAATGATTAGTCTGCTTGTCTTTGCTCACATATAGAACTGAGGAAAGAACTTCTCAAATAGAGCGACCGCGAATACACTTCCTCGATTATAGAAACAAATAGCAGAAAATGATATCAGTATTCTTCTCAAATCTTAATAAATTTAATTATTTTTTAAAATAATACAAGTAAGTTTACAAATTCAATGATTTTCTGTAACTTTTGTTACTAAATCGTGAAAATAGCAACCCCGTCAGGCGTGCCCGATAATTATATGCCCTTAATCCAAACCATCAAATAAGTAAATTTAACTATTCAATAATTCTATATATATGTACTATCAATCCCGTAGGTTGGCTTTAGCTACGCGAACCCAACAAAACCTCTTGACATATTTTGTAGTATAAGTGTAGTATGTAATATAGAAACAAATTAAACGAGGAAAACAATGCAAGCAGCTTACTTAACAATCAACCAACCGCATCAAAACACTACATATACCAACCAAGTAAGTAAACTAGCCATTGTTTTCCAATATGAGCGAACATCGTTTGGGACAGATAGTAATTGAGCGTCCACGTAACGGAAGAAGAATAAGCCAAAAGAAAGTAACAGGGTATAAAAAGTTTCTCAACCAAATTACGCTTGAAGCAAGCGAAGACGGATTATTTAGTCATTACTTGATAAAAAACAAGTGGCGTACAAAATATTTTTCTGATAACTTATCACCATTAGAGCGTTGGTTAAAATCCAAAGTTGGGCAACCTTGGGATAGTACATACAGCGAACTATGTCAAAAAGTAGAAACCAAAACGCTTGCAGGGCAACACCTGATATCTCATTTATGGCAAATGGTAGAGCGTCATGTAATATTTATTGATGGACTACCGTATTCTCGACAAAATTTATACCACGCTTATCCTCTAGGAAAATGGAAAGAAGCATTATACATCCACCCTGAAACAGGCATTCTTTGTTTAGCAAAAAAGCTACCAAGAGCTAACAAGAAAAAACCTGATGATTTGGTAGTAATAGATAAATACAAAGAGTACCGTAAAATAAATGAATTATGGTACTTGCTTACTTTCGATATTCCATACGGCGCCATAAATAAAAAATTGCATTCAGAAATTAGAAACATAGATGGAAGAATTTACATAGCTCGCAGGCGCCAGTGTAACAAAAAAGAAATCAAATTGATTTTGCAACAAATTAAATAATCCCCCCAACCCCCCTTAATAAGGGGGGCTTTAAGAAAAACTTTCTTTTCTCCCCCCCTTAATAAGGGGGGTAGGGGGGGATCATAATTAAATAGGAACAAAAAAATGTCATACAAAACAATAGAAATACTCGAACAACTCAAAACCTTATCCGCACTCGAAACAACCGAACTAGTTGAGGATATTAAAGATACATTCAATTTACATCCTGCATTTAGTTTCACAACTTGTTTCCCCATACCTCTAATAGATTACGACTATTCGGCGCCCTTTGAATTTGATGTAGTACTTTTATCGGCGCCAGCTGATAAAAAAATATCAGTATTAAAAGCAGTGCGTCAAATAACAGATTTAGGTTTAAAAGAAGCAAAAGACTTTGTGGAGTCACTACCAAAAACAATCAAATCTGGAATTATTAAACCCGAAGCTGAAGATATTAAAAAGCAACTTGAAGATGCAGGCGCCTCCGTTTCAATTAGATAATAATGATTTAAAACCTAGCTAAATAAAGAAGGTGTAAATGTGAAATGACGAACATATCAGCAAAATTAGTCCAAACGTTACGCAAGAAAACCAATGCTGGAATGATGGACTGTAAAAAAGCATTAATTGCGAGTAACGGTGACATTGGTCAAGCAGAAGACTGGCTAAGAAAAAAATGTGTTACTTTACTAGGAAAAATTCGAGAGCGTACTACGGCAGAAGGGGTAATTGGTAGCTATATACACACAGGTGGAAAAGTCGGTGTTTTAGTAGAAGTTAACTGCGAAACAGATTTTGTCGCGCGTACAGAAGAATTTCAAAACCTTGTACGTAACATCGCAATGCAAATCGCAGCATCTCCAGATGTGGAGTATGTAAAAGTCCAAGATATTCCTACTGATGTAGTAGAAAAAGAAAAATCTATTGCAATGGGACGCGATGACTTAGCAAATAAGCCAGAAAACATTAGAGCCAAAATTGTTACAGGCAGAATTGAGAAGCTTTTAAAAGAAATGTGCTTACTCAACCAACCTTATGCGCGCGACTCCAATATAACAATTGAAGAACTAATTAAGCAAAACATTGCCAAACTAGGAGAAAACATCCAAGTCAAACGATTCGTTAGATATATGATGTAGCACAGTTTTGTAAGGTGGGCACTGCCCACCCTACGTTTGTTTCAACTTCCATAAATAGCTTGAAACCAAATTAGTCACAATATGAGCAACAATAGGCACAAGTAAATTACCGCTAATCAAAGCGCTATAACCAAAAATGAATCCAACAATAGTAGCCCATGCAACATAAGGCCATTGTTGGGGGCCACTCAAATGTAAAACTCCAAAACTAACACTAGAAACAAACACAGCCAAATGACTGGCGCCTAAAGCAGGTAATAACACCCCACGAAATAATAACTCTTCGCTTAACCCAGGTAACAAACCTAACCAAATTAAATCAGGTAAAGCTAAAGGTTTTAAAACTATTTCTAGATAATAATCAGCACTGCGACGATAATCAGGACTAAAGCGATAAGCAACACCACTCAAAGCAGTAATTGCGAGTCCTAAAATAATACCCGCTCCAAATGCTGAAGAGTCCCAACGCCAAGCCATAAGTGGAACATTAGCAAATTGTAAGCAGAGTTTAGCAACTATCCATAGAATAATTGCCGTCACCCCCATAGCTATCAGCACTTGGGTGCGAGTTAAAAATGGAATTTCTGGTTCTGGGTTTTGCTGTTGCGCCACGAGTAATTTATTTAATAGTTAGGAGGAGCGGAGGGACGGGTTTAGCTGTATCTTGGTAAATAAATCGGAGATTTAGGTGAACCCGCCCATACAGGAGTTAGGAATTCATTATATATTCAAGAACCTAAGCGATGTAGTTATCGAAGTTAACGCTTCGGGGTTAACACCTGCCCTATGCGCCGCTATCACACCTACTGCTTCTAAATATGAACGTACCTGTAATGATTTTACTCCTAGTGGTTGAGATAAGACTTTAGAATGTGTTTCGTTTTCTTCTATTGTAACAATTAAACACTTTTGACTCAAACTTAGTATTGCACTATTACCACAAGCAGTCGCAGGTACAATCACAGCATCTACAAGACCAGCCCAAATATCATTTGGTTCACTCATATAGCCATGCTTACCTTTAACAATAAACTGCGGCGCCTTATTCAAGCCAACTAGTACGCTTGGAAGAAAAGTATAACCTATTTCCTCCGCCGCCGAACGTGGAGATAAATTTATATCCAAAGGAGGAGGCAAAAAAGCAGGTGCATGGGCACATGGTACCTCAAACTCCCGCACAATCAAATGACTAATCACCGCTTCGGCGCCAGCTATTAAGTCAACACCCTTACCCAAACGGTAATTTCTATCAGCTTCTTCATCAACTTCATCAGGAAACCGCGCCACAACAGCTACAGCGTCGGCGCCTACCTGATTTATCAAAGTATCTGCTGCCCTTAATAAACTATCAGCATTACCAATAGTTCCCCAACTGGCGCCGGACTCCGAAGTACGTAATTCTACATTTAACGGCGCATCCGTTACTACATAATCAGTTACCGTAATTCCTAAAGTTGCCCTAGCAGCATCAACCGCTTGTAACTGCCGTAATCTTAAATCTGGCTCAATACCCTGGTCTAAAAGCAAACCTATCTTATTATTATGAACCGGACGTAACCCCCAATCACCCGCCGCAAATTTATCAAGTCCATACCCCTCAACATACAACGCATTGGGAATGTTCCAATAAAGCATGGCACCGTTCATCACATTAGGGTGCGTAATAAGTCTATCTACAACCTGTGCCAAAGTCTTTGCCACAGGTAACGCATCACCCGCATATCCGCCAATCGCGGCGCCGATGCCAGTAGGTATAATTAAAATTGCAGTATATGGACGCATATAAATATTTGAAACCGGGTTTCTTCAACACTAAGCATAACAACCTTCACTATGTACTAAAAGAAACCCGGTTTCTCAATACACATTATGCCAAGCTGAGTAGTAAGTAGTAAGGTGGGCACTGCCCACCATACAAATTAGTTAAGTTAATTTATACGAATGAAGTTATTTGGCAACAAATGGCAAAAACTGCCAGAATAGTGAATTGGCGCCGAAGTAGATACATGGAGTCAGTTACAGCGCTTTCTCTTGCTGCTATAAATAAACATCGTGAAGTTTACGATTATCTGTACCCGCTAACATCAGAAGAAATTAGACAGCATTGCAATGAAGCAGTGGATTTTAACTAATTCTCTGCCATCCAAACTAAAAAAGCTAAAATTTGTCCTACAGGAGGTAAAGGATAATCATTCAAATCTATCGTCAAAACCTTTTCTTGTAATTGCATGAAACGCCATTGAGTCCCATTGCAAACACAGCCATAAATCGTAGCAATGGACTGCCCTTTCATTTGGTTAAACATTTGTGCTGCTACCATCTCTGAAGCGCACTGCCCCAAACCCGTTTTCAAGTCAGCTTTTTTTGCTTCAACCAAAATAAAAACTGGTGCTTCAATTTCAATTTGCTCTATGGAGCGACTTAATAAAAAATCACAAGTTCCGTTTAAACCTAGCGCTTCATCAACTGTAAAATCCTCGCCTGAAAAAAAGCTGATTTTTTGCTGTAAAATTTGGCGCACTTCTAATAAAACAGGGCTGATTATTAACTCTGAACGAGCTTTCTCACTTCCTGTTGCCGTTGCTATAGGTAAACTATATTCTAAAAAATTTTGAAGTGTGCTAGAAGGTTCTAGGGGCGATAACTGGGGTAAGAAACGCACATTTTCGCGGGTGACAATCCCAAATGCTGACTTTACACTTGTCAATGTTTTGAATTGACTGTAAGGCACAATTTAACTCCTGTGGGATGTGTATCTTGTAGGATCAGCCGGAAAGGTGATCTATATATCTAGAGGCGGGCAGGGATGCCCGCTCCACAAGATAAGAAAGAATTTACAATTTTTAGGGTTGTTTTGTTACTACTGCTTCTACTTTGGCTTTTTGTTGTTCGGTGTCTACAGAGGTTATTGCCCAGCGTAGGGGTTCACCTTGTTTTTTCAGTTCGGTTTCTACGGCTTTTTGTAGTTCGGTTGGGGTTTCTTGTAAATCGATTTCGGCGCTGATGAAATGTGTGGTCATGGTTGTGTGTCCATATGTGTTTATAACTATAACTGGCGCCGGGATGGGTTTACAATGATTTTTCGTTAATCATAATGATTTTTGGTTAACCCTACACCAAGGCGGGTTTACGATGATTTTTCGTTTTTGCCCTTGGATTTTTGGTTAACCCCTACTGCGGTATTTACTGCTTTGCTCATCCGGTTTACCTCACTGTGTGTATGCACATAATTGGCACAATAGGGACATATGCAACAAAGATTAATGAAATCGCAGCAATCAAGGGATTATTTGGATATGGCTATTATTCGTTCTTCTCGTCTAGGTGATATTCAAGCAATGCGTCGTGCAATGGATTCTATGTTTGGAGATATGATGGTACGTCAAACACAAATGGTAGCTTTCAGACCAGCGGTTGAAATGGAAGATACTGATGGAGCTTTGGTTTTACGCGCGCAAATTCCAGGTATTGATGCAAGAGATTTAGATATTCGTGTTACTAAGCAAGCGGTTGTTATCTCTGGTGAAAAGAGTGACAACAACCAAACTGAGAAAATTGGTTATTTCCGTTCTGAGTTTACTTATGGCAAGTTCCAACGGGTAATTCAATTGCCTGTTGCAGTTGAGAATGATAAAGTGCAAGCTGAATACAAGAATGGTATTTTGTCTTTGACATTACCTAAAGCAAGCGCTGCACGTAATCAAGTTGTGAAAGTTAACTTGTTAGGCAATACTCCTGCCACTGAGGCGCCTGCTATTCAAGAAGCAGAACATACCACAGCAGTTGAAGAAGCTCAACTTACTCCAGCAGTTAACGAAGTTGTAGCTACCGAAGTTGCACAAACTACTCAATTTGATGAAGAAACCCAAGACGTTTGGGCTGCTTAAAAGCTTGTTTCATTGCTTTTTGGCGAATAGTCGTTTTACCAGATATCGATATAACGTAATCAATACTGGTAAAACGCGCTCTTATCTGTGCTAGTTAAATTTATATTCGTATCCATCAGCACGGTAAGCGAATTTTACGCCTATTCGCCAACAGAATAATTTATTTGGCGCCTACGCACCTGAATCATAACATATTCAATAACCGAGCGTGTTTGCCAAGTCTGGGAACTATAACGATAGATTTTCTTGGTAGTGCTATTGCTCTTTACCTGACTGAACTTTGAATAAGAAGTAGAGTTACCAAGGACCCCAAATAGCAAAGGTGATTCCTGGATTTTGTATGTTGACAAACATCGTCTGAGCATCAGGAGAGAAGCAGACCCCGGCGAACTCTGATGTATTGAGGGCATTCTTAGCGAACTTGTAAAGAGTGCCAGTAGGAGTGATGCCTAAAATGTAATCCGTTCCATCCCCATCTTCACAGAGGAAGATGTCGCGGTTGGGGACAACGACAATATTGTCTGGATTATCTAGCACGCCAGAATCGTTGGGTTCAATATAGAGTTCAACGGTATTATTACCCGGCGAATAACGCCAAATCTGCCCATCTCCAGAACTACCCCCACTCTTACAAGTGAAATAAACATAATCACTGCCATAAAAGATACCTTCTCCACCTGAAAACCTGGCGGCACCTTTGTTATACCCTTCTGTTCTGACGGTATCAGAGGTGGGGTCAGGATTGTCAATCGTCACCCATTCCACTGCCATAGGTACATTTTTTATGAAACCTGTAGCTGTATTAATTCCAGGCAACCCTGTAATGTTTAAGGCATATAGCGAGCCACCAGCACTCAGGTTGTTGCTATCGTTAGGAATGAAGCGGTAGAACAGCCCGTCCCCTCGGTCTTCTGTCATGTAGATATACCCAGTGTTGGGGTCTACTGCGGCAGCCTCGTGATTAAAACGCCCCATTGCTGTTAGTGGAATGGGGGTAACAAAATTAGTTCTGCTACTGGGAACTTCAAAAACATAGCCATGCTTCTTGCTGTTATTGGTTTCAAAGGTTTCCTCACAGGTTAACCAGGATCCTAAAGGGGTAGGGCCACCAGCACAATTGCGAATGGTTCCCGCTAGGACTCCCCGATGTGATACCAAGGTGCGGTTCGGACGAACAACCACTTTAGTGCAACCACCCTTCGCATTTGAGTTGTACTTCTTATTAATGGGAGCACCTACCCCGTTGCTAGAAGAGGGAGCGAGTTCATGATTGCGAATTAGAATTGTATTGCCATTGGAACCTGCAAAGGCGCCCATACCATCATGACCACCAGGTACCTGGTAACCATCATTCATGGTTTGACCCGTTTCGGACAGTCTGCGGTAGGTGAATCCAAATGGTAAATCTAATACTCCATTCGGGTCGGGCACTAGATTGCCGTAGGGACCCGCAGCGATTGCAGGTTTAGCATAGAATGCTTGCAAAGGAGATAAAAGCACAGCACCTGTAGCCGATACCCCTGCCAGGGTAAAAAACTGACGTCTCGATAGATTCAATCTATACTCCCTAATATTTTGAAAGAGGTTTAATTTATTGCAAATACATAGGCTAGATTATCTAGGATAAGCAGATTTTTTCAAATTAATAAAAGCTTAAGAAAGCTTATTATCTTATATCTTGCGCCTCACTGTATATACTCAGTCTCAGTATAAACAAGAGCAATAAAGTTACATAATTTTTATCAGCTTTTAATATTAAATAAATAACTTTATGCTTTATACTGAGTGCTTAAAATCTATCAAATTTTCTTGGTGAAGATGTAAGTTATCGGGTTATCAACAGCTTTCCGCTCTACTAAGGTACAGTAGGTAAGTCAGGTTGTGTATAGTAGTCCTAAATCAGTCATAAAATCGTGCATTGTAAAAACTTTACAATCGTGTTTCTTCGTGGGTGTAATTTTTTACAAATAATTGAAAACTGCTATAGTAATTCCTCTTGACAATAGATTTGCTAATTATGCGGTGCCGATAAATTTACAACGGATATAACGGATAATTGATTTTTCCATCTATTACATCCGTTGTATCCGTTACCTAGGCTATTTCCCAAATTGTTGTTGATATACAACTTCCTCTTGGTCGGTTATTATTTTCAAGTCGGAACGGGGATAGGATACACATAATAATGCATAACCATCTTTTTGTAAGTTAGGATTGATACCCATACCCTCACTTTGGTCAACTGTTCCACCGTTGGTAATTTTTGCTGCACACGTGGTGCAAACACCTGCGTGACATGAAGCAGGTAGTTCTAAACCAGCTTTTTCAGCTACTGCTAAAACTGTTTCGTCTTCAGGTACTTGAATTGTGAGAGTTTGACCCTGATGGTTGAGTTCTACGGTATATGTTTGTGTCATATGGAGATTTGATTATAACGATACAATTGACAAATCCAACATTTTAACTTAAAAGAAGCGTATTTTACCAAAATTGTAGCTATACTTAATACGAACTCCGGAGTCAGGATAAACTACCTTTAAAGCTAGCAATAATTGGCGATACAGTAATAATTATAAGCTAGAGGCTTACAGACACTTATAACTTGGCTGTCACATTAACAAGTTAAGCTAAAAAGTTGGATTGATTGATACTTGGAGAGCAGAATGCTGGAATCATACCGCAAACACGTTGAAGAAAGAGCAGCACTAGGAATACCAGCGCTGCCATTAGATGCAAAACAAACATCAGAACTATGCGAACTACTTAAAAATCCACCTGCGGGTGAGGAACAGACATTACTGCATTTGTTACGTGACAGAGTACCACCTGGTGTTGACCCTGCTGCTTATGTTAAAGCTGGTTTCCTCACGGGTATTGCTAAGGAAGAAATTACTAGTCCTTTAGTTTCCCCAATAGAAGCGGTTGAGTTATTAGGTACAATGATGGGCGGTTACAATGTACAATCACTCATCGATTTGTTACAAGTCCCGACCGTTTCATTATCTGAGTCTTCGGAAACTCCGTTAGTAATGGGGGGACAAGGTAAGGAACCTATCGCTGCATACGCTGCTGCGGCTTTGAGTAAGATATTGCTCGTATATGATGCATTCCATGATGTTATCGAATTATCTAAAACTAATCCTTTTGCTAAACGAGTTGTAGATTCTTGGGCAGAAGCGGAATGGTTTACTACCCGCGCGCAGTTACCAGAATTTATTAACGTCACTGTCTTTAAAGTACCTGGTGAAACCAATACCGATGATTTGTCACCAGCACAACACGCTACGACTCGTCCCGATATTCCTTTACATGCTTTAGCAATGTTGGAAACTCGGCAACCAGGAAGTTTAGAAACTATCGTAGAACTAAAGAAAAAAGGACACCCCATTGCTTACGTTGGAGATGTAGTAGGTACAGGTTCATCCCGTAAGTCAGCTATCAACTCAGTGTTATGGCATATTGGTCAAGATATTCCTTTTGTACCCAATAAGCGTGCAGGTGGATATGTACTTGGTGGAACTATTGCCCCTATTTTCTTCAATACCGCAGAAGATGCAGGCGCCTTGCCAATAAACTGCGATGTCACAAAAATGGAAACAGGGATGGTAATTACTATATATCCTTATAAAGGAGAAATTACCAATGAAGTTGGAGAAGTTATTTCCACCTTCCAATTAAGACCTGACACAATTTTAGATGAAGTACGCGCGGGTGGACGTATACCTTTACTTATTGGACGTACCCTCACAGACAAAACGCGCGTAGCTCTAGGTTTAGAACCAAGCAAATTATTTACCCGTCCTCAACAACCTGCTGACACAGGTAAAGGTTACACCTTGGCACAAAAAATGGTAGGCAAAGCTTGTGGTTTACCAGGAGTTCGTCCTGAGACATCATGCGAACCTATTATGACAACCGTTGGTTCCCAAGATACTACAGGGCCAATGACGCGCGATGAACTTAAAGAACTTGCATGTTTAGGTTTCAGTGCTGACCTAGTAATGCAAAGCTTCTGCCATACTGCTGCATATCCCAAACCAGTAGACATTAAAACCCATAAAGAACTCCCCGACTTTATAGCTCAACGTGGAGGTGTAGCATTACGTCCTGGTGATGGAATTATCCACTCATGGTTAAACAGAATGTTACTACCCGACACAGTAGGAACCGGTGGAGACTCACATACACGCTTCCCCCTTGGTATTTCATTTCCCGCAGGTTCAGGGTTAGTTGCATTTGCAGCAGCTTTGGGTGTAATGCCATTAGATATGCCAGAATCAGTATTAGTACGCTTCAAAGGAGAATTACAACCAGGTGTTACATTACGCGATGTTGTAAATGCGATTCCCTACGTAGCGATTCAAAAAGGTTTACTCACGGTCGAGAAAAAGAACAAAAAGAACATTTACGCTGGAAAGATAATGGAAATCGAAGGTTTGCCAGATTTAAAAGTCGAGCAAGCATTTGAATTAACCGACGCTTCCGCCGAACGTTCTTGTGCTGGTTGTACAATTAAACTCAGTGTAGAAACAGTTTCCGAATATATCCGCTCGAACGTAGCACTGCTCAAAAACATGGTAGCAAGAGGTTACGGTGATGCTAGAACCATCATGCGCCGTGTAGCCAAAATGGAAGAATGGTTAGCAAACCCTGTATTAATGGAAGCAGACGCAGATGCGGAATATGCGGAGATTATCGAGATAGACTTGAACGAAATTAAAGAACCAATTGTAGCGGCGCCTAATGACCCTGATAACGTTAAATTACTATCAGAAGTAGCAGGCGACCCAGTACAAGAAGTATTCGTAGGTTCTTGTATGACTAATATTGGGCATTACCGTGCAACTGCAAAAGTATTAGAAGGTGCCGGACAAGTATCAGCAAGGTTATGGGTGGCGCCTCCCACACGGATGGACGAAACTCAGTTAAAGAAAGAAGGTGTTTACGATATTTTTGTGGGGGCAAACGCGCGGACAGAAATGCCAGGTTGTAGTTTGTGTATGGGGAACCAAGCCAGAGTTGAAGATGGAACAACGGTATTTTCAACTTCCACCAGAAACTTTAACAACCGCATGGGTAAAGACGCTCAGGTATATTTAGGTTCTGCCGAGTTAGCTGCTGTATGCGCGCTGCTAGGTAGAATTCCTACAGTACAAGAGTATTTAGATATTGTAGGCACAAAGATTCAACCGTTTGCCGATAATTTGTATCGCTATTTAAACTTCGACCAAATTACAGGTTTTGAAGATGAAGGAAGGGTAATAAGCAAAGAAGAAGAGGAGAAAATTTTGGAATTAAGCGTGAAGTAGTTTTTATGTCTTGTCTTGTGGAGCGGGCATCCCTGCCCGCCCCCAAGTTATAAAGGGCTTGCAGAGGCGCCGACCTTACAAAATGCACAATTTATTTTAATTTCTCGCTCTCAATCTTCCAGAGCCTGCATAACAATATGTGGAGCTTTCTCAATAACACGGAGATACGACCGCGTTGCCGTATCGGGATATTTAGCCCCTTGTTCCCAATCCCGTAATGTGCCTAAAGGAACATGGAACTTCATTGTCAATAGAGAGGACAAAACGATAGGGGTAAATTGTAAAAAGACAGACCTGGATAATCTTAAATTTACTGAACGATTAGTATAGAAAATATACAGCCCTGAAAGACAGAACAACATCTAAACCGCCACTGCTTGCAAAGAGGGTATTTGAATTATAAATTCAGTCTGTCCAGGTCGGGAAGTACATTTCAGTAACCCGCCGTGGGTGTCTGCGATTATTTTATAACTGACAGCCAGACCCAGACCCGTGCCTTGTCCCACTGCTTTGGTGGTGAAGAAGGGGTTGAAAATCTGAGCTTGTACCGCTTCGGGAATGCCGCAGCCGTTATCGGCAATTCTGATAATCACCTGCTTGGCATCGAACAGTTCAGTACTGATTTGAATAGTCGGTACAAATACTGTTTGGCTCTCGCCGCTCATCTTTTCCCAACCTGCCGTTTCCACCACCTCTAAAGCCTCAATGGCGTTAGATAAAATGTAAAGAAAAACTTGATTCAATAGGCTAGGGTAGCATTCTACTTCTGGAAGTGGGGCATAGTTTTTAACAACCTGTATTTTTACTCCCGCTTTGGTTATAAGTCGATTGTGCAGAATTAGCAAGGTCGAGTCAATGCCTTTGTGAATGTCAACCGCTTTCAAATTGGCTTCATCCAGGCGCGAGAAGGTACGCAGGGACAGGACAATTTCGCGTATGCGCTCGGCGCCGACCTTCATGGAGGATAAAAGTTTCGGTAAATCCTCGATTAAGTACTCGTATTCAATCTCTTCCATGCAAGTCAGGACACCACGAGAGGGGTTGGGATACTCTTGTTTGTAAGCATCAAGCAAGCTCATCAAGTCCTGCACGTAACCGCCAACGTGCGCTAGATTGCCGTAGATGAAGTTGACGGGATTGTTGATTTCATGGGCGACCCCTGCCACTAATTGACCGAGGGCAGACATTTTCTCGCTTTGGATTAACTGGACTTGGGTGTGTTGCAGTTCAGTTAGAGCCAGTTCCAGTTCGGTGGCTTTCTGTTTCAACAACGCTTCGGAGGCGATTATAGCATCGGCGTTGGCTTTGCGCTCCGTAATATCGTCAATCACAACTAGAATACCGATGACTTTCCCTTCCTTATCTCGCAGAGGAATTTTGCTGGTGTCGAGCCAAGCTTTTTTACCGTCCGCTTGGGTCTGCGGTTCGATTATGTGCAGCTTTGCTTCATTGACATCCATTACCTCTCGGTCACACATGACAAAAAAATCAGCTTCTGCTTGCGTCCAAGCCATATCGTAGTCGGTTTTACCAATCAGGGCTTCGGGAGAGTTAAAACCGGCAATGGTGGTAAACTTTTGATTGCACCCTAAATACACTGAATTTCTATCTTTCCAGACCACGAACTGGGGCAGAACGTTAATGATGGAGTAGAGAAATTCTTTCGACTGGCGCAGTTCTTCTTCCATAGTTTTACGCTTCGTCACGTCGCGAAAGAAGAAAATCCGCCCGTAGTAAACCCCTTCCGCGTAAATAGGGGCGGTGTATCTGTCGATTATCCGTCCGTCTTTCATCAACAGTTCGTCCTGAGCGGTTAGGCTGGGGTTGTGGTATAAATAGTTGACTTTCTCGATAAACTCCTCTGGGTCTTGCATTTGCTCAATGGCTAAAGTCATCATCCGCTGATGATCCCCCTGCTGGGCAACTTCCTGGGGCAGATGCCAAATCCGGTAAAAATTCTGGTTGTAGAACAGGACTTGCATGTGTTCGTCCACCACAATAATCCCGTCGCGACCAGTTTCCTGCTGCGCTTGCAAAAAAGCGTTACTGCGTTTGAGAGCGGCGACTGTCTGGTTGAGTTCAATCGTTCTAGCCTCAAGCATAGTGTTAGCTTGCTTTAGCTCCAATGTACGCTTGTCAACTAGGGTTTCCAGTTTGCTATTTAAATCTTTCAACTCTGCGTTGGCGACTTCCAACTTGGCTTGAGCCTGGTTAAGCAACAGAGGGGCATCCACCAAAAAGGAAAAGTAGCGGCGCAAAGCGATATAGGTGATAGCGATAACGGCAGTGCTGACATCGATTACAGTTTGCACTTTCAGCAGTAGGGAAGACTGGTGTACTAGATGCCGACTGTCCCAGAGCATCATCAACACGTGTCCTCCGTGTCCGAGAGCGCAACTGAAGAAGACCAAGATGGTCGCCAGCACCAGAGAGGTTTTCTGTTCTCCGCGCAGAAAGGGGCGCAAAATTAGCGAGGCGATTATAAAGTAACAGAGCGAAATTATCCCATTAGCCCCAATCAGTATTCCGTTCAACATTTTAGCGGTGCTCAAGTTGGATTTGGGCTGAAGATTAAGTTTTGTAACCAACCTTCTCCCTGTCTTATAGTACCCACTAGAAAAGTCTGGGTAACGACCAAATTTAAGCAATTATGTCCAAATTTTGACATTGGGGCAATTGCTGACTATCTACAAGAAATTGGCTGCCCGCATTGGTTGGGGCAAACTTAATCTGAATATCGCCCTTCCGGGCAATGGGCACAGTTGGAGCAATTAACTTAGTGCGGGTATTTTTGAGTTAGGGAAGAATCTGTGTATTCCCGGTTGCGCCAATACTACTACGCGCCCAGTAAGGGAGATAGGCAGGAGTGAACATGATTGCGCGTTAAATAAGAGGCAAGTGCAGCGGAAGTAGTAGGTTTTTATGGAGCAGGGCTGGCATATGCTTCACGCTAATTTTAAATGCAACTTAGCCTAATCAACATGATTACAATCCCAATAACACCTGTTCAGCCTCTGTACAGTCCTCTGCACCATCTTTAGGTAGGCAATATTACTCTCTTGGGTTAGTAACTTGAGGGTTTGATGTAGAAATTCATCAAAAATAGAGAAAAGAAAGAAAGAGCCAATTAAATAGTTTCAGATGTATTACCTGTATTTAGATGCATTTCTATTTGCTTGCCCAAAATCAAGCATAAACATTCAAGAATTTGAAGAATATCTCAATAGTCTTATTAAGTGGGGTGAAGAAATAGACAATATAAGAGATGCAGGTTTAGCATCTATATATTTGTCTTTGACTAGAGATATCGCAGCAAAAACCACTTGGTCTAGTCAAGAAATGGAGAACCATAGGAAGTTACTTATAGATATCGCCTTAAAAGTGTTTTACCCGCAATAATATTTTGAAGTTTGATATGAATTCTATGCCTAGGCATTACCGCTCACTGTATCACTATTTTAATAAAGGCGCCTGTGTCTTCAGCTAGCTTTTATATCATGTCCGGTTGATTGCCCATAATTCTCGACAATGTAGAGACGCGATTAATCGCGTCTCTACGAGGATTTTATTACGGTTACGTAACCGGACATGATATCGCATAGTATGCGTAATTTGTCAACACCTTCTACTCGACCGGCGCTCTAGGACACCATACCTGAATGCCCAGCTATAATCTGCCAAGTTCCTTCCCCAGACTGAGACCAAACCCTGGTAAAACGAAAAATGCCATTTGTGGGCGTGCCATTGTAGCTGCCCGATATTTGCATTTTTACTGAAACTATCGCCACATCACCTGTTAATAAAATATGCTGCTCGGAAGCTAACAACGAGTTGAGTTTAAGGGCGCCTGATTTGTGGCCAGCTAAATCCTCCTATGCAGCTTACCAAATGTCCCTGGTGGTTTGTAAAAATTAATCGAGATGATAGCAGTTCATCTAGTGCTTTCACATCGGAGTGAAGCATTGCCAGCCTGAGCTTTTCTTCTGCCTCGATGATTTGATGCTCAATTTGATTATCCATTATCTTGCCGCTATTAGTTCGGGATGAATCGTCAGAGTCGGGCGCTCGATAACCCGATCTACCAAGCCATACTCCACTGCCTCTCGTGCCGACATAAAGAAATCTCGGTCGGTGTCAAGCTCAATTTGCTCCTGAGATTTCCCCGTATAGTTAGCCATCCGTTCGTTGATTTGCCGTTTCAGGTAGATAATTTCCTTGGCTTGAATCTCGATATCCACTGCCTGCCCCTGCGCGCCACCAGAAGGCTGGTGAATCATAATCCGCGAACTCGGTAAACTGCTGCGCTTACCTTTAGCACCCGCACCGAGTAAAAAGGCGCCCATACTGGCTGCCATGCCATAGCAAATCGTGCAAACATCTGGACGAATATGGTTCATCGTGTCATAAATGCCCAAACCTGCTACCACAGAACCACCAGGAGAATTGACGTACAGATAAATATCTTTTTGAGGGTCTTCTGCTTCTAAAAACAGCATTTGCGCCACAATTCGGTTAGCTGTATCCGAGTCGATTGCTTCTGCTAAAAAAATAATCCGTTCTCGCAGCAAGCGAGAGTAAATATCGAAGGCTCTTTCACCTCGACTCGATTGTTCAATTACGGTAGGAATCATAATGTGGAGTTCTCCAATGAAGTGGACGATTGGGTAATGGAACTTTTAATCGATTATTAATTGCCCATTACCAGTTACCGACGTAATTTTAAGCCACCAATGCTAATACATCTTCGATTTCTAGCAGACGCTTGAGGTAGGATACACTCTTCTTCCATCTGTAGCTCATGGTCATGCTGCTTTGAACATCAAGAGCCGTTTGAATTAGCGTTAGCTTCACTTTAGGCCCGTACTGCTCCAGCTTGAAGCGGACGTGACATGGCACAGTTCCAGTTACATCGGATGAACTAAAGGTATAAGAAAGTAGTTGCGGCGCCTGGGATTCCAATACTTCACCAATGCTTTCGGTCTCGCCATCCTGGTTGACATGCTGCACGGATGAACCCACCTGCCAGTCAGACTGAAGTTGCCCGCCAGACCAATACTGCTGGGTGAATTCTTCGCTGACGATCGCTTCCCAAAGTTGTTCGAGCGTGGTAGCAATATAGGTTACGTAAACGAAGGTGGGTTTATTCATGTTTAGTCTCCTTGGTATTTCTAGTTGTCAACCTTCGAGATTTCGCTTTAATTGACTCAATGCGTCTAGTTGAGGGCGTTCGTATTTACTCAGCCAGCGATCGTAAATCTCCTGAATCGGTACTGCGTTAAGGTAATGCAGTTTTTCTCGGCCATGCCAGACGACGACAACCAGATTTGCTGCCTCTAGTAGCGTCAGATGTTTTGTCACGGCTTGCCGCGTCATGTCAAGGTATTCGCACAGTTCGTTTAATGTTTGTCCATTATGGGCATACAACTGGTCGAGCAACTTTCTCCGACTCGGATCGGCAAGGGCTTTAAACACTGCATCCATGTTTCTCATTATATGCAACCTTTTAGTTGCATGTCAAGCGAGTTAATCAAATCCGAAGTACCTGTTTGTTACTTGAGCGCAGCCAACCCCGACTGGCTTTCAGTTTCAGCTAGGAGAATCGAATTTATGCTATCTTTGTACTAATAATTTAAAAGTGTAGCTTTTATGCAAGCAGATAAATATCCATTTGCCCAAGAACTGATTACCGATACTCAAGGGAATATTCGTAAGGTTGTAATAGATTTTAACGATTATCAACATTTACTTAAAGCACTAGAGGTTAGAGGGTTAACCCAAACAACCATAAAAACCTCAGCGAAAAGCCTACTTAGTCAGGAAGAGCTTGATAAATTTGACCCAGTGAAGCAACATGAAGCTTTGAGCAAGTTAATGCAAGAGTGGGAAGAAGATGACGATGAACAAGAACAAACAGAAACTTGGGAATTTCTTCGTAAAGCGTTAGATGAAGACCGTCTTTCTAATAGACCGCTATTCCCATGAGTCAAGTTGTATTGCTGGACTCCGATCCTTTAGGAATGGTGACAAATCCAAAAGCATCCTCCATAGAAGTTCAGGAGTGTAAATTGTGGTTCAATACTTTGTCACAGAGAAATTATACAGTTATGCTCCCTGAAATTACAGATTATGAAGTTAGACGTGAATTATTACGTGTTGGTAAAATAAAAAGTATTAGGCGCCTAGATAGACTGAAGTTACAAATTCCATGCCTTTCACTAACAACGGAAACTATACTGTTAGCCGCTCAGTTATGGCCAGAAGCAAGACTTAGAGGAAGACCAACTGTAGAACCTTCAGCATTAGATGGTGATGTAATTTTAGCTGCACAAGCAATATTAATAGAAAATGAAGGGTATGAAGTGGTAATTGCAACAACTAACGTAGGACATCTATCACAGTTCATAGATGCTCAGGAATGGGGCGCTATTTAATAAAATTAGTAGTAATAATGCGCTTGTATTAATTATCCTATTGAGGGCAGGCGCCAATTTTAATCTCTCTCTGTGTTCTCTGTGCCTCTGTGGTAAAAAGAATTTAATCACTGTACAGGCTATAAGCCTATGCTACATTTTTCAAAGCTGGGCACTTTTCTAAAAAGCTAATACCTTTATTACTTGCATCAGGATTATTTACATGTGTAGGAGTTGGGCGAATTACACCGTTAAATAAATCATCCAGCCCATAAGGTGTAAAAAATTCCCATTCTCCTTGAATATTTACTCGTACTCCTACTGCTGTGGCTGTGTGTAACCAGTTACTAATTCCATCTTCTGTACTGTCAAAAGTCTGGCGCCCCTTACGCCATCTTCCGAAGCTAGCTTGGTTTTTAACGTCAAATATATAGTTAGGAAATTGGTTTGTTAAAGTTTCTTTAGCGCCAAGTTCCTGCGAACGCTCCCCTTCATTATCAAAGAAAGCAATATCAAAGTCTTTAATCACTAATTTACAATCATCATCACCAAATATATGGCGCCATACTGTATTACGAACGGCGCCACCTGCTAACCACCAGTTAGGAAGTTGAAGTTCTGCAATAGCTGGCAATACTTCACCTACTGGAGAATTTAAAAGTATTTGTTTTAGCTGTACTTGGTATGATGTCATTTTGCTGGAAACAGGAAGAAGTAGCTAGTTATGGAAACTCCAATGCATGTAATAAAATTACGTACCCATACTGAACTGACCTTACGCGCGAAGAAAGCACTGCCGTATCCACCAATTAAAGCACCAACTGCCATCAAAATCGCACTTGACCAAACAATAATGCCTGCTGCCATAAAGTGAAGCAAAGCGCAAGCGTTCAAAGTTGTTGCTAACCAGCTTTTTACAGCATTCATCGTGTGAATACTTTTAACACCCATCATTTCTAAGATAGCCAGTATAACAATACCACCACCGCCACCAAAGAAACCTCCATATATAGCAATCAAGAATTGCAAGATAATTACCAACCACATTGGTAATTGAAAACGATTTTGCAACCAGCTATTAATTCGCTTACCAAATGCAAATAGTAACGTGGCAGTTAGCATCAGATATGGAATTAAACCAGCAAAGCTTTTAGAGGAGGTATGCAACAGTATATATGAACCTATCGTTCCTCCTAAAACACTTGCTAAAGTCAGCACGAATAATTCCCAGCGACGAATTGTCATATCTTTACGATAAGCAAATGTTGAAGCAGCAGTTCCCACCCACATTGCTGCTGTGTTCGTTGCGTTCGCTGGTATTGGTGGAACTCCCACAAACATTAATGCAGGAAATGCAATTAAACCTCCTCCACCTGCAACTCCATTCATGGCGCCTGCTATTATGGCAACGGTAAATAAAAATAAATTCGATAACATTAACTTTCCCTCATCGCAACAGTTCGCAGGCGCCGATAATCAGCAGTCCAAGTACCGTTTTTATATAAGATAGGTTTAAGTTGTTCTTCTACTGTTTTAATTATTTCTTGCTGTGTAGAGTTAGCGAAGAATCTACTTGCGAACATCATCAACCAATTTCTTAAACCTGCTTCTCCATCAGGTAAAGGTGTGGGTCGGTCGAATAATACTGCATAGCTAACATCAAAACCCTGCTTTTCTAATGAGGTGGTGTATTCTCCAATGCTAGGGAAATACCATGATAATGGTGATTTTATTTCTAAAGCTTGGTAAAGTGCGTCTGTAATTAATTTGACGTTACCTTTACCGCCAAATTCTGCAATAAAGCGACCTCCAGGCTTTAATGCACGGTAAATAGAATTAATTACTGCTTCTGCCTCTGGTATCCAATGCAACGTAGCATTAGAAAATACTGCATCAAATTCTATATCAAATTGGAATGAGCGCGCGTCTGCTACTGTGAATTCTAAATTCGGATAATTCAGCTTTGCTTTTTCCACCATTGCGGCATCAGCGTCAATACCTGTAACTATGGCGCCATTCTCTGCTATTTTTGCTGTGAGTTGTCCTGTACCACAGCCTACATCTAAGATTTTTTCTCCTGGTTGGGGGGAGAGTAAGTTGAGTAAGTCTTCACCGTATTTCCAGACGAACGCATGTTTACCCTCGTAAAGGGTTGCGTTCCAAGTATTTTGAAGCATTGATTTTAATTCCTAGATTTTATGTGGCGCCTGTATTTACCAGAGTACGTAATATATAAATGATTGTCCAATATATTTTTCGCTGTCTATTAATATATATAAAATATTACTCCTGCGTAAGGTGGGCAGTGCCCACCCTACTCCTAACTCCTAAATTAATAAGATGGAACTGCGACATTTACGTTATTTTGTGACGGTGGCTGAAGAATTACACTTTGGACGCGCGGCAGAACGGTTACACATCGCTCAACCTCCTCTAAGTCAACAAATTCGCCAATTAGAAGATGAGCTTGGTTTTCAGTTATTTCATCGTACTAAAAGAGTAGTACAATTAACTGAAGCTGGAGAAGCGTTTTTATTAGAAGTGCAGAAAATATTTAAGCAACTCGAACAAGCTGTACAAATTGGGCGCCAAACTAGTCGTGGTGAAGCAGGACAATTAGTAATTGGGTTTGTAAGTTCAACTGCATATAATGTGTTACCAGAGATTTTGCGTAAATTCCGTGCTGAAGTTCCAGGAGTCAAGTTAGAACTGCATGAACTCACAACTGACGAACAATGGCGCCATTTACGCGAAGGTAAAATAGATATTGGTTTTGTGCGCCCTCCAATTGAAGAACCTTTATTTGCTACCGAAACCGTATATAAAGAGCTTCTTATTGTCGCGTTACCAGAAGGACATCGATTAGCCAAAGAAACTAGTATCTCAATTAAATCTCTTAGTAACGATGATTTTATATTATTTCCAAGGAACTTTTCCCCTGGTCTTCACGATGCAATGATTAGTTTATGTCAACAAGCTGGCTTTTACCCGAAGGTCACACAAGAAGCTATTCAAATGCAAACAATCGTCAGCTTAGTTGCTGCACAAATGGGTGTAGCAATAGTACCCTCATCACTTCAACATCTTCAGCGTACTGGTGTTATTTATAAACCTATCGAAGAGTTTGTTACTGAAGTTTATATTAATATTATCTGGCGCCGCGATGATATATCCCCAATAGTTCAAAAATTCTTAGAAATTATACTACTTAAAAACAACTTTTAGCCCCCTTAATAAGGGGGGTTGGGGGATCAATCCTCATCAAGTGCAGGAAAATACTCCTCAAACTTCCACAAATCATCTTTATTAGCAACAAACCAAACGCGCGCTTCCTGGTTTAGCTTACTCCACACAATGGACGGCGCCACATCTGGTAAAGCATATCGGTATTCATAACCAAGTACTCGCAAATTCTCTAATACATCATTTGGAACACCTAGTCCTTCCCAGTCAACCTCTATATCAATACCTGACATACAGCTAGCTGGGTTATACATTAATTGTGCCGTGCGTACTAAATCAGCAAAATGTACAGGTTTAATACCAAGAAGCTGAAGCTCAAGTAATTCCTTATCCATCTGAGACATAATGAAAGTAAAATAGGTAAATGTTCTCAATTGGATTTACATACAGAGATTTTATTTTGAGTAACTCCTAAATTACTATTTTAGATTATTTATTCAGACCAGTCCTCAATATTTAATCCAGCTCTTGCAAAGCTGTTATAGCTGCTTCATGACTATCACATAATGCTAGACAATTA
>ERZ1066120.298-NODE-298-length-49551-cov-9.985655_pt1 | contig 49551 bp, 50 predicted proteins | sample MGYA00382767_ERZ1066120 | MGnify/ENA primary metagenome ERZ1066120 (study PRJEB33369, sample SAMEA5778350) | biofilm metagenome | biome: Industrial cooling water; feature: Water cooling tower basin; material: Biofilm | place: United Arab Emirates | collected...
CCCGCCGACGTGGGCGTGGAAGAGGTCGGCGTTGTCGGTTGAGTTGCGGCGGCGCTTGGCGTCGAAGTTGATGCCGCCGCCCCTCAGCCCGCCCGCCCGGAGCAGGATGAGCATCGCCTCGGTCCACTCGTAGAGGTCGAGCGGGAATTGGTCGGTGTCCCAGCCGTTCTGGTAGTCGCCCCGGTTGGCGTCGAGCGAGGCCAGCATCCCGGCGTCGGCGGCCACCTGGCACTCGTGGGCGAAGGTGTGGCCCGCCAGCGTGGCGTGGTTCACCTCGACGTTGATGCCGAAGTCGTTCATCAGTCCAAACTCCCGCAGGAAGCCAATCACCGTGGCGCAGTCGTAGTCGTACTGGTGTTTGGTGGGTTCCATCGGCTTGGGTTCGATGAAAAACTTGCCCTGCCAGCCCCGTCCGCGGGCGTAGTCGACGGCCATGTGGAGCATCCGGGCGAAGTGCTCGCGCTCGCGCTGCATGTGGGTGTTGAGCAGGCTCATGTAGCCTTCGCGCCCGCCCCAGAACACGTAGCCTTCGCCGCCGAGGTCGATGGTGGCGTCGAGGGCGGTTTTGATCTGCGCCCCGGCCTGGGCCACGACGGCGAAGTCGGGGTTGGTGGAGGCCCCGTTCATGTAGCGGTAGTGGCTGAAGAGGTTGGCCGTGCCCCAGAGCAATCTCACGCCGGAGTCGGCCTGTTTTTTGCCGAGCACCTCGACCATGGCCCGCACGCGGTCCTCGAATTCCACGGGGTCGGTGGCCTGGTCAATCACGTCGAGGTCGTGGAAGCAGTAGAACGGCGCGCCGATTTTGGTGATGAATTCAAAGGCCGCGTCGGCCTTGTCTTTGGCCCGCTGGAGCGCGTCGTCGGCTTGGTCCCACTCGTAAAAATGCGTCGGGCCGCCGAAGGGGTCGAGGCCCGTGCCGCAGAAGCTGTGCCAGTAGGCGATGGCGAAGCGGAAGTGCTCCTTCATGGTTTTGCCGGCCACCACGCGGTCGGCGTCGTAGTAGCGAAAGGCCAGCGGGTTGTCGGTGTCGGGGCCTTCGTAGGCGATTCGCCCGATGCCGGGGAAGTACTCTTTTTCGCCAAGCAGAATGCTCATGATTGGGGAAGAATTGGGGTTTAGGGTTTGAAATTGGTCTGAACCGCGATTGGCCTGGATTCACGGATTCACCGGATTACATTCAAAAAATCAGAATTATCCTTTGAAAATCGGGTCTCAGCCATCCTATAAATCTTTAAATCCTGGCCAATCGCGGTTCAGACACCAACCGCCAGCGCAAACGGCGGCAGCGTCAGCACGTCCGTTTCCTGGGCGGGCGCACCCACGCGGGCCAAAGTTAGCGTATTTCCCGCCGCGTCGGCGAAGGTTTCCGGGTTGGTCGTCGTTTCGGTCAAATTCGTTTCGTCCAACAACCGGAAGGTCAGGGCTTTCAATTCCGTCGGCAGCCGCAGGCGCACGGACGTCGGGCCGTGGTTGGCGAGCAACAGTTTCAGGAAACCTTCCTTCCGCAGCAGCAGGCTCGTTATCGAGAGCGGCTGGGTCGTTTCCGTCCTCAACACCTCACCACCCGCGTGGGTCTGGGTTTCCCGCAAAAGCAGGTAAACCGGAAAAACGACCGCTCCGTCGGCGGTCATCAAACCGCGTTCGGCCGAATCTTCAAAATACGTGATGGCTTCGGCCCCGCCTTCGGCGAGGTGTTTCAGGCTGGCGAGCGTCCAGCCCGCCGCCCAGAGCGAGGGCTGACGCGGGTCGGTGCGGCGTTCGTCCGAAACGACGCGGGCCGTTGGGTCGTGGGTGTAGGGGTTGAACCGCCGCCGCAGCGTGACGGGCGACACCCACACCGGTTTGTCGGGGTAAATCGCCTGGGCTGACCGCACCACGTCGCCCTGGGCCTCGGCGTTTTCGACGAGCGAAAGGGGATCGAAGGCGTGTTCCTGGGGGTGAATGGCAAAGGCCACGAAATCAAAACCCGTTGGGTCGAAGCGATTCCGGTTGAATTCGGTGAAGTTGAAATCCGTCCCCGCGCCAAAGTCCGCGTCGGGAAGGGCAGTTCTCAGGGTTTGCAGGGCCGGTTGCAGCGCGGCCGCGTCGGTGACGAGGGCGTTCTCCGAGAAAAGCAGCACCCCCGCCACGGCCACCTCGTGCTGGCGGACGAGGTCGAGAAAGCTTTGTACATCCCCCGCTGCATCGCCGCCCAGGTGCAGGGCCGCGAGCAGGGCCGAGTTGGCGGCTTTCACCCGCTGAAGGCCCGCAACGAAGTTTTCGGGGCTGTTTCCAAAAAAATCCACCCGCACGTGGTGCAGCCCCAACGCCGCCAGGTAGGCCGCGCTCGCTTCCGACTCGCTTTCGCCGATGTTTGCCACCGTGCCGAGGCGTGGCAGGCGGGCGGTGGCGTCGAGCAGGGCCAGGTCCACCACGAGGGACTCGTCGGCGAGGGCGGCGGCGGTTTCGGAGGCTGCTTCTTCAACCCGGAACCGCACCGTCTGCTTCACGCGGTCGCCCGGCTGAAGTTGAACGGGCCGGGGCTGCGAAAGCGGCGTGCAGAACGTTTTGAAGGAAGCGTCCGTCCAGTTGCGCTGGTCTTCGGTTTCGAACAAGTCGCCTTCAAAATCGAGCCGGTACCAGCCGCCGTTCGTCGTTTGCCAGCGCATGCCGGTCAAGGCGAGAAACGGAGCGCCCGGCGAGATTTCGGTGGGGAAAACCGACGTTTCGGTTTCGCCGTGTTCATGCAAAAGCTCCGCTGGTTGACCGGCGCAGGCTTTCGGCGGGTGCAGTACGCAGAACCCGGCCCGGTTGCGCTGAATGGCTTTCAACGCTTCACCTTTGATTTTAAACACCACCGAGCCGTCGGCCTCGCCGCAGATGGTCACGTCCCAGCGAAAAACGGCTTCGCCCGCCCCGTTTTCGTGGTGGCACTGGTACGAAACGGCGAACGAATCGTGCTGCACGTCAAGCCGTTCGTCGCTCAGGTGCGGCGCGTAGGTGCCCCAGTTTTCGTCGCGGAGGGCGAAGTAAATCATTCGCAGCACCTCCTCGCCGCCGTGGCGGAAGTGGCGCAGGAAACCGTTCTCGTAACTCAGGTGTAGCGGCCCGGCGCGCAGGGACGTGGGAATGGGGTAGGGCTGGTCGGAGCCGTGGAGGGTTGGGGTCATGAACGCGTCAAATTAAAAAACCGCTCCCCCGTGGGGAGTGTGGGGCGGCAAAAAAGGCAGCCGGGTCAGTTTTTCAAAAACAAATCCACGTTCCCCGCGTCGATTTCCACCTGCCCCGTACTGACCGCCGAGGGCACGGCCACCACGCCCGCCTTCCGGTCGTTGCTCGTCAGCGCATTGGTGCGGTGCACCAAATCGTGGAGGAACTGCGCCCCGTACCAGGTGAACAATTCCCGTTTCTGCCCGACGAGGTGCTGAATCACGCCCTGCTTGACCAGCTTCAGGTGCTGCTCCTCGGCATCCACGGTCGTGATTTTCACGGTGCCTACTTTCCCGGCTTCCTTCACCGCCAACGCAATGCCCGGCCCGGTTTCGGAGGTGAAGCCGCACAGTCCGGCCAAATCGGGGTGGGCCGAGAGCAGGTCGGCGGCCACGCGGGCGGCGTCTTCCAAATCGCCCTTCACGCCGTAGTTGCCCAGGAATTCCATCTTCGGGAATTTTTTCAGCGCGTCCTGAACGCCGCGAAACCCGGCTTCCTGGTTGCTTAGCCCGAAAATGCCCAGGCAGGCTACCTTGCCCTTGCCGCCCGTGTGCCGGGCCATCGCTTCGCCCTGCAACCGGCCCATTTCGTACCAATCCGTGCCGAGGAAAGAATTTCGGTTCGACTTCACGTCGGAGTCGTACACGACCGTGGGGATGCCCGCCGCCACGGCCCGGTTGATGGCCTGGGCGATGCCGGGGTCGGTGCCGTTGATGAGCAGCCCGGCGGGACGCGTGCCGATGACCTGCTCGATGGCGGCAATCTGGCCGGGAATGTCCCAGTCCGCCGGGCCGATGATGCTGGTTTTCACCCCGTGCTCCTTGCCCCAGGCCAGAAACGCCTTCTGGTCGTGGTTGACGTAGAGCGGCAGGTTGATCAGCGGCGTGACCATGACGTATTCCTCCTCGCCCTCGGCGAAGGTGACGGCGGCTTGGGCCGTTTCGGTGGCGACGGTCGTTTGCTGGGCTTGGCGGGGGGGCAGTTCGCAGGCCGTGAGAAGCAGCAGTAGGAGTAGTTTTTTCATTTGAAATAGATTTTAACCACAGAGTGCGCAGAGTTTTTCACACAGGACACAGAGACTCTGCGAACTCTGTGCAGAAACTCTGCGCACTCTGTGGTTAAAAAATGAGTTACTTTTTCTTCAAAACAAACACCCAATCATCGCTTAACTCCTTCGGGTACTGAAACGCCCCGTTGGCTTTGGCATCGCAGTCGGGCAAGGCTGTTTTTTCGCCCGTTCGCGGGTTGAACATCGTCACCGCGAAAACGCCCGCATCGCGGGGCAGCGATACCCGGCAGGACGACAAGCGGCTGTATACCAGGTATTGCCGCCCTGCGTCTGCCAGGCAGAGGTTGCCAAAATTGACCAGTTCGTCGCGCGGTTCGAGCTTCCAGAACTCGGTTTGCTCAAAAATTTCCTTCATGTGCTTGTAGTACGGCAGCATCGTCATCGCGTCGTTGCCCCGGCCGTTAATCCAGCCGCCGCCCGTGTCGGCCCCCGCGCCGGTACCTTCGGTGGCCCGTTCGCCGGTGGTCTGGTGGCCTCCCGCCATCACGATTTCCCAGGCCAGGCGGCGGCGATTGTCGGCGTTGCGGCCATTAGGCACTTTGGTGGCCGTGGCCCCGCAGCCCCACACCGGGTAGTGGTCCTCGTAGCCGTACTCCTCGTTGATTTGGGGCAGAATCCGCCCCGTTTCGGCTTGCTTGCGGCGGCACTCGCTGATGAACGCGTAGCCGCCGCACTCGTCCCACGACTGGTAAAGCACCATGTCCACCCAGGGCGCTTTTCGGAACGGAAACTCGGCGTTTCCGTGGACGGAAATCAGGTGCTTTACCGGGTCAACGGCCTTGAGCAGGGTGCCCATTTTGTCCACCCAGGCTTCGTTGCGGAACAGGTGGTACTCGTTGGTCACGTCCCAGAGCACGTTTTCGAAAGCCGCGTACCGGGCGGCGGCGTAGCGGTAGTAGCGCTGCTCGTCGGCATTCCCCATGTTCGTTTTCTTGAACGGATCGCAGCCGTGGTCGAGGCCATCCACGTAAAAAATGAGCGAGACGAGTATGCCCTTCTGCCGGGCGTAGTCCACGAGGCGGTCGAGTTTCTGCCAGTGGGCCACGTTGAAGCGGGTCACGTCGAAGCCGGGGTTGTCGAGGTCGTCGGGGCGTTGGGCCACCCAGGGTGTGAGTTTGAAGGTGAAGTTCTTCGATTCCTTCACGAGCGGCTCGGCCCAGCGGGTGCCGTCGTCCTGCCGGGCGTTCATCGCCACCCGAATCCGGTTGATGCCGTGGCGGGCCAGCCGGTCGAGGGCGGCGCGGATGACGGCCTCGTCTTTCCAGCCCAGCAGCCAGTAGGTGGTGGTGCTGTTCCAGAAAAAATGCTCGCCCGTGCCCTCAAACACGAAATGCCAGGGGTGCGCCGGGTCCACGCGTAGCGGCCCCTTCCGCGTGGATTTAACCACCGTGAATGTGCCCGACACCGTCTCCCGTTTGCAACCCTGCTCGTAGGTCAGGGTGTAGCGGTACGGGCCGGGTTTCGACGGCATGAACCGCACTTTCGCCGTGCGTCCGTCCGGCGCGTCGCAGAACCCTTCGGCCTCGGTAACCTGCCCGGTTTCGTCGGTGAACCGCCCCGTCAGCGTCGCGTCGGCGAAGGGGTTGTAGGGCGTGGGCTTTTTCAGCGTCAGCGTGCCTTCCCAGAAATCGTAGGTTTCCACCGTTGCTTTCGGCGCGGAGAACGTGAAGCCGAAGGGTTTTTTCTGGGCGAGGGTGAGGTGGGAAAGGAGGAGAAGGAATTTCATGAAATTAGACGTCAGACAGGTATCACAGTGACGAGAGGTGGATACAGCAGGAATTTTTCGTCGGCGGAAATAATGGGTACGTTTTCAGCCAACGCCGTCGCTAAAAGCAGGCGGTCCAACGGGTCTCGGTGGTCAGGAAATAGTGGAATCGAGTGGTAGGCGGAGATGTGGGAGGAATTGATTGGCACGAGTTGAAAGCCGTCGTTAAACAATTGTTTTTCCAATTCCCCAACTGTAATCGTCACTTCAGCCAGTTTGCCAACTTTCTGCTTAATTGCTATTTCCAAGAGGCTAACGTGACTGATGCCGATGACATGACTTTGCAAAATTTCCCGTACGGCAAGCGAAATTTTTGTCGAATTGGCAAGCGACCAGATGACAACTTGGGTATCGATTAAGTACTCCATCACATATAATCAGCAAAGTCTTCAAGCGGTTCATTGAAATCATCAGGAATGGATATTTTTCCTTCCAAACTGCCCAAGCGGACACCTTTGGAGGGATGCCCATCCAATTTATTAGAAGAGTTTATTTTGACGGCTCCCCGATTGATTACTATTTCCATTTGCTCATTTTCATGTTCAATGAAGATTACCACAACTTTCGCTTTGTCAGTTGCGGGAGGCGGTTCTGTTAGTGTAACAGTACCGTTTTCGTAGATTCCTTCGATGACCTTTTCCATGAAATTTCAGATTTTGAGAGCAATGCGACAAACAAAATCAATTCACTTCTTTTTACGAGGTTGTCCTCCGGAAGGCGTTGAGATAGTGAAAACGCTTTTTGTAGTCTTTATTGGGTGTGATTTTTTACTAAGCGCAGCATTGCGCTTACGAGCCTTTGCACTACCTTTAAATAGCTTCTGTTGGTCAGTTTTGGGCTTTTCCATGAGACTTCTAAGATTTTTTCCAAAGATAACCAAAATCACCCCACCCTCTTCTTCACCACCTGGTCCAGCCAAATGGCTCCAATCAGAATCAGCCCCAGGATGATTTCCTGCCAGTAGCCCGATACGCGGGCGATGACCATGAGGTTGCCCACCAGCCCCATGAACAGCGACCCCAGCAGCGCCCCGACGATTTTGCCCTGCCCCCCGGCCAGGCTCGCCCCGCCCAGAATCACCGCCGTAATCACGCGCAGTTCCAGCCCCCGCCCCGAGGTGGACATGGCCGCACCCAGCCGCTTTCGTAGGTTCCTTCAATGGTCGTGAGCACCGTTTTCAATGTTTTTGACGAAGGTACGCATTCGGTCGGTTGAGTTGACCGGCACTGCCCGTTTAGACCATTTCTGGTTAATTTCTCCGAAAATACCCCCGCCAAACTTGCGAATCTCTCCCGTCGCCCGCAAGTTTGCCGAAGTGCCCCGCCCATGACGTCGTCCCTACTTTACATAATTACCCGCGTAGCGGCTCCCCGCCTGCGCATCACCATCAAACCCGCCGCGTCGGTCACCGAGGCCGAGTTTAGCGAAATCTTCGCGCTCTACGCCCCGGCCCACCACGCCAGTGAAGCGGAAGTCCGCCAGCGCCTTGCCGACGGCCTCGACCTCATGGCCCTGTTCCGCTACCGGGTCACGGGCCAACTCGTCGGCCTGACGGGTCTGCGGGCCGCCGAAGTGCCCCTGCCCGGCGGCCAGGTGGCTTACTCGTTTTACCTGGGCCTCTCGTACGTGGCCCCCGAAGCGCGGGGCAACAGCCTGATTCAGCTCACCGTGCTGGCCATCTACCTCCGCTACCGCCTGCGCCACCCACTCAATGCGGTGTACTTCTGGTCCGACGCCATCAGCTACAAACCCTACCTGGTGATGTGCCGGTACCTGCGCCGGGGGTACCCCAACCGCCGTTTTCCCACGCCCCCCACCGTGCAGGCGCTCATCAAGGCGCTCGGGCAGAGGCACTACGGGGCGCAATTCGACCCGGCCACCGGCACCGTCCGCAAGCAGTACAACCGCCTCCGCCCCGACACGGCCCCCATCCGACCCGACGACCTCGCCGACCCCGACATCCGGTTTTACGCCGAACTGAACCCCCGCCACGCCCAGGGCGACGGACTCATCGTGGCCGCTCCGGCGAACCTCGAAAACCTGTGGTTTTTCCTCCGAAAAAAATGGAGGTCGGGGAAAAAACCGGTCGCGGCGGGTCAAAACGCCCGGTCGGTGCCCTGAGGCTTGTTTCGTTTTCCCATGCAACTCACTGCTTTCCGGGCTTACCGCCTGCGCATCCCGTTCCGAAGCCGGTTCAGCCACGCCCTCGCCAGCCGCGACCGCACCGACTCGGTGCTGCTGGCCCTGACCGACGCCGAAGGCCGCGTGGGGTACGGTGAAGGCACCCCCCGCCCCTACGTGACCGGCGAAACCGCCGACCGCGTCGGGCGAACCCTGCTGGCCGCGGCAGGACGGCTCGTCGGGGCCGACCTCCCGACGGTACACGCCCTCCAAGAGCGCCTCGACGCCGACCCCACCCTCGCCAGCGCCCCCTCGGCCCGCTGCGCCCTCGAACTGGCCCTGCTCGATTTGATGGGCAAAACCAGCCACCAACCCGTCCTCGACTTGCTGGGCACGCCCCGCGCGGAGCGGGTGTTTTACAGCGCCGTCGTCGGAACCGACCACCCGGAGCAACTCGCCAAACTGGCCCAGCGCATCGCGCAGGTGGGGGTGCGGCAGGTCAAGCTCAAGGTGGGTGCCGACGCGGCCCGCAACCGGGAGGCGGTCCGGCTGCTGCGCGGCATCCTGGGCGAAGGCGTGGAACTCCGCGCCGACGCCAATGCCGCCTGGAGCCTCGACGAAGCCCCCGCCCACCTCGCCACCCTGGCCGACGAAGGCGTGTTTCACGTCGAACAACCCCTGTCCGCCGCCGACCGCGACGCCTGGCTGGCCCTGCGCACCCGCATCGGGCGGGACGTGCGGGTGTGCGCCGACGAGAGCGTGTGCACCCTCGCCGACGCCCGCTGGCTGGCCGAGCACCGCGCCGTGGACGGCTTCAACCTGAAGGTGAGCAAGCACGGGGGCATCGGGCCGACGCTGGCGGTACACGAACTGGCGACGCAGAACGGGCTTTTTTGCCAATTGGGCTGTCACGTGGGCGAGACCTCCCTGCTCTCGGCGGCCGGGCGGCTCGTGGCCGCGCTCACCGGCGACCTCCGCGCCTGCGAAGGCTCCTACGGCCTGCTTCTGCTCGAAAACGACCTGACCCCCGCCCCGCTGCAAGCGGGTTTCGAGGGTGTGGGCACGCTCGCCGAACTGCGGCGGCCCGGCTTGGGGGTGGAGGTTGAGTTGGATGGGGTGAGGGGGTTTTTGGAACCGGTTGTGGCGTGATTGTAAACAATTAAAGAGTGGCTCAGGGGAACTGTTTACCTCAAAAAATGCCCGTCATTGGCGCGACTCTCATAGAGCCGAAGGGCTTTTTCTGGGCGAGGGTGAGGTAGGAAAGGAGGAGAAGGAGGGGAAGGAGTTTCATGGAGATATTCAGAAAGACTTAAATTTTTCAAGAATTTCACGAATCGTACTGTCTTGAACTTTGTAAGGTGAAATCAGGGATTTTATTGTTTCAATCTGAATTTGCTCGTCGTATTGACTCCAGTTATCAATGTTAGAAATGTGAACGTATACTTTTTTCAAAAAATGAGAATAGTTTTCAATGTAGTCGAAATGATTGGGCAGTGCTTTACTATGCAGTTTGTCGTATTTTTTCATTTCCTCGTGCAGCTCTCTTTTTAATATTTCCAGTATCTTACCAGTTATCGGGCTAACCGCGACGTGTCTTGCTTCGTTTTCATCAACTCCAAATTTGATAAAATGTAAAGCTTTTTGGAGTAGAATTAATTCAGACGTTTCTTTGATTTCCATTTTTATAGATAAGTTAGAGTTTGATTAAGCTCAATCAAAATCTTCAAGCGGCTCGTTAAAATCGTCGGGAATACATATTTTGCCTTCCAAACTTCCAAGCCTTACGCCTTTCTTTTCTTCCAGAAAAACGACGATTACTTTCGCCTCGCCAATGATGGGCGGCGACTCACTCAGCGTAATGGTGCCGTTTTCATAGGTTCCTTCGATGGCAATGAGCATGATTTCGAGATTTTTGTTGAAGCGTGATTTATTTGAATAGTTTGATTACCTCTATGAACGAATTAGCTTCGTAAATCTTCATCACTAACTCATTGATGTCCCAAGACTCCGACCAGTATTGTCTATGCTTTTTTACTTTTGTGATTAGTTCATCTTTTAGATTATCAATATTGACTTTCTCAGATTCAGAAAATTTATGCCTTACTTTTATTTGTCTCCCTTTGAGCAAAGGGTTCCAGCCCCATAAACCCACATATCCAATTTTTTGCGTTTCTAAAATGTGATACTTCATTCCTATTGCATCAATATACTTTACTCCCTTGAACACTCCAGCTTTGAATAATTCATCGCTTGTGTACTCAAGTGACTTCACACTTTCGAAGTAATAAACCATGTTGTCCTTTTCTTTCAAACAAAGAATTGGAAAGTTCATAATTCAAAGAAATATATTGAAAAATCTTTTCGTCACCCCACCCGCCGCTTCACCACCTGGTCGAGCCAAATGGCCCCAATCAGAATCAGCCCCAGGATGATTTCCTGCCAGTGGCCCATCAATCCACCAACACCAACCGAATCCGGCCCGGCAACACGACCGACACGTTGGCAAAACTGCGAAAATCCTTCGCGTTTTCGGTGACGATGTAAAAACAGCGCATTTTCTGGCTCAGGGCGTACTGCACGGCGTCTTCCCAATCGCCACCCGCGACGGCCAGCGCCGTTTGCAGGTCTTTTTCGGTGAGGTCGATGATGTGGTACTGCGCTAGGATGCGTTTCACTTCGGCGTCGATTTCCGCTGCCGTGAACTTGGCCCGCTTGTCCAGCGTGGCCGCCACCTGCACCACCGACAACGCCGCCACGTACAACCTCGCTCGGGGTCGGGCGCGGAGGTAGCGCACCGCCGTCGCGGAAACGGCCCCGCGTTTTTCCTGCCGTTGCCGAAACAGCGCGTCGTTGATGAGCACGTTGGCGTCGAGGAAAACGTGGGTTGTCAGGTTTTTCACAGCAACACGTCTTTGAACTGCTCCCGCTCGTGCTGGCTGAGCAGGTCGGTGTTCTGGTTAATCCACCGGCGGATGGCGGAGTCGTTGAGGTCGCTGAGCGTGAGGTTGGCTTTTTTAAGCATCACGCTGAGCAGGGGCAGCAGGCTGGAATCCACCTGCACCGTTTTTTTCACCTTCGGGGGCTGTTTCTGGGCCATAGTCGTTCTTTTTTCCAAAGATACCCAAAATCACCCCACCCGCCGCTTCACCGCCTGGTCCAGCCAAATGGCCCCAATCAGAATCAGCCCCAGGATGATTTCCTGCCAGTAGCCCGACACGCGGGCGATGACCATGAGGTTGCCCACTAACCCCATGAACAGCGACCCCAGCAGCGCCCCGACGATTTTGCCCTGTCCCCCGGCCAGGCTCGCCCCGCCCAGAATCACCGCCGTAATCACGCGCAGTTCCAGCCCCCGCCCCGAGGTGGACATGGCCGCGCCCAATCGTGAGGCGAGCAGGATGCCGGCCACGCCCGCCAGCCCCGCCGAGAGCACGAAGGCCCAGGTCATCATCCGTTGAGTGCGGATGCCGGAGAGTTCGGCGGCGCGGGCGTTGGCCCCAATGTAGTAGTAGCGCCGGAAAAACGGCGTCCGGTTGGCCAGGAACGCGAACACGCCCACCGTGAGCAGCATGTACCAGATGGGCATTTGCAGGCCCAGCAGCTTCGACTGCCCGAGGGCGTTGAACCAGTACGGCAGGTTCTGGATGCCCGCGCCGCTCACCATCAGCGCCCCGCCCCGCACGATGCCCATCATGGCCAGCGTCTGAATCATGGGGTTGATGCCCACGCGGGCGATGAGCAGGCCGTTGACCCAGCCGATGCCCAGCGCCGCGCCGAGGCCCGCCGCCACCGCCAGGGGCACGGGCACGGCGTAGTGGTACATCAAGGCCGCCGCCAGTCCGCCCGAAAACGCCACCACCGACCCCACCGAGAGGTCGAAAGCCCCCGCCACGAGCAGCAGCATCATGCCCACGGCCACGATGGTGTCGATGCTGAGGTTGAGCAGCACCTGGCTGAGGTTTTCGAACGTGGGAAAATTCTGCGGAAAAACCAGACTCGCGACCACGACGACGAGGGCAATGGTGAGGGCGAGGGTGTAGACGCGGTCCTGGAGGAGGGTTTTCAAGGTGGGTTTGGAGGTAGTGGTTGCAAATGTATTTAAATCCCCCTTTGAAGGCAGGGCTGTTAAGTTCTGATTGGGAACGCTAAAAATGTTCAATTTTCAATGCTCAATTCTCAATGTTCAATGATTGAAAGTCAGAGAAATAACCCATTGAACATTGAGAATTGAGCATTGAAAATTGAACATTAGGTTCAAGCATTTGAGAACTTAACAGCCCTGCCCTTTGAAGGGGGTTAAGGGATGTTTGGGTCGGAATGGAGATGCTTTCATCTCCCAGCCACATCCCCCTAACCAATATCCATTGTGGCCCCTTCAAAGGGGGAATTTTTACCGCTCGGGGAAGTTAGCCCCGACGCCAGCGCCAGCACCCGCTCTTCGGTCGCTTCGGCGCGGGAGAGCTGCCCGGCCAGGCGGCCCTGGTGGATGACGACGACGGTGTCGGCGAGCGCCAGCAGTTCGGGCAATTCGCTCGAAATCAACAGAATGCCCTTGCCCTCGGCGGCAAGTTGGCGGAGCAACTGGTACACCTCGAACTTCGCCCCGACGTCGATGCCGTGGGTGGGTTCGTCCACGATGAGCACGTCCGGGTTGGTGAGCAGCCAGCGGGAAAGCACGACTTTCTGCTGGTTGCCGCCGCTGAGGTTCACCGCTTTCTGCCGCACCGAGGGCGTGGCGATGCGGAGTTTTTCCCGAAAACCTTCCGCCAGCGAAGCGGCTTTTTTTTCGGAAAACCAGCGCCCAGCGACGGCGGCGCGGAGGTTAGCCGAAACGACGTTTTCGGCGACGGGCATTTCCAGAAAAACCCCGCTTGACTTCCGCTCTTCGGGCACGTAGCCTACGCCCCGCCGGATGGCCTCCGCCGGGTGGTCGGCGCGGTAAGGCTGGCCGTTCAACCTAATTTTTCCCGAAACAACCGGGTCGGCCCCGAAAATGGCTTTGGCAATCTCGGTGCGGCCCGCGCCCACCAACCCGGCCAGCCCGAGGATTTCGCCCCGGTGCAGGGTGAACGACACGTCGCGGAAGCGTGCGCCGGTGAGGTTTTCGACCGAGAGCAGCACCTCGTCGGTTTTTGCCGAAACGCCTTCGATTTGGTGTAAATCCCTGCCTACCATCAGCCGAATCAGTTCGTTCGGCGTCAGTTCCGAAGCCGGGCGGGTGGCCTGCCAGCGGCCGTCTTTCAGCACGGTGATGCGGTCGGCGAGGTGCCAGATTTCCTCCATCCGGTGCGAAATGTACACGATGCCAACGCTCCGCTCGCGCAGCCGTTTCACCACACCGAAGAGCACCGCCGTTTCACGCTCGGTGAGAGAGGCGGTGGGTTCGTCCAGGATCAACAATTGCGGGTTTTTGGAAAGTGCCTTCGCGATTTCGACCATCTGTTTCTGCCCAGGGGAAAGCCGCTCCACGGGCGTTTTGGGCGAGATGCCCTTGATTTGCAGTTCGGCGAGCAAGCTTTCGGTCTGGTGGTAGAGGGCGGGGTAGTCGATGAGGCCGAGGGCGGTGCGGGGTTGGTTGTTGGCGAAAATGTTTTCGGCCACGTTGAGCGGGTCGGCGAGGCTGCGCTCCTGGTACACGATGGCGATGCCGAGTTCGGCGGCGCGTTGCGGGTTGGGAATGGCGACGGGCTGACCATCAAGCAAAATTGCCCCCGAATCGGGCTGGAGGTTGCCCGCCAGCACGTTCATCAGCGTGCTTTTCCCGGCCCCGTTTTCCCCGCACAGCGCGTGGACTTCGCCAGGCTGCACGTCGAGCGACACGCCGTCGAGGGCGCGCACGCCGGGGAAGGTTTTGGTGATGGTTGTTAGGTTTAGCTGCATTTGTCTGAACCGCGATTGGCCTGGATTTTAGGATGGACAGGATGAAAGGCAACAAATCAGAATCATCCTCAAAAAATTCGTGTCAGCCATCCTGCAAATCCATCAATCCCGGCCAATCGTGGTTCAGACGAACCACATTTCCTGTCTTCGCCGATTCGTACGCTGCCCACACGAGGCGGGCGGTTTCAAAATTATCGGTGGCGACCATTTCCGAAGCGCCTTCGCCGCGCAACTGCTTCAAAATATTTCGATTGCAATCGACGATGGAGCAGTGGACGAGGGCGTAGTCGGGGTTGACCCAGTCGTAGAGCGCCGGCGGGTCGGCTTTCAGGGTCTCGACGCCCTGCCGGGTCGTGATGGTCAGGGCGTTGTCGTAGGAAAGCGTGACGCTGCCTTCGCTGCCTTCGACGACGTAGAACGATTCGGGAAACGGGTCGCGGGCGAAGCGGGAACTGAACGACAATTCCACGACCGATTCGACGCCGCTGCGGTGGCTGAGCAGCGTCGTGGCCACGTCCTCCCCGCGCACGGTGGGGTTGACCGTGGTAGTTCGGCAGTACACCTGCGAAACCTCGCCGAACCAGAGCCGGGCCACGTCGAAGAGGTGCGAACCCACGTCGGCCAGGGCCAGGTGCTTTACTTCGCGCAGGGCAGGCTGGTTTTCAAACACCGGGAACGCGTGGCAAAACTGGAGCCGTGAACGGAAGGGTTTGCCGATGGTTTCGGCGTCCAAAATTTCCTTGATGCGCCGCACCGGGGCCTGCCAGCGCCAGTTTTCGTGAACGAAGGCCGGCACGTTTGCCGCCCGCGCGGCGGCGAGCATGGCCTGGGCGTCGGCCAGCGAATCGGCCATCGGTTTTTGGCAAATGACCGGCAGGCCGTGCGCCACGACCTTCTCGACCAGCGCCCGGTGGGTTTCGACCTGCGTGATGACGTCCACGAAATCCAATTCGGCGGCGTGGTTGCGGAGCAGTTCGTCGGGGTCGGCGTAGGCGTGGGAAGCACCGAAGCGGTCGGCCAGCGCCTGGGCACGGCTTAAGTCGCGGTCGCAGGTGGCGAGCAGTTTCACACCGGGCAGTTCGAGCCAGCCGGGGACCTGGTAGTTGGCCCAGAAGCCGGCGCCGAGAACGGCGAAGTTGAGTTCTTGCATGGGTTGGTTGTCTGAACCACGATTCGCAGGATTTTAGGATTGACAGGATTAAAATTCAAAAAGCAAAAGCAATATCCTGTCAATCCTAAAATCCTGCGAATCGTGGTTCAGACAGAAAGTTCAACGAGTTTTCATCTTCAAAACCACCTCCCGCAACGCCCCCTCCCCGCCCACGTTCCCCGGAAACACCACGTACGTCAGCCCCGGAAAGCGGGTTTCAGTGCCGGTTTGCCAGACGGGCACGCCGGGCAAAATTTGGCCCCGGACCAGCGCCCGCCGCACGCCGAGGCCCTTCACGGCCAGGTCGCTGGAGGTAATGCCTCCTTTGGCAATCAGGTAGCGCGGGCGGACGGCGAGCCGCCGCACCAATTCGACCAGCCCCGCCGACACGCGGTTGACGAGGCGCAGGCTTTCGGTGGGGTCGGCGGTTTGGACGAGGTCGCGGCTGGTGAAGGCCACCACATCGCGACCATCCCACAACGCCGCCTCGACGACCTGCCGGACGCGCTCCACTTCGGCCTCAAAGTCGTCGCTCAGCAGTTTCGGCACCGCGATTTCCACGCCCTCCACCGCGCCGCTTGCGAGCAGGTTCGTCAATTGGGCCGTGGTTTTGGGCACGTAGGAACCGACGACGGTCAGCCCTCCGGTGCGGTTTTCCGAATCAACCAACTCCGCTTTTTCGAGCAAAGGCCGCGTTTGTAATCCTGCGGCGGCTTGCACCCAGGAGGCGGCGGTGCGAAAGATAAACCGTTTTTCGGGGAGGCGTTGCATCGCCCTGACCACGACTTCCAAATCGCGCAGCGAAAGCGCGTTGACGACCACGATTTGGGCATTTTTCAACGGTTTCAACCGGTTTGCCACCGCGTCGGGGCCACCCTGCCGGATGGTTTCGAGCGAAAGCGAAACCACGTCGTCCGCCCGGATTTCTCCGCCCGTTTTTTCCTCGACCCAGGCTTTCAAATCGGAGTTGCGGTAGCCAAACGTCGCGTCGCGGGCGAAGGGCGTGTCGGCAGCGGACGTAAGGGTTTCGCCTTCGGCAATGAAATGCACGTCGTGGGCCGTGAGACGACCGCCTTCGCGGAAAAACGGGGCGAGCAGCCACGCGTCGGCTTGCTGGCCCCAGCCCCGTTCGAGGGCGGCGGGTTCGGCGGGGAAATGCCCGCGGAGGGTCGAATCACCCCGGTTGACGAGGGTGTAACGCCGCCCGGTTTGCCGCGAAACGGCGTCGAGGCGGCGGGCCAGGGTTTCGTGCAGGTCGGTCGTTTCGGCTTCGGTCAGGCTGCGGGAGTTGGTCAGGATGTAGAAAACGGGCGTTCCCCGGCGAAATTCGGCGTCGATGGTTTCTTCGCTCCACTCGGTCAGCACGGGCACGTCGTACACGGTCTGGGTGCCGGTGGGGTCGTCGTCGAGCACGACGAGGGTTTCGGCTGTCCGGCGGTTGTGCGCCTGGATTTCGGGCAGCAAGTCTTCCGGCCATTCGGGAGGAACGCTGTTGATTAATTCAGAGAGGGTGGCGTAAACGAGCATTTGCGACAGAAAGACCAGTTTCTGACTTTTTTACTGATGTCACGGCATCTCCGCCCGCCCTACCGTCAGCTAAATCAAACGGCAATGCGGGGAAAGCCCCTCCGGGGCTGAACAGCAATTTTGAATTTTAGCCCCAGCGGGGCTTCACCGTCTTGCCGTTTGCTTTAGCTGACGGAGGCAGGGTTGACGATACAGCCATTTTCTAATTGCCCGTCAACTCCACCTGCACGCCGTCAGTGGCGGTTTTGTCGAGAAAAAGGGCCCGCTTCCCCTGCGTACCCTGGTGCGGCTGGGGCGCGGGCGGGATGCCGGTCTGGGCCTCGACGGTTTCAAACGCCTCACCGATGTCGTCCACCTTCAGGCAAAAGTGGTGCAGCCCGCCGCCGGTTTGCTTCACCCACTGATCGAGGGGCGAGTTTTCGATGAGCGGTTCGACGAGTTGCAAGTGGCAGTTGCCCAGATCAAGGTGCGTCAGGCGCACCGCGCCTCCGTTGACGACTTCCGAAAAAAGCACGGAAAACCCCAGCTTGTCGCGCCAGGTTTTCAAAGCCCCCTCCGTGTCGGGCACGGCGATGGCGAGGTGATCGAGACCTTGAAAATTCACAGTTTTCAGTTTACAGTTTTGTAGTTGTCTGAACCTCGATTGGCCTGGATTAACGGATTTTCAGGATGAAGTTCAAAAAATCCGCGTGAGCCATCCTGAAAATCCGTTAATCCAGGCCAATCGAGGTTCACACCATTTTCCTCAAATCCCGCTTCACTTGGTTCTCCAGCCGCCCGATGCCTTCGATTTCGCAGGCGGTCACGTCGCCGGGTTGGAGGAAAATTTGGGGGTCGCGGAAGTAGCCCGTGCCCGCCGGGGTGCCGGTGGTCATCACGTCGCCGGGTTCCATCGTCATCATGTTCGTGACGTAGGCCACGTAGTCGGGCAGGGGGTGAATCCAGTCCCAGTTGCCGCTGTCCTGGAGGGCCTGGCCGTTGACGAAGCACTTCAGGGCCAGTTTTTCCGGATTTGGGAGTTCGTCCTTCGTCACGACGCAAGGGCCGAAGGGGGCGAAAGTGTCGTAGTTTTTGCCAAACGTAATCTGGTTGTCCACGAACTGAATGTCGCGGGCCGAGACGTCGTGAAGGATGGAATAACCCCAGACGGCGTCCATCGCGGTGTCGGGGGTGAGCTTGCGGGCGGTTTTGCCGAAAATCACGGCGAATTCCACCTCGTAATCCACCTGCTTCACGCCCTTCGGCAGCAGAATCGGCTCGCCCGGCCCGACGATGGCCGAGGGAATTTTCGAGAAGAAAAACGGGAACTTCGGGACTTTTGCGGCGGGGTTTTCGGTGAAGTGTCCGTTGTAGTTCACGCCCGACGCGAGGATTTTGCCGGGCCGGTACGGAGCCAGGATTTTGACCGAACCAAACGGAAAACTTACGCCCTCGGCGGGTTCGGCGAAGGCGTGCAGCTTGCGCGTCAGCGCCAGCCCCTCCTCACCGGAGCGAATCAGCGTGAGGAGGTTTTTAAAAACGGTCCCGCTGCCGCCGGTTTCAGTTTTGTGTTTTTGAAAAAGGGCTTTCAGGTCGAACAGCAGGCCGACCTTCTCCACGGCGACCGACTGGTAGTTGCGGAGTTTGAAGGTGTAGAGTTTCATAGTGCTTTTGTCTGAACCTCGATTGGCCTGGATTTTAGGATTTTCAGGACGGCTAACCCGGATATTTGAATTTCATCCTGAAAATTCTAAAATCCTGGCCAATCGAGGTTCAGACGATTAAAATTCCCTTGTGAATCGCCTCCGGCTTTTCCGCCAATTTTGAAAACAACCCCGGCCCGTCGGCGAACATGTCGAATTCCGTCGCCATCCGGGCGAAGCGGATGCGGCCTTCGGCCAGCAGGCGGATGGATTCGGGGAAACAGCCCACTTCGGTGCGGCTGCCGAGCAGGGTCAGTTCCTTGCGGGTGAAATCGAGGCCGGGGAAGGTCACACCCACGCCGCCTTTCACCAGCCCGGCAACCACCACGCGCCCGCCCGCCGCGACCAACTCCACCGTTTGTTCGATGACCTTCGGCACGCCCGTGGCCTCAATGACGACGGGCATGCCTTCGCCATTCGTGAGGTCGAGCGTTTTTTGCAAAAGATTTTCGTCGGAAAGCAGCGGCACCGCTCCCAGCGTTTCGGCCACGGCGAGGCGGTCGGGCAGCAGGTCCGCAGCGTAAACTTTCGCACCCAGTTCGCGGGCCACTTCGACGATGAACGCGCCAATCGGCCCGCAGCCCAGCACCAGCACGGTGTCGTCCGGCCTGACCTGCCCGCGGCGGCAGGCCTGGAGCGCAATCGTCACCGGCTCCACGAGCGCGGCCTGCGTGAACGGCATTTCGTCCGGGATTTCGTAGCAATTTTTCGCCGGAGCGACGACGGTTTCGGCGTAGCCCCCCGCCTGGTGGACGCCGATGATGCGCAGGTTGGCGCAGCAGTTGGTTTTCCCCACCCGGCAGGCGTAGCAACTCCCGCAGGCGATGAACGGCTCGACGGCCACCCGCGCCCCGACCGAAACCGTTGAAACGGTTGAATGCACTTCGACCACCGTCCCGGCCAGTTCGTGCCCGGCCACGACGGGCAAACGGGCGTAGGGATTTTTGCCGGTGAAAATCGACAAATCCCCCGCGCAGATGCCCGCCGCCGCCACCCGCACGCGCACTTCCCCCGGCCCCAGCGGTTGTTCGGGCCACTCGGCGACGTGCATGTGGTGGGTTTGGGGGATGATTAAGGCGCGCATGGCTAGCCAGTTCAGGGTTTAGCGTTTAGCGTTTAGGGGTTTAACGACAGAAAACTCTGAACGCTAAACCCTGAACGCTAAACTATTCGTACAAGGGTACCCACGTCGGCACCGCTTCCAATTCGTACCACTCGCCCGGCGTCAGCGTGACCGATTTCGGAGCTTGCGGGTCGGTGGCCCGCGCCTTCTCGATGCGGGCGTTGAATTCATGGACGTCGGCGCAGTCGGGGTTGTAGTAGTGGCAGGGGAAAACGGTGTGTAGCCCCAGCCACTGCGCCGCCAGCGCGCCTTCCTTCGGCGACATTTCGCCCGTGAGCATCCGCCCCGGCGCTTCGAACCAGTGCAGGATTTCGACGGGGTTGGTAATGCCCACGCAGCCGTGGGTGGGCCGGTGCAGGTCGCGGATGAGGCGGAGGTCGGAGAAAATCGCCGTGTCGCCGTAGTGGTAAAACCGGATGCCTTCGTCGAGGTACACCACGTAGGCGTTGGGCACGCCCGAGGCGTAACTTCCGTCGGGCATTTTCAACTGCGACCAGTGGTGATTTTCAACGGGGTACACCGTGACGCCCGCCACTTCGACGGCAATGCCCCAGACCGTCGAGCGAATCTGCGAAGCGGGCAAGCCTTTGGCGATGAGAAAGTTTTTGATTTCACCCCCGCACACCACGGGCGCGCCGGTCCGGCGGGCGATTTCTTCGGTGTCGCCGAAATGGTCGATGGGCGCGTGGCTGACGACGATTAAATCCACCCGTTCGAGTTCGGTGGATTTGATGGGGCAACCCGGCGACGAATCGATGAACGGGTCAATCAGGATGTGCTGCCCGCGCGAGTTGACCAACTCGTAGGCAGCCACGCCGAGGAAGCGGAGTCTGGGCAAAAGGCAGGAGAGTGCTCAATGTTCAATGCTCAATTTTCAATGAAGAATAAACTGACATTCAGGTCATTGAAAATTGAGCATTGAACATTGAAAATTGAACATTATGCTTTCAAATACTCCGCCTCCAGCGCCTTCATCAGCCCGACCATCGTGTCGTTGACGGGCGTGGGGATGGCGTGGCGGCGACCGGCGGCGGCGATGGCCCCGTTGATGACGTCGATTTCGGTGCGGCGCTTGGCCTGCACGTCTTGCAGCATGGAGCCTCGGGCACCGACGGCGTTGCGGAGCAAGTTGACGATGTAATCCCAGCGCTCGTCGAAATCAAGGCCAATGCCTTCGGCTTCGGCGACGGTGACGGTTTCGCGGAGCAGGGCGCGCATCACGTCCATCATCGGTTCGTGGGCGATGAGGCGGTCGGCGGTGAAGCCGGGCAGGGCCGAGGTGGGCAGGGTCACGACGTTGAGCGCCAGTTTTTTCCACACGTCGAGCAGCACGTTGTCGGAAGCGGTGGTCTGGAACCCGGCTTTCGTCAGGGCTTCGGCGATTTGCCAAGCCCTGAGGTCGGCGGGTTGACCCCAGCGGCCAATCCAGGCCACCGGGTTGCCCACCTGCCGCACGTGCCCCGGCTCAAGCACCGTGCCCGACACGTAGTTCACGCCAATCATCAGCCGCTCTTTGCCGAGCAGTTCGCTGATGGTCTGGGCGTTGCCCCAACCGTTTTGGAGGCTCAGCACTGTCGTGTTTTCGCCCAAGAACGGCGCAGCCATGCGAATGGCCGACTCGGTGTGGAAGCACTTGACGAACACGAGCGCCACGTCGGCCGGGCCGACCTCGGCGGGGTGCGTCGTGGCGGGGATTTCGATGGTGTCGGTAGCGCCGGTTTTGTCGGTGAGTTGAAGGCCCTCGCGGCGGATGCGCTGGACGGCCCCCTCGGAAACGTCGAACAGCGTCACGTCGTAACCGGCCTGCTTGAGCCGACCGCCGAAGATGCTGCCCATCGCGCCGGTGCCGCCGATGATGGCGAAGTTCATGGTAAGAAAGTTTAGAGATGAGGGGAACGTCGTTTCAGCGAGACTTCCGGGGGCAAAACTACTTTTGTTTTTCCGCGAAAAAGTTGACCACGATTGGCGGATTTGTACACTATTTTTTCGTGCTGAAAAAGTTTATCGCTGGAGTTGGCGGATATTGGTTAAATGCGGATGTTTGTCAGAATCAGGAAAGCCAAGATTTTAGGATATGCGGGATGAAGAAGAAATCAAAGTTCTGCTCATCCTGAACATCCTAAAATCCTGGCCATCCTGATTCTGACGAAATGAAGCCCCAACTCCGCACCATTCCCCACCCCGCCGGGGCCTCGCTCACGGTGAAACACGACGACATTCCGGAAAGCAACCCCTGGCACTACCACCCGGAACTCGAACTCGCCTTCGCCGCCCGTGCCCGAGGCACCCGCTTCGTCGGCGACGGCATCAGCCGCATCGACGACGGCGACGTGTGGCTCATGGGCTGCAACCTGCCCCACACCTGCCAGCGCGACCGCGCCCACTACGCCGCCCACCCCGATGAGTGCCCCGACCTGACCATCGTGCAGTTTTTGCCCGATTTTCTCGGCCCGCAACTTTGGGAAACGCCCGAATTCGCGCCCGTTGGCGAACTGTTCACGCGGGCGTCGCGGGGCCTGCGGTTCACGGGCGGTGCGCGCGCACGGGCGGGACGGCGGCTGGCTCACCTGCCCGCCCTCAGCCCCACCGCCCGCGCCCTCGAATTGCTCGCGCTCCTCGACGAACTGGCCCGGAGCCACGAATTCGAGTACCTCACCCGGCTGGGTTACGAGTTTCAGTTCCCCGAGGTCGATTCGCTGAAAATCAACCGGGTGTACGAGTTCACCATCAATCATTTCCGGGAAGAAATCCGCCTTGACCAGGTGGCCCCACTCGCCAACCTGACGCCCTCGGCCTTTTGCCGGTACTTTAAATCGCGCACGCGGCGCAGTTATTTCGAGTACCTCACCGAAGTACGCATCAGCTACGCCTGTAAGTTGCTGCAAGATGAACACGCTGACGTGGCCCAGGCCTGCTACGCGAGCGGATTCAACAACCTGACGCATTTTCACCGGCAGTTCAAAACGCTCATGAGCATGACGCCCGGCGAGTACGCCAGACGGAGCCGGGTAGTAAGTTGAACGCCCACACTGCCGTTTCTGCGGCTGAAAATCGTACTCCTCCATGAACCCATCGAATCGTTGGTGGCGGATGTTTCTCAACCACGTTGGCTGGCGAATGGCCGGGCTGTTGCTGTTGCTTGCCTGGGCGTGTGAATTACCGCCCCGTCGTGAAACGACGATGGTACAATCCACCCGGCAACGTCAGCGGCAGACGTTGACCGACGAGGAATACGTGATGATCACGCCGTTGAGGAATTTTCCGTTTTACGTCAACCACGACCAAAAAGCATTTCTGGCCTGGGGCCGGACGCGTGGGGTGAAAACCTCCATCCTCGGCCCCGAGGAGTGGGACATCGCCGGGCAAATCGCCGTCATCGAACAGGTCATCGGCACCCGCCCGACGGGCCTGCTCATCAACGGCACCGACCAGGCGATTGCCGGGGCCATCAACCGGGCGGTCGACGCGGGCATCCCGACGGTGGTGTACGATTCGGACATTCCCGGCTCCAAACGCCACTGCTTCCTCGGCACGGACTGGTACGAAATCGGGCGGCTGCAAGGCGAGGCACTCGTGCGGCTCACGGGCGGGAAGGGCAAAATTGCCTACCTCGGCATTCCCGGCCTGAGCAATCAGGAGGCCGGGTTTCGGGGACTTTTGGATGTGTTGAAAAAACACCCGGCCATGCAGCCCCTCGGTCCCTACGACGAAAAATCGAACGCCGAAGTAGCCGCGAAGCAAACGGCCGATTTGCTCGCCGCCCACCCCGATTTGGCGGGCCTCGCCTGCTTCACGGCGGCGGCAGCGCCGGGCGCGGCGGTGGCCCTTCGCGAGGCGGGAAAAACCGGGAAGGTGAAGGTGACGACGGTGAACTACGAGCCGGAAATGCTCCAATTGCTCCGCGAAGGCGCGATTGACTACTGCGTAGGGCAGAAGCGCGAGACGTTCACCTGGTACGGGGCGCAGTTTCTCTACGATTTGGCCCACGGCACCAATGCGATTACCGGCGACGATGCGCGGGCGGGTGTGGCGGCGGTGCCGTATGCCGTCAGCCCCGGCGTGTTCGAGGTGACAAGGGAGAACGTGGGGCTATTTTCGAGGTAGAAAAATCGAATTACCGCACGTTCTTCTTCCGGTTCCGCTCGAAATCTTCAAAAATGAATTCGCCCAGGCCCTGCAACGACGAATAGTACGCCCGCCCGTTGTTGACCTTCGTGAATTCCTGCACGAACTCGCGCAGCCACTGGTCGCGGGCAATCATGAACGTGGTGATGGGGATTTTCAACCGCCGACACTGTGCCGCCAGGTTCAGGGTTTTATTCAGAATTTTCTTGTCCAGTCCGAAGGAGTTTTTGTAATACCGGATGCCCTCCTTCAGGCAGGTCGGCTTGCCGTCGGTGATCATGAAAATCTGCTTGTTCTTGTTTTTCCGGCGGCGCAGCAGATCCATGGCCAGTTCGATGCCCGCCACGGTGTTGGTGTGGTACGGCCCGACTTCGAGGTAGGGGAGGTCTTTGACCTGAATCTGCCAGGCGTCGTTGCCGAACACGATGATGTCGAGCGTGTCTTTCGGGTACTTCGTCATGATGAGTTCCGACAGCGCCATCGCCACTTTTTTGGCGGGCGTGATGCGGTCTTCACCGTAGAGAATCATCGAGTGGCTGATGTCGATCATCAGCACGGTGGAGGTCTGGGTTTTGAACTCCTTGTCCATGATTTCGAGGTCGTTCTCGGTCAGCATGAACTCGCCGATGCCGTTGTTGATCTGCGCGTTGCGCAGGCTTTCGGTCATGGCAATCTGGTCGATTTCGTCGCCGAACTGAAACTCCCGGCGGTCGGTGTTCAGCTCGTCGCCGGGGCCGGTGAAGGGCGTGCGGTGGTTGCCGCCGTTGTTCGTTTTTTTCAGTTTCCCGAAAATCTCGTCCAGCGACTGCTTCCGGATGCTCTGCTCGCCCTTGGGCGTGAGCTGCACCTCGCCTTCCTCGTTCTGCTCGGTGATGTAGCCCTTGCGCTTGAGGTCTTCGAAGAAATCGCCGATGCCGTAGTTGTCGTCGGTGAGGTTGTACTGCTTGTCGAGTTGGGTGAGCCAGGCCATCGCCTGGGCCACGTCGCCCGACGACATGGTGAGGAGTTGATTAAAAATGTTGAGCAGTTGGTCGAACTTGCTTTTCTGCGAGTCCTGCTGCTCGTCGGGGACGAAGTCGGAGAAGCGGTAGCCGAGCATCAGTTTTCAGTTTTCGGTTTTCATTGATGGTTCAAAGCGCGAGCAACCCATCCGTTGCATCCGTGCCATCCGTTTCATCGGTGGTTTGAAGTTAACCCCGTTTTTCCGCCCGTAGTTTATCCAGGGACAAATTTTGCCCGGCGGCGGGAAATGCGGCTATCTTTGCGGCTCAACCGCAGCCCAAATCGATTATGACGCAGTTGAAAATCACCCTTGACGAAAGCCAGGTGCCGATGGTGACGCAATACCTGGCCGCCAACCACATTCCGTACGAACCCGTCCGGGAGCCGGAAAAAAAGCGGGATTGGAGTAAACTGCCGACGATAAAAGGCGGCGGGAAACTGGACCATGTGAACATCCGCGAATATGCGAACGAAGACGGCCAAGAACTGCTGAATCAGTTGCCTATCTCAAATCAAGGGCCGAATCTTGACCAAATTAGCATTCGTCAATACGCATACGAACAGTGATGCCTGCTGTTGATTTTCAGTCGAATTGGCCCGACTGACTCCCAAAAAGTACCCCCTTCCCATCTTCATGAACGTCCTGAAATTCGGCGGCACCTCGGTTGGCTCGGTGGAGAGCATCCGGGCCGTGCTCGACATCCTGAAAAGCCGCCTCGACCGCCAGCAACCCATCGCCGCCGTATTTTCGGCCATGGGCGGGTTTACCAACCAACTCCTCGACATGGGCCAGCGGGCCGCCGCCGGGGAGTCGTACCACGAGATTTTCGAGAAAGCGAAAAAACGCCATTTCCACGTCGTAGATGCGTTCATCGAACCCCGGACGCGGGGGGCGGTCACGGCGGGCGTGTTCGGGCTGTTCAACGAACTGGAAGACGTCTTGCGGGGAATTTCGCTCCTCCGCGAGTTTTCCGCCCGTACCTCCGACCTCGTCGTGAGTTTCGGCGAGCGGCTTTCCACCCGGCTGATTTACGAAATACTCCGCGCCCAGGGCGTTAATTGCGAATACCTCGACGCCCGCACCGTCATCAAAACCGACGCGCATTTCGGCATGGCGACGGTCAATTTCGAACTGACCAACCGCCTGATTCGCGAGCATTTCGACAAAACGAGCGCTCTCCAACTCATCACCGGCTTCATCGCCAGCACCGAGCGGGGCGAAACCACCACGCTGGGCCGGGGCGGCTCCGATTACACGGGCAGCATCGTGGGCGCGGCGCTCAACGCCGAGGAAATCGAAATCTGGACCGACGTGGACGGGATGATGACCGCCGACCCCCGCAAGGTGCGCAACGCCTTCACGATGCCGAGCATCAGCTACGCCGAGGCGATGGAACTGACGCACTTCGGCGCGAAGGTGATTTACCCGCCGAGCCTGCAACCGGCCTTCGCCCGCAACATCCCGATTCGGGTGCTTAACACCTTCAACCCGACTTTCGAGGGCACCGTCGTGAGCCGGAATGCGGGGGAGGCCAGCTACACGATTACGGGCATATCGTCCATCGACAACCTTGCGCTGGTCAACCTCCAGGGCGCGGGGATGATTGGCGTGGCGGGCGTGTCGGCGCGCTTGTTCGCGGCCCTGGCCCGGCACCAGATTTCGGTGGTGCTGATTTCGCAGGCGTCCTCCGAACACACGATTTGCTTCGCCATCGACCCCAAATTCGCCGACCGCGTGCGGCAAATTCTCGAAGCCGAATTCGCCACCGACATCCAGCAGGGGCACATCGAAGGCGTCGAAATTCAGCACGACCTCTCGGTCATCGCCGTGGTGGGCGAGCGGATGCGGCGGCACACGGGCGTGTCGGGGCGGCTATTCTCCGTTCTTGGCAAAAATGGCATCAACATCGTGGCCACGGCCCAGGGCAGTTCGGAGTTGAACATCTCGGTGGTTATTGAGAAAAAAGACCTCTCGAAGGCCCTCAACGTCATCCACGAAAGCTTTTTCGCCGACCAACTCCAGACTCTCAACGTGTTCCTGGTCGGCACGGGTCTGATTGGCAGCGCCCTGCTCGACCAGTTGGAACACCAGGAAAAATACCTCCGCAACTACCGGGCGCTCCGCGTGCGGCTGGTGGGCATCACCAATTCCCGGAAAATGCTGCTCGACGAAGGCGGGATTCACAAGGGTGCCTGGAAAGAGCGCCTCGAAAAAGACGGCCAGCCCGCCAACCTCGCGGAGTTTGTCGAACGGCTGAAGGCCTTCAACCTGCCCAACTCCATTTTCGTGGATTGCACGGCGGCCAAGGACATCGTCAATTTTTACGAAACCCTGTTCAACGCCAGCGTGTCGGTCGTAACGCCCAACAAAGTCGCCAACTCGGGCCGCTACGAGGACTACGCCCGGCGGCACCGGCTGGCCCTGGCGAAAGGCGTCAAATTTCTTTATGAAACCAACGTCGGCGCGGGCCTGCCCGTCATCAACACCCTGCAAGGTTTGATTGCTTCCGGCGACCGCTTCCTGAAAATTGAAGCCGTGCTGTCGGGCACGTTGTCGTTCATTTTCAACACCTTCCGACCCGGCCTGCGCTTCGCCGACATCGTGCGCGAGGCGAAAGCCAAAGGCTACACCGAACCCGACCCCCGCGAAGACCTCAGCGGGCAGGACGTGGCCCGGAAAATCCTGATTCTGGCCCGCGAAATCGGCCTCGTGCTCGAACCCGAAGACGTCCACATCACGCCGCTGCTGCCCAAAAGTTGCGACGACGCCCCGACGGTGGACGCGTTTTTCGACGAACTGGTCAAGTGCAATTCCGTCTTTGAAGGCTGGGTCAACGCTGCCGACGAGCGGGGTGAAAAGCTCCGCATGGTCGCCACGCTGGAACACGGCAAGGTGAGCATCGGCCTGAAGAGCGTCGGCCCGAGCCACCCGTTTTTCACGATGGAAGGGGCCGACAACGTCATTTCGTTTACGACCAAGCGGTACCACGAACGCCCGCTGGTGGTGAAAGGCCCCGGCGCGGGGGCCGAAGTCACGGCCTCCGGCGTGTTCGCCGACATCGTTTCGATTGGCAGCTATTTGGCGTAACTTCGGCGCATCAAACCTGAAAACGCATGGCAACGCTGACGATTGAAGTGCCGGATGAATTGGTCAAAGAAATGGGGCTGGAAGCGATAGCCGCCCGGTTTCAAAAGGATTTGGAACTGGAGCACATGCGGCGGCTGGCGCTCAAACTGGATACCGCCGTGCGCGAGGCCGGGTTAGACCATGACCAACTTTTCAAGGAAGCCCGCCGCGAAGCGTGGAAGGAGTTCAAGGCGAAAAACCTGAGCCACATTTTCACTCCCGATGGCAAAATACGTGATTGATGCCAACGTGGTCTTTACCTGCCTCATCAGCGGAAAAGAAGAATACCTGGCGCTTTTCGACAAACACCAGATTTTCCTGCCTGACTTCGCGATGAGCGAAATTCAGAAGTACCAACTCGTCATTTTGCAGAAGACGAAAATGGGTTTTCTGGATTTTCAGGACTACACGTTGCGGCTGTTCGACCGGATTGCCGTCATCCCGAATTTAATCGTCAGTACCACCAGTTACCTGGAAGCTTTTCGGTGGTGCCACGACGTGGACGAGGACGACATGGCTTACGCGGCGCTGGCGATTGAAGTGGGGGTGCCGCTCGTCACGAAAGACGACGAGTTGGTCACCGGCCTACGGCGAAAGGGTTTTCAGCCCATCATTTCTTTCAAAGAATTCATAGAAAAAGGTACCTGAAAAGCGGCCAAGCTACTTTTCAGGCAATTCAGCATGGAATCCATCAAAGTCTTCGCCCCCGCCACTGTGGCCAACGTCGCCTGCGGGTTCGACATCTTCGGGTTCGCCGTCGACAACCCCGGCGACGAAATCATCCTCCGCAAGAAAGCCACGCCCGGCCTGGAAATCACCAAAATCGAAGGCGACGAGGGCCGCCTGCCCCTCGACGCGGCCCGGAACACGGTGGGCATTTCCATCCTCGCCTTCCTGCGGCACATCGGCTCGGAACAAGGCGCGAGCATCGAACTGAAGAAAAAAATGCCCCTCGGCAGTGGCCTCGGCTCCTCGGCGGCTTCGTCGGTGGCTGGCGTGTTTGCCATGAACGAACTGCTCGGCCGTCCGCTCCCGCAGCGCGAGTTGCTGCCCTTCGCGATGGAAGGCGAGCGCTTCGCCTCGGGCACGCCCCACGCCGACAACGTGGCGCCGTGTTTGCTGGGCGGTTTCGTGGCGATTCGCAGCTATGCGCCGCTCGACGTGATTAAAATCGACACGCCGAAGGAACTGTTCGCCACCATCGTCCACCCGCAAATCGAGGTGAACACCCGCGACGCCCGCAACATCCTCCGCAAGGAAACTTCGCTCAAAAACACGATTACCCAGATGGGCAACGTGGCCGGGATGGTGGCGGGCCTGATGAAATCGGACTACGACCTCATCAGCCGCTCGCTGGTGGACGTCATCATCGAACCCGTGCGGGCCATCCTGATTCCGGGTTTCGACGAGGTGAAACGCGCCGCCCTCGACGCCGGGGCGCTGGGGTGCAGCATTTCGGGGGCCGGTCCCTCGATGTTCGCCCTCAGCCGCGACCGCGACACGGCCAAGCGCGTGGGCGAAGCCATGCAGCGGGCCTTCACCGGCGTGCAGATTGAAAGCGAAATCTACGTGTCGAGTATTAACCAGGACGGGCCGGTGGTGTTGGGGTGATTTTGGATTGCGGTACTGGGATTGCGGATTGCTTGCGGCTGGCACGGATTTGACTTTCTGGCATTTCCACCTATTTTTACGCCATGAGCACGCTCGAAATCAAAACGTTCAAGGTTCTGCGAGAAAAACTCGGCGAGGAGGCAACAGTGTTGCTGATGGAGTATATTAGTACCAAAAAGGCTCGCATCCTGACGGAGGAACGCCTCCGGCAGATTTTCACCATGAAGGAAGATTTGGCAAAATTTGAAACGAAGGTAGAAACCCGGATTTCTCTACTCGAAATCCGCATCGAAGCCGGTTTCAACAGTCAGTTGAAGTGGCTGATATTGTTGATGCTGGGGTTTTCTTCGTTGATAATTACGGTGATTAAGTTGCTTTGACGAAAAGCAGTTGCAAACTGTGGGCGTTTGGCGTTGCAAACATCGAGCAATATTTCTCTTTAACACTACGGACAACAAAAAAATATGTCGAGCACCGTTATAAGTATTTTTTATTCCTGGCAATCTGATTTACCACGTGACACAAATCAGAATCTTATTCGACACACAATTCAAGAAGCAATAACTCATTCAGAAGAGACGATAATTAACTACATCTTTAAATTAGATGAGGCAACCCGTTCACTTACAGGTAGTCCTGATATACCTGCATCTATTTTTAATAAAATAGACAATTGTGATATTTTCATCTGTGATGTTACTACAATTAATAATTCTGAACAAATTAAAAGAAAAGTGCCTAATCCAAATGTGTTAATTGAATTGGGATATGCAATTGCTACAATTGGTTGGGAAAGAATAATAATGGTTTTCAATAAAGAATTTGGTGACTTTACGACTGAACTACCTTTTGATTTGGAGAAAAGAAGGCTTACTACATACAGCGTTGCTGATAAAGCGGATAAATCAGGTAAAAACAACTTAAAATCATCTTTTGTCGAAGCATTTAAACTAATCATTGACAAAAATCCTATAAAAAAGCGCACTCGAATAGATAAATTGCCGGGAGAAATTAAAAGAATTAAAGACATTCAAAACATTAGTAATTTATTTAAGCAAATTCATATTCCAACAATTGACGAATTTATCGATGAAATGCCATACAAAATGATTGGTAGAATTTTTTGGTTTTGGGAGGGATTTAGAAAGGTTTTTGAGAGCAACTCCTTTTATATATTTGATGAAGCTACAAGAGAACATTTAACGAACTTTAGAATTTCTTGGGGGAGGACATTTAATTTTCCAATGCACTATAATGCAGGACAAGGAGGTAAGGATTACTTCTACTATATTCCTATGGATAGATTTCCAAATGAGAAATCAGAGAAAGATTATAATGAACTTGAAAGCGAAATTTATAATCTCAAAATTCTATTTAGGGATTTGTTGATTTATATTAGGGAAAAATACATTGAAATTGATATTGATGAATTGAGTGATGTTGCTATTCAAACATATATTGAAATTGAAAAAGAGTCATTAAGCAACTTGAAATTTGAGTAATTTTCCGCAGTCGCTCGACTCCGGCGAGTGACGACTATATTCAAGGGCCTCTGGCCCATGGTTGCCAGCAAGCTACTCAGTTGAACCCGAAAAGCCGTACCTTCGGTTCTCATTCCGCAAAATCTCGATGGAATTCCTCGTAAAAGTAGCCGACGAACGAGCCGATGACCTGCTGGAAGTGCTCGAAGGCCTTGACTTCGTGGAAATACAAGTCACGCAGGTCAAGCAGTTAGCCCAGGCAGGTTCCAAAACGTTCCTGACCGTGGACGTAGACGGGACGAATTACCGGTTCAACCGCGATGAGTTAAATGAACGGTAACGTCTTTCTCGACAGCAACATCGCCATTTACGCCCACACCAACCTGGATTTGGCGAAGCAAGCCATTGCTCAAAGGTTGGTCAACCGACCGGATTGCCTCATTTCAACCCAGGTTTGCAGCGAGTTTGCGAACGCGTTGCGGAAAAAATTCAAGTTGGATTGGCCTGCGATTCAACTGCTGCTCGATAATTTGTTGATGAACGCCCCCGTTCACGTCAACACTCCGGAAACCATCCGGCAGGCCACCGGCATTGCCCATCGTTACGGCTTCTCCTTCTACGATTCGCTCATCATCGCCGCCGCACTTGAAACCGGATGTACGACACTTTACTCAGAAGATTTACAGCACGGGCAAGTCATAGACGGCAAGCTCGAGATTCAAAATCCATTCCTCCCGCAGTCGCTCGACTCCGGCGAGTGACGACTATCCCGAAGGGCCTCCAGCCCGGCGTTGCCAATGGGAGCCGGTGCCAGTTCTGTAGGTGGCTGATAACGAAACTTCCCCACCGAGTGATAACGCTTCTTCACCGGGATATTTCCTTGCGTTGTTGGGAGAGAACGCGGCGTTGCCGGGATATTTTACGATGTCACCGGGGTATTTTGTTGTGTTATCGGGATATATCGCAACGTCGCCGGGATAGTTTGCCATGTCGCGGAGGTATATCGTCGTGTCACTGGGATATTTTGCCATGTAGCTGAGGTATTGGGCAACGTCACCGGGATATCAGGCTTCCGCGCTGAGGTATTTTGCTTCCGGGCCGGGATATTTCCTTCCCGGACTGAGGCATCAAGCTTCCGGGTTGAGATATATCGCGTCCGGGTCGGGATATTTTGCCTCCGGTCTGAGGTATTTTGCTTCCGCACTGAGATATATCGCTTCCGGTCCGAGATATTTTGCTTCCGGACTGTGATAGTTTGTCTCCGGTTTAAGTGATGTGGCTTCCGGTTTGAGTGCGATGGCAGGATGCCCCGCGCAGAAACCAAAAACGCCCGACGAGTGAGACGTCGGGCGTTTTTGGTTGGGAGAGCGAAGGATTACATCCCCTTCGCCTGCACCGGCAAATCTTCCAACTGCGCGTAGCTGAGTTTCCAGGTGCCATCGTCCGCTTTTTTCCAAAGGAGGATGAAGTTGCCTTCGCCGAAGCCGTGGGGCTGGCCAGGGGCGGCGGGGAGCACGTCCACCGAGAAGGTGCCCGCCTGGTAGGCGGTTTTGGTGTCGCTGGCCGAGGTGACGACACTGGTTTTCAAATCATTGATGGTCGGCATCGTGCTGCGCACCCAGCGTTGGGCCACTTCGGCTTTGCCGCTCAGGTGCTGGTTGCCCTGGAGGAAATGCACGTCGTCGGCCAGCATTCCAACCACTTTATCGGCGTCCTTGCTGTTCCAGGCGCTGATGAATTGCTGGTTGAGGGCTTGCACGTCAACCGGCTTTTCCGAACAGGACATCAGTCCGGCGGCCAGGGCCAGCACGAACAGGGCGGATTTCGGGCGAATTGAATGAAGCGTGTTCATGATTGGGTTTGGTTAAGAGCCGATTCTCTCCCGGCCCACGGCGAAGCCGGGGGAGGATCAGTCGGGATGAAGGGTTGATTACCAGCTTTTCTGGCGGTACTCGGTCGTCGGGTACGCCGCCGTGAGGATGCCGTAGTCGGGGTTGGGCAGGTAGCCGAAGGGCACCGTCGTCAGGCCATCCGCCGTCTTAGGAGCGAGTTGGTAAGCCACCATTTCAGTGGTTTTGGGGCGTTGCACCGGCAACATGGCCGGGCTGGAACCCTGGAAATCGGGTTCATTGGCTTTGGCGATGCGCTCGGCTTCGGCCCGGCGGGCGGCTTCTTCGGCGGCCCGGCGTTTGTTGCGGTTGTCGATGCCCTTGCCAATGGCGTACCCACCGGCCGCGCCCGCTACCCCACCGACGACGCCCCCGAGTGCCCGGTTGCGCTTGTGGATGATGGCCCCGGCGGCGGCTCCGGTGCCCGCGCCGATGACGGCCCCTTTGGCCTGCGGACTCCACCGGCGGCGTTGCTTTTTGCCAATCTGATTGCCGGCCACGGCCCCGACCGTACCGCCAACCACCGCGCCGACCACGGGGTTTTTCTTGTGAATCAAGGCCCCGGCAGCGCCCCCCACGCCGGCACCGATGACGGTGCCACGGGTGGCCGGTCCCCAACTCCGTTGGGCCTGCGCGTCGGGACTGAACGTGAAGGTGGCGGCGAGAACCAGGAGCGAGCAAACACGGTACGTTTTCGCTGCGCTGAATCGGATGGTCTTCATGACTTTACTGGTTAGTCGTTTTGGTTAAGACACCCGTCCGGGGAGAGTTCCGTCGGGTTAGCCAATTAACGTAGGTGTTTAGAAAAGGGTCATTTTCAGGATGTTAATAAATCCTAATCCTGCCAATCGCGTTCGCTAACCGGTTCGGTGCCAACGGGTTTTACCGGGCTGAACGACCTTGGGAAACGAGTAAAAAACGACGGCCTTTCCGAAAAAAGCCCCAGTAAATCATCGTGCCAACGGGGGCGATGAGCGGTTTTTCAGCGTATTTTTCCCGCAAATCTCAGCCCATTTCATCACCCAATGCACGCCTTCACTTCCCCGCTCTACACCCGCCACGACGGCCAGGTGACGCTCTACCTCGTGGACGTGCCCAATGAAATCACGGATATTCTGGGCCGGAAAAAGCAAGTCTGGATTCGGGGCACGGCCAACGGCGCGCCGTTTGAAACCACGCTGCTGCCCAAAGCCGAGGGCGGCTCGTACCTGATTCTGAATTACGAAACCCGGCAGCGGGCGGGAGCCAGACCCGGCGAAGACCTGGACCTGACCATCGAATCAAATCCCGTCCCGCGCAACCGGGACTTGCCCGTGCCGGAGGATTTGGCGGCGGTGCTGGAGGAATTTCCGGAGGTAAACGAATCCTTCGGACGGCTGTCGAAGTCGCGGCGGTTTTACGTCATCAACTACATCGAGGAAGCCAAAAAGCCGGAGACGCGGGTGAGGCGGATTGAGAAGAGTTTGCGGGACATCGTGCGGCTGGCGCGGAAAGTCTGAACCGCGATTGGCCGGGATTAACGGATTTTCAGGATGAAAAATCCTGTTTCAGCCATCCTGAAAATCTTAAAATCCCGGCCAATCGCGGTTCAGACAAGCTCCACCGCCGGGTCCCAGAAGCGGTTTTTGAAATCCACCACCTGGTCGTTTTCGACCGCCACCCCCTCGGCTTCGAGGGCTTCCTGCATTCGGTTGCCGCCGAAGTGATGCTTGCCGGTCAGCACGCCGTTGCGGTTGACGACCCGGTGGGCGGGCACGTCGTCCATCGCGTGCGCGGCGTTCATGGCCCAGCCCACCAGCCGCGCCCCGCCCTTCGAGCCGAGGTACCTGGCAATGGCCCCATAACTGGTCACCCGACCGGGCGGGATGAGTTTCACGACGTCGTACACGTCGTCGAAGGGATTGGGTTTGGGGGGCATGATTTGAAAATTTTAACCGCAGAGACCCAGAGGAAACGCAAAGTACGCAGAGAAAAATCTCTTGCGACCTCTGCGACACCTCCGCGTCTCTGCGGTTAAAAAAATCAAGAAACGGCGGCCTTTTCCTCAATTTCCCGGCAAAGCTGCTCGTACCATGCTTCGCCATAGGCCCGGATGAGGGGCTGTTTGAGGAATTGGTAGATGGGCACTTTCAGGGCCGCGCCGTGGTCGCAGGCGGGGGCGCAGATGTGCCAGCGGTCGTAGTTGAGGGCGTGAAATTCGTCGTACTTCGTGATGCGGATGGGGTAGAGGTGGCAGGAAATCGGTTTGCGAAAATCGGTTTTCCCGTCGAAAAACGCCTGCTCGATGCCGCATTTCAGGATGCCCCGGTCGTCATAAATCGCGTAGGCGCACTCCCGGTTGCCGATGGTGGGCGTGGAAAAGTCGCCTTCCCAATCTTCCACGTACTTACCCTGCTCGGCGATAGCCCGGCGGCCTTCCTCGGTCAGGTACGGGGCGATGTTTTCGTATTCCTGGTCGAGCACCGCCAGTTCGACCCGTTCCAGCGGCGCGCCCAAATCGCCCTCCACGCAGCAGGCTCCCTTGCACTTGCTGAGTTCACAGACGAAATACTGGTCGGCGACGTCGTCGGAGATGACGGTGTTTTCGATTAAAATCATGTGGGTTTGTGAGAAGTGAGCGGTGAGATGTGAGATGTTTGAAATGCATTTACTTCTCACTTCTCACCGCTCACTTCTCACCGTTTGATTTTCAGCACCTGCCCAATCTTCAGCGTCGGGTAGTCGGCGAAGCCGTTCCAATCGCGGAGGTCCTGGGGGGTGACGTTGTACTTGCGGGTAAGGCTGAAAAACGTTTCGCCCTGCTCCACGGTGTGCTCGGTCCAGGCTTCGGCTTTTTGGGGTTTTGGCTTGGCCGAAGCCTCAACCACCGGCTGGCGGGTTGTCGTTCCGCCGCGCACCACCAATTCGTCGCCGATGCGCACGGCGGGGTTTTCGCTCAGCCCGTTCAGGTCGCGAAGTTCGGCCACCGAAAGGTTGTATTTGCGGGCGATGCTGAAAAAGGTTTCTCCCTGTTCGATGGTGTGGGTGGCGGTTCCGGCACTGGCCTTTCGCTGAACCGTCTCGGTACGCGGTGCGGCAGTGGCGGTTTTTGCCGTGGCCTGGGGTTTTGATTCGAGTTCAAATTCGACTTCGGTGTCCACGCCTTTTTTCGGTTTCGCGGGGGCGGGCCGCTGCGCCGCCCGGTTTGGGGCCGACGGGTACCGGCTGGCGGTCGAAGCCGTCGGAGTCGCCGACTCGGTTTCGGGCAACAACACCACGCGCCCGCCGTTGCGCGGTGCCAGGCTATTTTTCGGAATCACCACCTCCACCTCCCGGTCGGCGGAGGAAACCGGGCGGTTGCTGGCGCTGGCCGTCGCCTCCTGGGCGCGCTGCACCATCGCGGGCGAAGGCGGCGGGGTGCCGGTGGGCGAATCTTCGGGCATCCGGCTCAGGCGCGGGGCCGGACCGGGTTGCACGGCGGGCGGCACGGGCTGGGCGTCTGCGGGCAGTTGAATCACCTCGACGGGCTGGCTGGCCGGGCGGCGTTTTTGCAGCCACAGCACCCGGCCGGGCTGGAGGCGTTGCACGGTTTCGATGCGGTTATTACGAAGTAAAAACTTCATCCGAACGCCGTACATCTGCGAAACCTGCCAGAGCGTCTGCTCGGGTTGGGCGGTGTGGAAGGGCACGGCGGCCTTGCGGGCTTTTTTCTTGAGGTAGTACACCTCGTTGGCCACGATGCGGCTGTTGCCGCTCAGGTCGTTGAATTTCAGGAAACGCCGCAGCGAAATGTCCGCCCGGTCGGCGATTTTCTGGGGCGAATCCCCCGCCTGGGCCAGGATGCCCGGCTTGCCGTTGATTTCGTAAAAAATCGGGGCGTTTTTGCTCTTCACGTTGGCGGGCGTGGTGCGCTTGAGCACGGGGAAACCGAGGTCGGATTTGGCGCTGGCCGTCGCGACGCCTTCCGTTCGGCGGGCCAGCACCGGTTGCTTCGCTTTGGCCCCGAGCGCGGCCACCTGCTCCTTGTTGACGGTGGGCACGAGCATCACGTACTCCTTGTCCATCGGCACCGACGAGCCGCCCACCCAGCGGTTGTGGCGGCGGAGTTCGGCCTCGTCCACCTGCAATTCGGCGGCCACCTGGGCGAAGGTTTTGCCGTTGGCGTAGCGGTATTCGTAAAAGCTGACCGGGCCGGGTTTGTAGGTTTCCAACTCCTGCTCGTACACGATTTTGTGGGCCATGCAGCGCAGGATGTAGCGGTCGGTCTGGCCGTTGAGCAGCAGTTGGCTGGCCCCGTTCCACTCGGCGGGCACGAGTTGCCGGATACCGCCCAGGCCGAGGTAGTAGGAGTAGAGCGTTGAAATCCAGTTGTTGAGCACCTGGTTGTTGCGCTTCAGGTACTGGGCGGCGGCGTGGGTGGAGGCGTGGATGTTCTTGCGTTCGTCCACCTCACCGTCCACGCGGAGGCCGAAATCCCCGGCGGTTTCTTTCTTGAACTGCCAGAATCCCACGGCGTTGGAGGTCGAAACGGCGTCGGGCACGAGGCCGCTTTCCTGCACGACGAGGTATTTGAAATCGGTTGGCACTTCCTCTTCGGCCAGAATCGCCTCGACCATCGGAAAGTACTGCACCAGCCGTTCCAGGCGGGAGTCGAGCACGCGGCGGTTGCTCATCAGGGCGTTGACATCGGTCTGAACGATGGTGCGGGCGCTTTCCTCGAATTTCACCGTCAGGCCCGCGAATTCCAGCGAGCGCGGGACGCGGTAGGGGACGTTCTGGGCCAAAGCTTGGCCCGTCGCCAGAACCAACAGGGCGAGAAGCCGCAGAGCCGCGCGGAGGTGGATCAGGGAGCGGAGGGGTTGAAGCATGGAAGTCAGGATTTGGCGTGACGTTTGCGCAGGGGCGTTTTTCCCCAGCAAAAACGGCAACGCTCAAACACCAGGCCAATTTTTTCATCGACCAAAAAAATCGTAGGGGCAACCCTTGCGGTTGCCCTGGGTGGCCTGCCAACCCAGTCACGGGCAACCGCAAGGGTTGCCCCCGCGCGGCGTCCGCTACGATTTTTTCCGCACCACCATCAACCCGTCGCGCACGGGCAGCAGCAGGTTTTCCACCCGAGGGTCGGCCTGAATTTTGGCGTTGAAATCGAGCAAAGCTTGCGTGTCCTTGTCGGGGTTTTCAGTGGTTTGAACCACTTTGCCGCTCCAGAGCACGTTGTCGGCGAGGAGAAAACCGCCGGGGGTGATTTTGTCGAAAAGCCGGTCGAAGTAGGTGGAGTAGGCGAGTTTGTCGGCGTCGAGAAACACGAGGTCGAAGGGGCCGGGCAGGTTGGGCAGCAGGGTGAGGGCGTCACCGATGCGGTAGTCGATGCGGTCGGCCAAGCCCGATTCGGCGAAAAAGCGGCGGGTGAAACCTTCCAGTTCTTCGTTGGCGTCGAGCGTGGTGAGGGTGCCGCCTTCGGCCAATCCTTCCGCCATGCACAGGGCCGAATATCCCGTGAACGTGCCGATTTCGAGGATGCGTTTCGGGCGAATCATCGCCGAAAGCATCGCCAGCAGCCGCCCCTGGAAGTGCCCGGAGAGCATCCGGGGGTAGAGCACCTTCGCGTAGGTCTCGCGGGTGAGCCGCTGGAGCAGCGGACTTTCGGGGGAGGTGTGGGCTTCGGCGTAGGCGGTGATTTCGGGAAGGAGGAAGTCCATTTTCTCGAAAAAAAGTAGGCAAAAAGCCCCTCACCGTTGTTCGCTTTTCCGCCTTTCTTGTCCCCGTTTTTTTGTCACCCCGGAACGGGGTCTTTCCCCCTTCAACCGCGAAGACCCCGTTCCGGGGTGACAAAAAACGGGGACAAAAAACGGGCGACAAAAAGCGCCGGAGCGAAGCAATGACGCGGTGGGGTAGGGGTTAATTCTCCGGCAGAAACGTCAACTGGCAAAACTCGTCTTCCACAAAAATCTCGTTCGCCATGTCCTGCAACTCCTTCGCCGTGACGGCCCGGATTTGGGCGAACAATTCCTCCAGCGGCTCCACGCGGCCCAGGTCGAGGTAGCTCTTGCCCATCATCAGCATGAAGCTCTGGTTGCCTTCCTCGGCCATCGCCAGTTGGCCCATCAACTGCTGCTTCGTGACGTGCAACTGGTTGGCTGTGAGCGGCACTTCGCGCAGGGTTTTCAGTTCCTTCAAAATCAACGAAATGGCCCGGTTCAACTGCCGCCGCTCGGTGCCGAAGTAAATGCCCACGAAGCCCGTGTCGAGGTAGGGCGTGTAGCTGGCGTCGATGCTGTACACCAGCCCGTGCTTTTCGCGGACGGAGAGGTTCAGCCGTGAGTTCATGCCCGGCCCGCCGAGCAGGTTGACAAGCATGTAAAACGGCAATCGCCGCTTGTCGCTCAGCGCGTAAGCCCGGCGGCCCAGGGCCGCGTGGGCCTGCACGATGGGCCGGGCGATTTGCTCTTTCGCGGGGTAGTAGCCGTTGGGAGAAATCCGGATGCGGCTCGTGCGTTTGGCGGGCACCTCGCCGAGGTATTTTTCGGCGAGTTTCACCACTTTTTTAAACGGCAAATTGCCCACCGACGAGAAAATCACCCGCTCGGTGTCGAGGTTTTCGGCGATGAACCGTTGCAAATCGTCGCGGGTGAACGAACGGAGCGTTTCGGGGGTGCCGAGGATGTTGGTGCCCAGCGGGTGCCCGGCGAACACGAGGTCGTCGAAGTCGTCGGCCAGGGCGTCTTCGGGGGAGTCGTAGTACATGGCGATTTCTTCCATGATGACGCTCCGCTCTTTTTCGAGGTGTTTCTCGGGAAAAACCGAGTGAAACGTGATGTCGGCCAGCAGGTCGAGGGCTTTTTCGTAGTGTTCCTTCAGCAGCGAGGCGTGGAAACACACTTTCTCCTTCGTCGTGTAGGCGTTGAGTTCGCCCCCGACGGTTTCGAGGCGGTTCAGGATGTGGAAGGAATTGCGGCGTTCGGTGCCTTTGAAGGCCATGTGCTCCCAGAAGTGCGCCAGGCCCTGTTGCTCGGGCCGCTCGTCGCGGCTGCCGATGTCGAGCATGATGCCCAGGTGGGCGATCTGGCTCGTGGTTACTTGTTTATGCACCACCCGGATGCCGTTGGGCAGGGTGTGGAGTTGGATGTCGTCCATCAAAGAGTCGTAAGTCATCAGTCGTAAGTCGTAAGTGGACTTACGCTTCGGCAACAAAAAAAGCGGGGCTGGCATTCCAACCGCGCGGGGGATTTGGGGTCTTTCGGGTAACTTGGGCGAAGTTACGATGAAACCTCTCGAAACCGATGAAACGATTGCTTACCACCGTCCTCTGCCTGTACAACCTGACTGCCTTTGCCCAGCGTTGGGAACCCCACGTTGGCCTAAATTTCGGGCCACTTCTCAGCCGCTCGCTGGAGGCAACGTACGAATTGACGACACCGGACCGGAATGGGGCGGTGTTTGGAAATGTGGGTTACACGTTTGAACGAGCAAAAACCCAGTACGGCGAACCCCAACTTGGATTGTACGTCAGAGAGTTTAATCAGCGGGCAAACGGTGCATTCCTGAAAGCGGGAGGAAAATTCTTTATCAATCCTCGGGGCGTCGTAAAAGGATTCTTCGGGATGCTTGGCGTTGCTTCGCATTTTCAAAACGCCAACCGCGTCGTGATTGAATTCGTACCTGATTTACCGATTCCAACGAGGCCTGAGGAGAAATCATTTATCACCGAAGGTTGGCAGTTTGCAGTGGGTGCCGTAACCGGAGCCAACGTTCGAATCAACACCCGGTGCGATGTCGATTTAGGTCTGCAAATCACCCGCCCCTTAGACGAAGATTTTGACGATGTAGTTGGCAGGAAAACCGTGTACTTCCGACCCGGCATCGGACCGGGCGGTCGGGAGGTGGCATTTCAAGCAATTTTGGCCGTTAAATACCGCCTCCGCCCATAGGTGTGACGACGCCAAGCTTGGTACGGCCCAAGCGCATAATCCCTCCAGCCGTGCCCCGCCGTTTGCGCCGGAAGCCTATTTTTGTCCCTGTGAAAATCCTCCTCATCCAGACGGCCTTTCTCGGCGATGCGATTCTGGCCACGGCGCTGGTCGAAAAACTCCACCACCACTTCCCGGATGCCCAGATTGACCTGCTCGTGCGGAGGGGCAACGAGGGGCTTTTCAAAAACCACCCGTTCCTGGGCGATTTGCTCATCTGGGACAAGCAGAGGAGCAAGTACCGCAGCCTTTGGCACATTCTGCAAACCCTTCGCGCCCGCCGCTACGGCAAGGTCATCAACCTCCAGCGCTTCGCCTCCACGGGGTTCCTGACCGCGTTTTCGGGGGCAGCCGAAACGATTGGTTTCGACAAAAATCCGTTTTCCCGCCTGTTCACCCGCCGCGTGCCACACGAGTTCGCGCCGGGCGTGCACGAGGTACACCGCAACCAGCGCCTCGTCGAAGCCTTCACCGACGACACGGTTTTCCGGCCCAAACTCTACCCACCGAAACTGAGCTTCCAACCCACCGAACCCTACGTCTGCCTCGCGCCCACCTCGGTGTGGGCCACGAAGCAATACCCCGAAGACCAGTGGATTGACCTGATTCGGCAGTTACCCAAAAACCTGACCGTGTACCTCCTCGGCGGGCCGGGGGATTCGGAAACCTGCGCGAAAATCATGGTCGGTGCTTCGCTGCTCACGGGGCTGGACGCCGCCCTGTCGCACTCGGTGGTCAACCTGGCCGGGCAACTCAGCCCCCTCGAATCGGCGGCGCTGATGGCCGGGGCCGTGCTCAATTTCGTCAACGACTCCGGCCCCCTGCACCTCGCCTCGGCGGTCAACGCGCCCACCTGCGCGGTGTTCTGCTCGACCGTACCCGAGTTCGGCTACGGCCCGCTGGCCGATTTTTCGAGAATCGTCCAAATCGAGGAGCCGCTCTACTGCCGTCCCTGCGGCCTGCACGGCCACAAAAAATGCCCCGAAGGGCATTTCCGCTGCGCCCGCGAGATTCGGACGGGGCAACTGGTGGAGGCGTTTGAGGAGAGTTTGTAGTTTGAAGTTTGTGGTTTGTAGTTTTTTCAATGAAGCAACTACAAACCACAAACTTCAAACTACAAACTCGAAACTCATTTCCGCCGGTACTGCTCAATAATCCGGTACAGCGCCTTCTGCGTTTCGAGGTTGGTGAAGTAATCGAAGAGCAGCGTATGCTTATCGTAATCAAGCACGAGGCCCGTTTCGAGGTACAAAAACGCCTCGCGGTAGTGGCCCTCGTTGATGAGGTAAATCACCGACTGGTAGTAGAGGATCGCCTCCTCAGGCAGTTCGTCGATGCCGCTCTGAATCACGTCGTAGGCCTTGTCCATCTCGCCCTGCTCGTAGTAGAGCAGCGACCATTTCAGCCACACGTCGGGGTTGCTGGGGTCGAGTTCGGCCGATTTTTCGTAGGCTTCCACCGACGACATCACGTTGCCGATTTTGCGCTCGGTTTCGCCCACGGCCAGCCAGTAATCGGCGTTTTTCTCGTTGAGCTTGAGGGCGTTTTTCAGGAAATGCAGGGCCTCGAACCATTTGTCCTGCTCACTCAGGCACACGCCCACGCCGTACCAGCCCTCGTCCCAGAGCGGGTCGAGTTTGATGGCCTGCTTGTAGTAACGGATGGCCTTGTCAAACTGCTCCAGCCGCTCGTGGGCGGCCCCCAGGCAGCACAGCGTTTCGGGCGAAGCCTCCTCGTGTTTCAATACGGCTTCGTAGCACTCCCTGGCGCGGTCGAAGTGGCCCAGGTTCATGTGCGTGTTGCCGAGGTTGAAGTGCGCCGAGGCGAAATCGTCCTTGATGAACGTGGCGTATTCGTAGGCCTGGGCGGCTTCCTCGAAGCGTTCGAGTTTGCTGTAGGCGATGCCGATGTTGTACCAGGCGTTGTGCGAAAACGGGTCGTTGTCGATAAACTGCTGGTAGTAGTTCAGGCTGGCTTCCAATTCGCCCGTCACGTCGAGGCAGAAGGCCAGTTCGTAGAGGGCGTTTTCGTTGCCGATGTTGTGCTGGATGGCCAGTTTGTAGCTCGCAATCGCCTCCTCGTACTTGCCCCAACTTTGGTAGGCCAGGCCGATGTGGTAGTACACGTCGTCCTTCTCCTCGGTGGTGTCGAGCACTTCCTGCATGATGCCTATGGCCTGTTCGTAGTTGCCCATCAGCGAGTACACGGTGCCGCGCAGGTAGCGGATGTCGGCGTCGGTGGGGTTGAACAGTTGCGCCCGGTCGAGCAGGTCGAGGGCTTCGTCGTAGTGTTGCAGGTTGGCCAGACAGTGGGCCTTGTGCAGCATCAATTCCAGGGAGTAAGGAAACTGGTCGAGGCCCTTGTCGCAGGCGTTCATGGCTTCGTCCACCTTGCCCTCGTCCAGGTAATGTTCAACGATTTGTTCGTAAGTATCCAGGTCGAAAAACGACTCCTCGTGCCGTTGCAGGGCCATTTCAAAACGCCGAACCGAATCCTCGATGGCACCGGGGCGGTCGTCAAATTCTTGCTCCATCATGGGCGTTTGTCGGGTAATGCAATTTTCGTAAAGCTACCCAAGTCGCCGGTCAGCGGGAGCGGTTTCGGCGCGTCCGAACGGGTTCGGGCGGCAACGCGAAAACGGATTCCAGGGACCGAGTCATGGGTGGGCTGGTTGCTTAACATTTGAAAGGTACAAACAAAATCGAAACGGGCAAAAACGAATGGGGAAGATTTCGGGGAAATCACGCTGGTTTGAGCGCCCTCACCACCCGTTCAATCGTCTCGTCCAGAGTCCGGAATTGCAGCCCCGTAGCGTTCCTTACTTTTTGATGTGGGTAAAAAAACGAATGGCTCGCCGACTGGGCCGTTTCGCGGGTCAGGAGAGGGGCGCTGCCGGTCAGAAAACTCCGCAGGGCCTCCAGCCGCCAGAGCAGAGCCGTGGCTGCGCGGGGGACGCGTTGCATGGGCGGTTTTTTGCCAAACGCCCCCGCCGTTTTTTCGAGAAATTCCCGGTACGGAACTGCCCCAGCGTTAAGGATAAAGCGCTCGTTTTCAATTTCTGAAAAAAGCAGGCGTACGCTGGCCTCAGCCACGTCGAGCACGTCCACGAAATTAAGGGTGCCTTCGGGGTAAAACCGGTGCTCGTCGAAGGCGTACTTGAACAGTTGGGTGCTGCTGCGCCCCCAATCGCCCTCGCCGAGGATGACCGACGGGTTTACGACCGCCACCGGCAGCCCCTCCGACGCCCCCCGCCAGACCTCCAGTTCGGCCCGGTACTTCGACTTGGCGTAGTGCGAATTGAGCGGTGATTCCTCCCACTTGCTTTCCTCCGTGATGACCGTCGGGCCGGTCGGGTTCGGCCGGGCCGGGCGGCCCAGCGCCGCCACCGAACTGACGTGCAGGAGCTTGCTTACCCCCGCCCGCAGGCAGGCGTTCACCACGTTGGCCGTGCCTTCGACGTTGACGCGGTACATCGCCGCCCGGTCGCGGGGCACGAACGACACCACGGCAGCGGCGTGAACGACGTGCGTGACGCCGTCGAGGGCGTTTTCGAGCGAAAGCACGTCGAGGATGTCGCCTTCGGCCCAGTCAAGCTGTTCAGAAACGTCGTTCAGCAGGCCCTGGTCGGCGTTGGGCCGGACGAGCGCCCGCACGCGGTGCCCGTCGCCCACCAACCGTTTCGCCACGAAACTGCCCACCAATCCGGTGGCACCTGTCAGTAAAATCATGGGACGAAATTAGTTGTTGGTTGCGGGTTGTCGGTTGTCAGTTTTTGAACCATCAACGAACAACCCGCAACCAGCAACTAATCCACCAGCGCCTGGTAGGCCAACTGCTTGAATTGCTTGTCGATGCCGGGGTAGGCGGAGGGGAGCATCTGGGTGGTCCACACGCCGAGGAGGCCTTCCTTCGGATCCCACCAGTAGTCGGAGTAGTTGCGGCCACCCCAGCGGAGGGCACCCACGCTGCCCGGTTCGGCGGCGTGGCCCCGTTCGGTGGTGATTTCAAATCCGAGGCCGAATTTGTTGCCCGCGGAACCCATTTCCAGGTCGCCAATCTGGTTGGTCGTCATCAGTTCGATGGTCTTGCGGCCCAGCAGTTGGCGGTTGTTGAATTTGCCGCCGTTGAGGAGCATTTGCAGAAACTTGGCGTAGTCCTGCACGGTCGAACTCAGCCCCGCCCCGCCCGATTCGTAGGTTTTCGCCCCCGCCACGGGGTAATTTTCTTCGGCAAAATCGGGGTGTCGGGTCATCGGCGCGTCGGGCGAACGCTGGGTGTAGAGGTGCATGAGCCGGGATTTTTTGGCGTCGGGTTGGTAAAACCCGGTGTCGTTCATGCTCAGGGGGCTAAAAATCCGTTTTTGCAAAAACTCCCCGAAACGCATCCCGGAGGCCACTTCGACCACTGCCCCGAGCACGTCGGTGTTCAGCCCGTAGGTGTACTTTTCGCCGGGTTCGTGGAGCAGGGGCAGTGCGCCGAGGGCCGACATGGTTTCGGTGATGCGCTTCGGCTCGACGCTGAAAAAATCGGGGATGCCCGCTTTTTTGTAGAGCGGGTGGCTGTACGGAAAGCCCGCCGTGTGGGTGAGCAACTGCCGCAGCGTTACTTCTTTTTTCGCCGGAACGGCGCTGTACGTCGTGTCGGTCAAGTTGAGGTGGGCGAGGATTTTCGGGTTTTTGAAACTCGGCAGGTACTTCGACACCGGGTCGTCGAGGCGGAGTTTGCCTTCTTCGTAGAGCATCATCACGGCCACCGACGTGATGGCCTTGCTCATCGACATGATGCGGAAAATGTCGTCCACCCGCAGGGGCGTTTTGGCCTCCACGTCGCTGTAACCGAAGGCTTTCTGATACACGATTTGGCCCCGCCGCACCAGAATCATCATCGCGCCGGGCAGGTGGCGCTGGTCGACGTGCTGCTGCATGACGGCGTCGATGCGGGCCAGGCGTTCGGGTGAAAAGCCGAGGCTTTCAACGGATTTGGCGGGCGTGATGGCCTGCGGTTGCTGGGCAAAAGCGCCGACGGCGACGAGCGTGAGCAGCAGGGCGACTGCTTGTCGGCCATGTTCGGGTTTGAATTTCATTCCGAATGGAGGTTTTGATTGATGGGTATCGTCCCGTGAGCTAAAGCAGTGGTACGGCATTCCGGCGGCAAGACGGGAAAGCCCCGTTGGGGCTAAAATTCATGTATAGTTTCAGTCCCGGAGGGAATTTCACGCTTGCCGCCTGCTTTAGCTGACGGCCAGCAGGCCACCCTACAGCGAATTGCCAATGCCCACCAGCACGATGGACACCAGCATGACCACGATGCCGACCACGAACGTGCGGAACGTGCGGGCCGACACGCCTGACCATTCGCCGAGGTACAGGCCCCAGAGGTTGGCCGTCAGGATGATGGTGGCCATGTGGGTAATCCACGAACTGGCCCCGTTGCCGAGTTTGCTTTCGCCCATGCCGTAGAAGAAAAATTGCAGAAACCACATCGTGCCCGCGATGCCCGCGAAGAGCACGTTGGCCCCGACGGGCGTGCGCGGGTTCGTGTAGTCGCCGAAGGTTTTATTTCTGAAATTCAGGTACATGCACCACAGAAAATTGGTCGTCAGCCCGCCCCAGAGCAGCACCACGTAGGTGACGTTGTTCTGAAAGAGCGGGTCGCCTCCCTGCCGGACGGCCGCGTCGGCCAGGGGCTTGCCGGCCTCGATGCCGAAGTTGAAAAAGGCGCTCATGATGCCCGAAAACACGGCGATGGCCAACCCTTTCACGAGGTTGAATTCCTGCACGCTGGCCTTTTTTTCTTCCTCCGAAAGTTCACTTTCTTTCAGCATCCCCGAGCGGCCCAGGATGGCGATGCCCACCAGACAGACCAGCACGCCGAGCAGCACCAACTGCCCGCCCCGTGTGCCCAGCAGGTCGGTGAACGAAACCTTGCCCGCCACGGGGTTGAACGTGTAATAAATCGACGGCACCAGCGCCCCGAAGGCCGAGCAAAAGCCCAGCACCACCGAATTGCCCAGCGACATGCCCAGGTAGCGCACGCCCAGGCCGTAGGTCAGCCCGCCGATGCCCCAGAGCAGGCCCATCCCAAACGTGATGGATTTGACGCCCGAATCGCCCGCGGCGATGATGCCGGGGAAATCGGGCACGGTCAGCCAGGCGGCCAGCGGGGGCACGAGGAGCCAGGAAAATAGCCCCCCGACAATCCAGTAACTTTCCCAGGCCCAGCCTTTTACTCTGTTGAAGGGCATGTAAAAACTGCCCGAAAATACGCCGCCGATGGTGTGGTAGAGGAGTCCGAGAATGACCTGCATGGGGTGGGAGTGGAGTGCGTCGGGTTAGAGGTTTACCGTGCAAAGCACGAACGGGAGGCAATTTACCGGGGGCTGCCGGATTTTTGGTGCCAAACTAAACGCGCCCAATCCCGCGAACTGTCCTGCACACTCCCAGCCGGGAACGCCGACCGTGCCGAAGTGGGCGGCACCGACTATTTTTGCCCCATGTCCCAGAAAACGTTTTCCCGCACTACCGTCACCGCCGCGCTGATTTACGCCAACGGCCCCATCCACATCGGCCACCTGGCGGGGTGCTACATTCCCGCCGACATTTACGTGCGTTACCTCCGCGCCACCGGGCACGACGTGGCCTTCATCTCCGGCACCGACGAGCATGGCGTGCCCATCACCATCCGCGCCCAGAAGGAAGGCATCACGCCCCAACAAGTGGTGGACAAGTACTACGTTCAGATTCGCGATTCCTTCCACGATTTCGGCATCCGGTTCGACATCTACTCGCGCACCTCCAGGCCCGCGCACCACCGGATGTCGCAGGACATTTTCCTCCGGATTTACAACCAGGGCGGGTTTGTCGAAGAAACCACCGAGCAGTATTTCGACCCCAAAGCCGGACAATTCCTCGCCGACCGCTACATCGTGGGCACCTGCCCCGTGTGCGGCAACGAAAATGCGTACGGCGACCAGTGCGAACGCTGCGGCAGCACCCTCAGCCCCACCGAACTCCTCAATCCCCGCTCGGCCCTCAGCGGCGAGCCGCCGGTGCTGAAACCGACCAAAAACTGGTACCTGCCCCTCGACGCCTTGCAACCGCGCTTGGAAAAATACGTCGAAAGCCACCCGGAGTGGAAAACCAACGTGGCCGGGCAGGTGCGCTCCTGGCTCAGCGAGGGCCTCAAGCCCCGCGCCATGACCCGCGACCTCGACTGGGGCATCCGCGTGCCCCTGTCCGACGCCGAGGGCAAGGTGCTCTACGTGTGGTTCGACGCGCCCATCGGCTACATCACCTTCACCGAGGAACTCAAGGGCGACGACTGGGAGAAATGGTGGAAAGCCGACGACACCCGCATCGTGCATTTCATCGGCAAGGACAACATCGTGTTCCACTGCCTGATTTTCCCCGCCATGCTCATGGCCGACGGGCGGTTCATCGGCGGGGCCGACAACGTGCCCGCCAACGAATTCATGAACCTGGAGGGCGACAAAATCAGCACTTCGCGCAACTGGGCCGTGTGGCTGCACGAGTATTTGCAGGAATTTCCGGGCAAGCAGGACGTGCTGCGCTACGTGCTCACGGCCAACGCCCCCGAAACGAAGGATTCCGAATTCACCTGGAAGGATTTCCAGACCCGCAACAACGCCGAACTGGTGGGCATCCTGGGCAATTTCGTGAACCGCACGCTGATGCTGACGGAGAAAAATTTCGGGGCGGCCGTCCCGCCTCGCGGTCAACTTTACGACGTGGACCACCAACTCCTCGCCGACCTGGCCGAAGCCCCTGCCAAAATCGGCGCGGCCCTGGCCGAATTCCGGTTCCGCGAGGGCGCGGCCCTGCTGCTCGACGTGGCCCGGCTGGGCAACAAGTACCTCTCGGACACCGAACCGTGGAAACTCCTCAAAACCGACCCCGACCGCGCCGCGACCGTGCTGCACCTGAGTGTGCAGGTGGCCGCGTCGTTGAGCTTTTTGTGCGAACCGTTCCTGCCGTTCACGGCGGAGAAACTACGCGGGATGCTCAACGTCCGCGAGACGCGCTGGAGCGAAGCCGGGCGGCCCGACCTGCTGGCGGCCGGTCAGCCGTTCACGAACACGGGGCTGCTTTTCGAGAAAATCGAAGACAGCGTCGTGGAGGCGCAGGTGCAGAAATTGTTGAAAACCAAGAAAATGAACGAATTGGCTACGAAAACGCCCGCCCCCGCGAAAGAACCCATCGCCTACGACGACTTCGCCAAGCTCGACCTCCGCATCGCCACCATCCTAACCGCCGAAGCCGTGCCCAAGTCGAAAAAACTCCTCAAACTCACCCTCGATACGGGCCTCGACCAGCGCACGGTCGTCAGCGGCATTGCCGAGCATTTTGCGCCGGAAGACGTCGTCGGCAAGCAAGTCACGCTGCTGGCCAACCTCGCCCCGCGCACGATGATGGGCATCGAAAGCCAGGGCATGATTCTCATGGCCGAAGACCGCGACGGGTCGCTGCGGTTCCTCCAGCCGGGGGAGGCGACGTGGAACGGGGGGATGGTGAGTTGAATTTTTGATTTTCAGGATTTTTCTCCATTTTGGAGTCACCTCACCTTTTGATGAGGTAACGTTCTTTGTCGTGCTGCTGGCGGAGTGATAAACACATACACAATGAAACACAAGTCATACAAGATCGAAGGTTCAGAGGACAATCTTCGATTTGACTTTACGAGTAAGGGCCGAAGGGAGAGATAAGGAAGCGGGTGTTTTTGATAAAATGACGTGAGTTATGGGTTATCTATGTTGTAATTCAATAGGTTACGTCCCGAACGGGACGCGTTGCCTCACTACTGGACATTGACGTAAATCTTGGGTTTAGCGACTCTGACCTTTTGTT
>ERZ1066120.299-NODE-299-length-49499-cov-14.148977_pt1 | contig 49499 bp, 46 predicted proteins | sample MGYA00382767_ERZ1066120 | MGnify/ENA primary metagenome ERZ1066120 (study PRJEB33369, sample SAMEA5778350) | biofilm metagenome | biome: Industrial cooling water; feature: Water cooling tower basin; material: Biofilm | place: United Arab Emirates | collected...
TTCGCTCATTCGCTTAGCGAACGAAGAACAGGTCGACCGCGCCGTCCTGAAGCCGGACGGCAAGGCCAAGCTCGACGACATGGTCGGCAAGCTGCGCGACGTCACCCTCGAAGTGATCATCGCCGTCGGCCACACCGACTCGGTGGGCACCGACCAGTACAACCAGCGTCTGTCGGTGCGTCGCGCCGAAGCCGTCAAGGCGTACATGGTCAGCAAGGGCATCGAAGCCAACCGTGTCTACACGGAAGGCAAAGGCGAGAAGCAGCCGATCGCCGACAACCGCACCCGTGAAGGCCGCGCGAAGAACCGTCGCGTGGAGATCGAAGTGGTCGGCACCCGTCCGACCCGCTAAGCGCACCTCTCGGCGCCGATCCGCAAGCCCCGCTCCGGCGGGGCTTTTTTATTGTTCCGCTCCGGTTGGGCTCTTTTGATGTTCCGCCCCGGCGGGGCTCTTTTCCTGCTCCCGCGGGGCGCTTTCGTCTCGCCACGGCGGGGGCTTTCTCCACGCCTGGCGCGCCTCGTGCCAGACTGACCCGATGGACACGCATTCCTCGCACGCCGCTGCCGGCGCCACGCCCTCGACGAACGTCGACCCGGCGGAGGTGGCCAAATTCCAAGCCCTCGCCGCACGCTGGTGGGACCCGAACTCCGAGTTCCGGCCGCTGCACGACATCAACCCCCTGCGCCTCGGGTGGATCGCCCGGCATGCGCCCTTGGCCGGACTCGAAGTCGTCGACGTCGGCTGTGGCGGCGGCATCCTGGCCGAATCGATGGCACGCGCAGGCGCGCAGGTCACCGGGATCGACCTGGCGGACAAGGCGCTGAAGGTCGCGCGGCTCCACCAACTCGAAAGCGGCGTGGAGGTGCGCTACGAACGGATCGCGGCCGAAGACCTGGCGGCGCGCGAGCCTGGGCGCTACGGCCTGGTCACCTGCATGGAGATGATCGAGCACGTGCCCGATCCGGACTCCACGGTGCGCGCCTGCGCGGCGCTGGCCGCACCAGGCGGCATCCTCGTCTTCTCCACGATCAACCGCAATCCGAAGTCCTTCCTGTTCGCGATCGTGGGCGCCGAATACGTGCTGCGCCTGCTCCCGCGCGGCACGCACAGCTACGAGAAGTTCATCCGCCCGTCCGAATTGGCCGGCGCGGCGCGGCGGGCCGGCCTGGACGCGGTCGACACCACGGGCCTGCTGTACAACCCCATCACGCGCACGTACCGGCTGGACGCGCGCGACGTCGACGTGAACTACATGATGGCTTTCCGTAAACCGGAATAGCCGCCGCCTGGCACCTCCAACTCCGATCCACGCATGCCCGACCTCCTGCTGCCCTTCCCGCCCGCGGCGGTCTTCTTCGACCTCGACGGCACGCTGGCCGACACGGCGGCGGACCTGGCCGAGCCGGTCAACGCGATGCGCCTCGAACGCGGGCTGCCGGCATTGCCGCTGGACACGCTGCGGCCGGTGGCGTCGATGGGCGCGCGCGGGCTGCTCGGCAAGGGGCTGGGCGTGGACAAGGACGACGCCGGCTACGAAGCCTTGCGCGACGAATTCCTTCGCCGCTACGAGGCCGCCATGTCCGTGCACACGCGGCTCTTCGACGGCATGCCGCCGGTGCTCGACGCCCTCGATGCGGCCGGCATTCCGTGGGGCGTGGTCAGCAACAAGGTGCAGCGCTACGTCGAGCCGATCATCGACGCGCTGGGCCTGGCCGAGCGCTGCCGGACCCGCATCGGCGGCGACACCACCGCCTTCGCCAAGCCCCACCCGGAGCCGCTGTTGCACGCGGCGCGGCTGGTGGGCGTCTCGCCGACGCACTGCGTGTACGTCGGCGACGACCGTCGCGACATCGTGGCGGCCCACGCCGCCGGCATGAAGGCCGTGGTGGCCGCCTACGGCTACTGCGGCGAGGCCGACCCGCCGCAGGCCTGGGGCGGCGACGCGCTCGTCCAGGCCCCCGACGAGCTGCCCGCGCTGCTGGGCATCGCGCGGCGCGCCTCCTGATTCCGTGCCGCCCGCCTGATCCCGCGGCGCTCCTCACCGTCTCGCATCGCAAGAGGCCGCGGCGCGGCGATCAGAACGGGTACTGTCGCGGCGTCGTCTGCACGGTGATCCAGCGCAACTCGGTGAACTCGGCGATGCCCGCCTTGCCGCCGAAGCGCCCGTAGCCGCTGCCCTTGACGCCGCCGAACGGCATCTGCGCCTCGTCGTGGACGGTCGGGGCGTTGACGTGGCAGATGCCCGTGTCGATCTTGCGGGCGACGTTGATCGCGCGCGCCACGTCGCGCCCGAACACGGCCGCCGACAACCCGTACTCGTTGTCGTTGGCGCAGGCGATCGCCTCTTCGACGCCGCGGACGCGCACGATCGCCTTCAGCGGCCCGAAGGTCTCCTCGCGGTAGACGCGCATCGCGGGCGTGACATGGTCCAGCACGGTGGCCGGCATGAGCGTGGACGTGGCCTTGCCGCCGCACAGCAGCTTGGCGCCCTTGGCCAGCGCGTCGTCGACCAGCGCATTGCAATGCTCGACCGTGCCCATGCCGATCACGCTGCCCAGCACCACCGGCTCGGGCTTGCGCGGATCGCCCAGTGGCAACGACTTGGCCTTGTCGGCGAACTTTCGCGCGAACGCATCGGCCACCGTTTCGTCGACGATGATCCGCTCGGTGCTCATGCAGATCTGCCCGCTGTTGGCGAAGGCGCCGAACGCAGCCGCCGCCACCGCCTCGTCGAGATCGGCGTCGTCCAGCACCACCAGCGGCGCCTTGCCGCCCAGCTCCAGCACCGCGGGCTTCAGGTAGCGCGCACAGGTCTGCGCGATGATGCGCCCGACCTTCGTGGATCCGGTGAAATTGACCCGCCGCACCGCCGGGTGCGAGATCATCGCCTCGACCACGGCCCCGGCGTCCGCGGGCGCGTTGGTCACGTAGTTGACCACGCCGGGCGGGAAGCCCGCCTCCTGCAGCGCCTCGATGATCAGCTGATGCGTGCGCGGGCAGTTCTCGGAACCCTTCAGCACGACCGTGTTGCCGCAGGCCAGCGGCGTGGCGATCGCCCGCACGCCCAGGATGATCGGCGCGTTCCAGGGCGCGATGCCCAGCACCACACCGGCGGGCTGCCGGATGCCCATCGCCAGGCTGCCCGGCACGTCCGAGGGGATCACCTCGCCCGCGACCTGCGTGGTGAGCGACGCGGCCTCGCGCAACATGCCGGCCGCCAGGAAGGCGTTGAAGCCAGCCCACATCGCGGTGCCGCCGGTCTCGGCGGCGACCGCTTCGGCGAACTGCGGCACCTTGGCTTCGAGCCGATCGGCGGCCTTCAGCAGCAGCGCGCGGCGTTCGCCCGGTCCCGTCTCGCTCCAGGTCCGGAAGGCGTCGGCGGCGGCTTCGACCGCCAGCACGGCGTCGGCCGCGGACGCCGCGGGAGCGCGCGTGGCGACCGTGCCGTCGAGCGGGTTGCGGCGCTCGAAGGTGGCGTTCTTCTCGGCCGTCACCTTCAGGCCGTTGATGAGCATGGACAGGTCGGCCATGACGTTCTCCTCGTTGCGTTCAGCCGACGACGGTCGGAAGCTGCCCGGCGCGCTCGCGCCCGCGGCGCACCGCGTCGGCGGCGGTGGTGGTCTGGTCGCTCGCGGCGCCCAGGTAGGCCTCGCGCACGACGGTGGAGCGTTCCAGCAGCCGCGCCGGGCCCTTGGCGACCAGCACGCCGCGCTCGAGCACGTAGCCGCGATCGGCCACCGCCAGCGCCTTGCGCACGTTCTGCTCGACCATCAGCACGGTGGTCCCGGCGTCGGCGATGCGGCGGGCGATCGACAACAGCTCGTCGACCATCCTGGGCGCCAGGCCCAGCGACGGCTCGTCCAGCATCAGCAGGCGCGGCGCGCCCATCATCGCCCGCGCGATCGCCACCATCTGCTGCTCGCCGCCGCTCATGGTGCCGGCCAGTTGCGACGCGCGCTCGCGCAGCTTCGGGAAGTCGGCCAGCACCTGCTCCAGCCGCTCGGCCCGCAGCGTCTTGGGCAGCAACCAGCCGCCCAGCTCCAGGTTCTCGCGCACCGTCATCTGCGGGAAGAGCTGGCGGCCCTCGGCCACCAGCGCCACGCCGCGGCGCACGATCTCGTCGATCTTCTCCGGAAGGTCGTCGCCGTCCAGCGTGACGCTGCCCGTGCGCGGGATCTGGCCGGTCAGCGCGCGCAGCAGCGTGGTCTTGCCGGCGCCATTCGGACCCAGGATCACGGTCAGCCCGGGCATCACTTCCAGGCTGAGGTCGCGCAGGATCAGGAAAGCGCCGTAGCCAGCGCCGAGCCGCTCGACCTTCAGCCGCGCCCGCGACGTGCCGCCCAGCGCGAAGGGCTCGCTGCGCCACCACATCATCGCGCCGCCCCTTCGATGCCTTCGCTCGGACCCGCCGCTGCGCTCATGCCGCCACCTTGTCCAGCTCGATGATCTCGTCGCCCAGGTAGGCCTCGACCACCTTCGGGTCGCGAATCACCTCGTGCGGGCGCGCGTCCGCGATCTTGGCGCCTTGGTGCAGCACGATCACGCGCTCCACGTAGCGCAGCAGGACCGTCACCGCATGCTCGATCCAGACCACCGACAAGTCGAGCTCGTCCCGCAGGCGCTTGATCAACCGGGCCATCTCCTCGACTTCGGCCTCGGTGAGCCCCGCCGCCACTTCGTCGAGCAAGAGCATGCGCGGACGCGTGGCCAGCGCCATGCCGATCTCCAGCAGCCGCTGCTGCGCCGGCGTCACGTCGGCCGCCCGCAGGCCGGCCTGCGCCGTGAGCCCGATCAGCGACAGGATGCTCTGGGCGTCACGAAGCGCCCAGGACACGCCCCGCTCCTCGCCCCACAGCCACCACTTGCGCGGCCTGCGCCCGGCGAACTTCAGCCCGAACTCGATGTTGGCCGCCACCGGCAGGTCGGCGAAGACGCGCGGCGTCTGGAAGGTGCGCGCCAGGCCCAGCCGCGCGAACTGGTGCGGCTTGCGGCCGGTCAAGTCGCGGCCCGCCAATTCCAGCCGCCCCGACGTGGGCGTCTGCACGCCCGAGATCGCGTTGAAGAAGGTGGTCTTGCCGGCGCCGTTGGGCCCGATGATCCCGACCAGCTCGCCGGCGTGGAAGCGTGCGTCGACCCGGTCGACCGCCACCAGCCCACCGAAGCGGACGGTCAGCTGGCGCGCCTCGAGCAGCGGCACGCGCTCGGGCGCGGCGACCGACGAGCCGCGCTCAGGCGCCGAGGACGCGCTGTCGCCGTGCACGCTGCTTCTCCCGTTCCTTGTCCCCGCTCCATTCGTGGCGGCGGGCTTTCCACCAGCCGGCCATGTCGCGCCGCCAGCCCTGGAAGGTGCTCCAGCGCAGCGACGCGAGGCCCCCGGGCAGGTACAGCACGCACAGGATCAGCAGCAGGCCCAGCGTCATCATGTAGACCTGCGGCGCCTGCAGCCGCAGGGTCTCGGCCAGCACGCTGAAGACGATCGCCGCCAGGAGCGGCCCCCACAGCGTCGCCACTCCGCCGATCAACGCGATCAGCACCGTTTGGAAGCCGATGAAGGGGTTGAACGCGGTGTGCGGGTCGATGTAGGTCCAGCGCACCGCCATCGCCGCGCCGACCGCGCCCGCCACGGCCGCGGTGAGCGCGAACCCGATCACCTTGACGCGGCGCGTGTCGACGCCCAGCGTCTGCGCGCGTTGCTCGTCGGCGCCGATCCCCACCAATGCCAGCCCGAAGCGCGTGCGACGCAGCCAGATCGACAGCCCCACGGTGCCGACCGCCAGCACCAGCACCGTGAGGTAGATGGTCTGCAGCTCCGGCACGACGGTCAGCACGCGACCGACCGTGCCGCTGACGCTCTTCTCGAAGTAGCTGATCGCGTGCCGGATGAGTTCTGCCATGCCGAAGGTCAGCACGGCGAAATAGGTGCCGCGCAGGTGCAGGACCGCCAGGCCCATCACCACCGCGGTCAGCGCCGCGATGCCGCTGCCCAGCGCGATCGTCGCGACCCAGGGCAGGTGCTCGAGCGCCACCGCCGTGGTGTAGGCGCCGATGCCGAAGAAGGCCGAGGTGGCCAGGGACAAATAGCGGGTCGCGCCGCAGAACAGCGTCCAGCTGGTCGACAGCGCGACGTACATCAAGCACGTCAGCGCCATCGCGATCACGAAGTCGCTGGCGATGCCCGGCAGCGCGAGCGCCCAGCCGGTCAGCGCGAGCAACACGAGCAGGTCGCGCACCAGCAGTTGTCGATCGTTCATGCGCGCGCGAAGAGGCCGCGCGGGCGCAGCAGCAGCACCGCGATGAACACGCAGTACGACAGCAGCGCCTTGAGCGACGGGTTGGTGAAGTGCATGCCCAGCGCCTCGACGATGCCCAGCATCAGGCCGCCGGCCAGCGCGCCGCCCATGCTGCCGAAGCCGCCCAGCGTGATCACGATGAGCGCGGTGATGGTGTAGGGCTCGCCCACCGAGGGCGAGATCGTGTACGCCATCGACAGCAGGGCGCCCGCGATGCCGGACAACCCCAAGCCGATGCCGAACATCAACGGATGCAGCCGGCGCACGTTAATGCCGACCAACTGCGCCCCCAGCGGCGACTGCATCAGCGCGCGCACGCCCTTGCCCAGCAACGTCATGCGCATCAGCGCGATCATCGCGCCGCAGAACAGCAGTGACAACGCGAAGATGAGCAGCTTGTTGCCGGCGAACTGGCCACCGGCCACCTTCACCGGCTCGGTGAGGAAGTCGTAGCCGCGCAGGTCGCCGCCCCAGATCCACGACACCAGGTTCTGGATCAGGAACATGAGGCCGAACGCCACCATCAAGCCGCGCGCTTCGAAGACATCCAGGTTAGGCGACGTGGCCGTCAGCCGACGGAAGCACAGCCAATGGATCGCCAGCCCCAGCGCCGTGAGGCCGACGAAGGCCAGCGGCACCATCAGCAGTGGCGACCAACCCAGCTGCACCGCGGCGAACCAGGTCAGGTAGGCGCCCAGCATCAGGAATTCGCCGTGGGCGATGTTGAGGATGCGCATCAGCCCGTACTGCAGGTTGAGCCCGAGCGCCACCAGCGCGTAGATCGCGCCGGTGATCAGGCCACTGAAGAGCAGCTCGGACCAGGCGGTGACGGACACGTCGCGGCGCGGCCCCTCACCAGGCCGGCTTGGCGGGCATCAGCGCGGCGGTGGCCACCTTGGGCGGCCAGACGACCTCGAACTCCCCCTTTTGCCACTGCCCGACGGTGCCCGGCGTGGCCGTGTTCTCGCTGCCGGTGAACTTGACGTCGCCGATGATCGTCTTGTGCGTGGTGCCCGCGATGTAGTCGCGGATCGCCTTGCGGTCCAGGCCCACCTGCTTGACCGCGCTGGTGAGGATCTCGAGACCCGCCCAGCAGTGGCCGCTCGCCCAGCGGTCCGGCTCCTTGCCCTCGAAGCGCTTGGCGTGCGCGTCGAAGTAGGCCTTGGCGGCGGGGCTGGTCTTGGCGTTCCACGAACCCATGCCCAGCACGCCCTCGGCGCCCTGGGCCGTCATCACGTTGCGGTACAGCGGAAACGCGGTGCCCACCGACGCGTAGAAGAACTTCGGATTGAAGCCGATCTCCTTGGACTGGCGGCTGGCGAGGATCGTGTCGGGCGGGTAAGTGAAACCGACGAAGGCGTCGGGGTTCTTGTCCTTCATCGACCGCAGCACCGGCGACAGGTCCTTCACGCCGCCGGGATAGCTCTTGTCCTCGACCATCTGGATGCCGCTGCCCTGCAGCGCCACCTTGAAGGCCGCGTAGTTCTCCAGCCCGAACAGGTCGTCGACGTAGACCACCGCCACCGTCTTGGCGCCGCTGGCCTTGAGCATCTCGACGACCGCGGTCGTCATCGGCGCCGGCTGCTGCAGCAGCAGGAAGAAGTACGGCAGCTTCATCTCGACCAGCTTGCGGCTGAGCGCGGTCGGCGCGAGGAACGGGTACTGCATCCGGTTGGCCAGCGGCGCCACCGCGAAGTTCGCGTTGCTTCCCCACGGCGGAAGCACTAGGTCCACCTTGTCGGACCCCATCAGCTTCTCGTAGGTGCGCACGCAGGTCTCGACGTCGCTGCGGTCGTCGGAGCTCACCAGTTCGATGCGCCGGCGCGTGCCCTTCACGTCCAGGCCGCCCGCGGCGTTCTGCTGCTCGGCCCACATCAGGTAATTGGGCTCCTGGCTGACCTGGGCGCCGCCGGTCCAGGGGCCGGTGCGGGCGATCGCGTAGCCGACCCGGATGGGGGCCGGCTGGGCGTGCACCCAGGGCGCTGCGCCGGCCGCGCCGAGAGCGGCGGCCGACTGGAGCAGGCGACGACGGCGGGTGTTGGGCACGGAAGCAGTCTCCTCGATCTCGTTGTCTTTTTCGTCACGCTCGGGCAGGGGCAGGCGCGCGGCGAGCCGCCGATGCTAGACCCCGGACCGCACCGGCCGCAAGCCTAGGGATTTGGCTAGGAAGACAACGGGTTTCGCCAACGGGTTTCGCGTGGTGCGTGCGGGCGGCGCTTCTCTTCGGTCGCGCGTTTCGTGGAATGATCCCCCTTTCGAGCGGAGGGGAACGCATCATGCGCATCGTGGTCACGGGGGCCGGCGGTTTCATCGGCAGCGCGCTCTTGGCAAGACTCGCCGCGACCGCATCGGCCGCCGGACCACGGATCGAGATCGTCGCGACCGACCGGCCCGGCGCGGGGCTGGACGACGCGGTGCGACGGGCCGCATCGCCCGCCGTGACGCCGCTCGCGGGCGACATCGCCGACCCGGCCTTGCTCGAGCGGCTCCTCGCCGCGCCGGTGGACCGCGTGTTCCACCTGGCCGGCGTCGTCAGCGGCGCGGCTGAAGCCGACTTCGCCCTGGGCCGTCGGGTGAACCTGGATGCGTCGGTCGCCCTGCTCGACGCCCTGCGCCGGCAGGCCGTCGCAGGCGGGCCGGTGGCGCGCTTCGTGATGACCAGTTCGATCGCGGTCTTCGGCGCGCCGCTGCCGGCCCGCATCGACGACGACACGCCCGCCGAGCCGGCGCTGTCCTACGGCGCGCACAAGCGCGCGCTCGAATTGCTGATCGACGACCTCGCGCGCCGCGGTGAAGTCGACGGCCGAGCCCTGCGTTTGGCGGGCGTGCTCGTTCGACCACCCCTGCCCAACGGCGCGCTGTCCGCCTTCAACAGCGACCTGGTCCGGGAGCCACTTGCCGGAAACGACTACACCTGCCCGGTGGGGCCGGACGCGACCCTGTGGGTGGTGTCGCGCCGACACACCGTGGACGCGCTGGAGCGCCTGGCCGAGCTGCCAGGAGAGGGGGTGGAGCAGGATGCGCGGCGCGCCATGGGCGGCGGGCCTGCCCGGCCGAGGCCCCGCCGCGCCCTCACGGCACCCGCCTTGCCCGTGTCCGTCCGCGAGTTGGTCGCCGCCATCGGCCGCGCCGACCCGGGCGCCGCCCGGCGCGTCGCCTACGCGCCGGCGACGGCGGCACAAGCCGCGTTGCAAGCGCAGTTCGGCGCCTGGCCCCGGGACTGCGCATTCGACCGGGCCCGCGCGCTGGGCCTGTCGTGCGACGCCGATGCCGACGAAGTCATCCGAAACCACCTGCAGGAAAACACCCGATGAGCCGCCCTCCTTCGGATCCGACGGGCCGCCCGCTGCGTTCCGACATCGCCTCCCAAGGCGCCGACCGGGCGCCGCACCGCGCCTTCATGCGCGCGTGCGGGCTGGACGACGACGACCTCGCCCGCCCCAAGGTCGGCATCGTCAGCACGCATGGCGAGAACACGCCGTGTTCGATGTCGCTCGGCCCGCAGGCCGACGCGGCGCGCCTGGGCGTGGCGGCCGGTGGCGGCGTGCCCGTGCCCTTCACCACGGTGTCGGTGTCCGACGGCGTGTCGATGAACCACAAGGGCATGCGCATGAGCCTGCTGTCGCGCGAGCTCATCGCCGACTCCATCGAACTGGTCATGCGCGGCCACGCGTACGACGCGCTGGTGGGCTTCGGCGGCTGCGACAAGACGCTGCCCGGCATCATGATGGCCATGGTGCGGCTCAACTGCCCCAGCGTCTTCGTCTACGGCGGCGCGATGCTGCCTGGCCGCGTGGGCGGGCGCGACGTGACCGTCATGACCGCCTACGAGGCGGTCGGCGCCATGATGGCCGGCCGCATGGAGCCGCGCGAGGCCGAGGCCATCGAGCGCGGCTGCGCGCCCACCGTGGGCTCGTGCCCGGGGCAGTTCACCGCCAACACCATGGCGATGGTCTCGGAGACGCTGGGCTTGGCGCTGCCCGGCAGCGCGATGCTGCCCGCGGTGTATTCCGAGCGCCTCGCACTGGCGCGGCGTGCCGGTCGCGAAGCGATGCGCCTGCTGCGTGACGCGGGCCCGCTGCCGCGCGATCTCGTGACGCGCGCTTCGCTGGAAAACGCTTGCGCCGCGGTCGCCGCCACCGGCGGTTCCACCAACGCCGCGCTGCATCTTCCGGCCATCGCGCACGAGGCCGGCATCGCCTTCACGCTGGACGACGTCGCGCGGGTCTTCGACCGCACGCCGCTGATCGCCGACCTGCAGCCGGGCGGACGCTTCCTGGCGATCGACCTGCATCGCGTGGGCGGCACGGACGCGGTGCTCAAGGCCCTGCTGGACGCGGGCTGCCTGCACGGTGACGCCTTGCGGCTGGACGGGCGCACGCTCGCGCAGGCGTTGTCCGACCATCCCGGCCCGGACGGCGAAGTGGTGCGCGCCGCCGACCGCGCGCTGTCGGCGACGGGCGGCGTGGTCGTGCTGCGCGGCAACCTGGCGCCCGATGGCGCGGTCATCAAGGTGGCAGGGCTGAAGTCGCTGTCCTTCGAAGGCACGGCGCGCGTCTTCGAATCCGAGGAGGACTGCTCCACCGTGGTCCAGGCCGGTGGCATCCGCGCAGGCGAAGTCGTCGTGATCCGCAACGAAGGGCCGCGCGGCGGCCCCGGCATGCGCGAGATGCTGGGCGTGACGGCCTTGATCTACGGGCAGGGATTGGGCGAGCAGGTAGCGTTGCTGACGGACGGGCGTTTCTCGGGCGCGACGCGCGGCATGATGATCGGCTATGTCGGTCCGGAGGCCGCGGCCGGCGGGCCGATCGCGCTGGTGCGCGACGGCGACCGCATCCGCATCGACGCGAGCGCCGGGCGCCTGGACTTGCTGGTGGACGACGCGGAGATGGACCGTCGTCGTGCCGCTTGGACACCGCGCCGGGCCGAGCGGCTCGCCGGCGCGCTGGAGAAGTACGCCCGGCTGGTGGGTCCCGCGCACCTGGGCGCCGTGACGCACGCCGGCGCTGTCGAGTGGCCGCACGAATGAGCGCGCCCGCGAATTTCGATGCGCCGCCGCAGGCCGACACACCCGTCCTCGCCTTTCTAGGCGCGGGCCTGATGGCCCGGCCCATGGTCGAGCGTCTCTTGGCCGCGGGCCATGCCGTGCACGTGTGGAACCGCAGCCGCGACAAGCTCGCGCCGCTGGTCGAGCGCGGCGCGGTCGCGCTGGCCACCCCGCGGGAGGCGGCCGAAGCGGCCGACGTGGTGCTTTGTTGCCTGCTCGACGCGGCAGCGGTCGAGCACGTGGCCTTCGGTGACGACGGCGCGCTGTCCGGCAACATGGGCGACGCATCGCTCGGCGGCGGGACCCGCGCCCGGGTCTTCGTCGATCACTCCAGCATCCGGCCGGACGCCACGCGGCGACTGGCCGATCGCGCACGCCGCGAAGCGGGCGTCGAATGGATCGACGCGCCGGTCTCGGGCGGCATCGCCGGCGCTGCCGCGGGCACGCTGGCCGTCATGTGCGGCGGCGATCCGACCGCGTTCGGACGCATCGAGCCGCTGGTGCGCGCGTACGCGGCCAACGTGACCCTGCTGGGTCCGGCCGGCGCGGGCCAGACCGCCAAGCTGATCAACCAGGTCCTGGTGGCGGCCAACATCGCCACCATCGCCGAGGCCGTTTCACTGGCCCGGGCGGCCGGCATCGACGCGGGCCGGCTGCCCGCGGCGCTGGCCGGCGGCTGGGCGGACTCCAAGCCGCTGCAGGTGTTCGTCCCGCGGATGGTGGATGGTTGGGACGCGCCGATCGGCGCGCTGTCGACCATGCTCAAGGACGTCGACACGGCCATGGACCTGTCGCGCCAGGCGGGCAGCCCGCTGCCGATGGCGGCCCTGGCACAGCAGCTGTTGCGCCTGATGGCGGCGCGCGGCCACGCCGACGATGATCCCGCGGTGCTGGCGCGCCTGTACCGCCCTGACTAGAATCGCCTGGCGCAATACTTTAGATTTCAACAATCAGGGAGACACAGGATGTTCCGCTTCGCACGCCTTGCCGCCGGCCTGGCCGCCGCCCTCGCCTTCGCGCTGCCGGTCACCGGCTCGGCGCAGACGGTGCTCACCATGTCGAGCTGGGTGCCGCCTTCGCACCCGCTCACCCGGGACATCCTGCAGGGCTGGGCCACCGAGGTCGAGAAAGCGACCGCCGGCCGCGTGAAGTTCCAGATGCTGCCCAAGCATCCGTCGGCCGCGCCCGGCACGTTCGACGCCGTGCGCGACGGCCTGGTCGACGTGTCGTACGTCACGGCCAGCTACACGCCCGCCCGCCACATCCTGCCCTTGCTGCCCGAACTGCCGGGCGGCGGCGCCACGGCCGAGATCAATTCCATCGCCTATTTCCGCATCCACGAGCGGCACCTGGCCAAGGCCAACGAATACAAGGGCGTGAAGCTCTTGGGCGTGTTCACCCACGGCCCGGGCCAGATGTTCACCACCCGCAAGGAGATCGACAGCATCGACGACTTGTCGGGCATGAAGATCCGTTCGGGCGGCGGCATCTCCGAAGCGATGGCGCGCGCGCTGGGCGCCTCGCCGCTGGTCAAGCCGGCACCGGACTCCTACGAGCTGCTGTCGGGCGGCGTGGCCGACGGCACGTTCTTCCCGCCGGAATCCATCGTCGCGTTCAAGCTCGACAAGGTGGTCAAGTTTGCCACCCTCTTCCCCGGCGGCTTCTACGGCTCCGCGTTCGGCTTCTTCATGAACGAGGACAAATGGAGCAAGCTGTCCAAGCAGGACCAGGACGCCATCATGTCGGTGTCGGGCGAGAAGCTCGCGCGCCTGGCGGGACGCGCCTGGGACGCGGCCGACCAGCGGGGCATCGAGGCCATGCGCGCGGCCGGCGTGAAGGTGACCGAGGCGCCGCCCGCGCTGGTGTCGGCGGTGCGCCAGAAGGCCGCGCCGGTCGAGCAGGAATGGATCAAGGAAGCGTCCGCCAAGCGTGGCATCGACGCCGCGCGGGTGCTGGCCGAGTTCCGTGCCGAACTGGCCCGCGTCGGCAACGAGGTGGGCCGCCGCTGAGGCGGGCCACCGTCCTCCCACAGGCCGGCGGACCACGATCCGCCGGCCCACCGCAAGCCTGAACCTTGAATACGCGCCTCGCCCGCATGGATGCGGTACTGGGAGCGGCAGCCGGCTTGCTGCTGCTCGCCATGATGCTGCTCACCTTCGCCGACGTGCTCGGCCGCTACCTGTTCAACGCGCCGATCCGCGGCGCGTTCGAGCTCACGGAACTCGCGCTGCTCGCCTTGGTGTTCGCCGGCCTGCCGCTGGTCTCCACGGCCGACGAGCACGTGACGATGGATTTCGTCGACAAGATGCTGCCGCCGCCGGCGCGCACGCTGCTCAAGCGCCTGGTGCACCTGGTGTGCGCCGCGGCCATCCTCGGGCTGGGCTGGCTGGTGTGGCTCAAGGCCGGCAAGGTGGCCGAATACGGCGACACCACCGACGTGCTGCGCCTGCCCGTGGCGCCCTTCGTCTGGTTCATGGCCGTGGCGGTCTGGGCCACCGGGCTGGTGCACGTCTACAAGGCCTTGGTCGATCCGGAAGGCCGCTCCAGCGAGGCCCCGTCCGAGTTCGGGGGCACGACATGACCGAGGCGCTGCTGGGCCTGGCCGCCATGCTGGTGCTGGCCTTCCTGCGCGTGCCCATCGCCATCGCGATGGGCATCGTCGGCCTCGTGGGCGTGGCCTACTTGCGCGACTGGAACTGGGCGCCGGCCTTCGCGATGGTGCAGACCAAGGTCTACGAGACCGGCCGCAACTACACCTTGAGCGTGGTGCCGCTCTTCATCCTGATGGGCAACCTGGTCACGCGCGCCGGCATGTCGCAGCAGCTCTTCCGGGCGGCCTACGCGCTGATCGGTCACTTCCGGGGCGGCCTGGCCATGGCCACCGTGGTGGCATGCGCGGGCTTCGGCGCCATCTGCGGCTCGTCGATCGCCACCGCCGCCACCTTCGCCAAGGTGGGCTACCCGTCCATGAAGCGCTTCGGCTACTCGGACGAATTGGCCACGGGCGCCATCGCCGCGGGCGGCACGTTGGGCATCCTCATCCCGCCGTCCACCATCCTGGTGATCTACGGTGTGATGACCGAGACCAGCATCGGCAAGCTCTTCGCCGCGGGCGTCGTGCCTGGGCTGCTCGCCACGCTGCTGCTGTGCCTGGCGGTGCAGTTCATCACCTGGCGCGACCCGGTGGCCGGCCCCCGCGGCGAGCGCCTGTCCTGGCGCGAGCGCATGACCGCGCTCCGTGGCGTATGGCCGGTGCTGGCGCTGTTCGCGATCGTGATGGGCGGCATCTACGGCGGCATCTTCACGGCCACCGAGGGCGCGGGCATCGGCGCGTTCGGCGCCCTGGTGTTCGCGCTGGCGCGCCGGGCGCTCACCCTGCACACGCTCGTCCAGTCGCTGGTGGAATCGGCGCGCACCACTGCCATGCTGTTCGCGATCCTGACCGGCGCGCTGATGTTCGCCGAGTTCGTGAACTACACCACCATGCCGGGCGACCTGAAGGACTGGGTGCAGGCCCTGCAAGTGCCGCCGTTGGTGGTGGTGGCCGCCATCTGCGCCATCTACGTGCTGCTCGGCACGGCGATGGAGGAACTCTCCATGATCCTGCTGACGGTGCCGGTGTTCTTCCCGCTCATCACCAGCCTGGGGTTGGACCCGCTGTGGTTCGGCGTGCTGGTGGTGGTGGTGGTCGAGATCGGGCTGATCAGCCCGCCCGTGGGCATGAACCTGTTCGTGCTGGGGTCGCTGCTGCCGAACGTGCCGCAGCGCACGGTGTTCCGGGGCGTGATCCCGTTCGTGGCGGCCGACATCGTGCGCCTGGGCCTGCTGATCGCGTTCCCGGTGCTGTCCTTGTGGTTGCCTTCCTTCGTGAAGTAGAGACGGTCGGGGCCGGCGCTGGCAACATGGATCCCCGAGCTCACCAGGAGTCATCGAATGGGCGCGAACGACGAACTCGACGGCAACGCGGCGGAACGCGACAAGGCCTACTTCCGCGACCGCGCCGAGCGCGAGATGGATGCCCGGCTGGCGGCGCCGCGCCATGGCGTGGCGCAGGCGCTGGCCCTGACCTGCCGGATCCTCGCGCGCGAAGGCCATGAATCCGGGCTGGCGGGCCAGATCACCGCGCGCGACGACACGCCCGGGCGCTTCCGGACACTCGCCTTCGGCTGGGGCTTCGACGAAGCCACCGCCGAGCGGACCGTGCTGGTCGACGACGACCTGCGCCCGCTCGGCGACGACGGCCGACCCCTGGCCGATCCACCGGCCATCGCCAACCCTGCCACGCGATTCCACTTGTGGATCTACCGCGCGCGGCCGGACGTGCGCGCCATCGTCCATACCCACCCGCCCTACGCCTCAGCCTTGACCATGACGGGCCAGCCGCTGCGGGTGGCGCACATGGACGCCACGCCATTCGCCGACCAGTGCGCCTTCTTGCCGGCGTGGCCGGGGCTGCCCGTGGCCGACGACGAAGGCCGCATCATTTCCGAGGCGCTTGGCCCGCGGCATTCCATCCTGCTGGCGCACCACGGGCTGCTGACGGCCGGCCGCAGCGTCGAGGAAGCGTGCTACCTGGCGGTGCTGCTCGAGCGCGCAGCACGACTGCAGGTGCGCGCCCAGGCGGCCGGCACCATCCAGGACATGGACCAGGCGCTGGCCCGCGAGGCCGGCAGCTTCCTGCTGAAGGAATCGATCGTGCGCGCCACCTTCGCCTACTGGGGACGGCGGCTGACGGCCACCGCCGACGCTTAGGATCCGACCGCTGCGGGCGTGCCGCTCCTGGGCTTCGTTCGAGCGCTGGCGCCACGCGACGGCCGCTCGCTCCGCAAGGAATGCCGCCGATCGCCGTGGGCGAGATGCGAGGCGACGAACACCGCCCTTATCCGGCGATCCGCGGACGTCGAGGCCGTGCATCCTCGCGGCAACGATCGCCGTGCTGGTCGCCCGCGTCCACGCGGCGTGCACGGCCCGTTCCCCGGATCAGGAGAATCGCCCGTGCATGCCACCCAACGCGTCCCGCAATCGCCTTCGGACCCCGCCCCAGTGCTGGGCTTTCCGTCGCCCGGCCCGGCCGCCGCCTACGAGGCGGTGCTGAGGCACGTCGGCGCCAGCACCAAGATCTGGAGCGCGCTTTGCGGTGCCGCCCGCGACATCGAGGCGCTGGGTTTCCGCGCCAACCTGCTGGCGCTGGCCACCACCTTGACGACCGCGGCCGACAAGGGCGCGACCGATCCTTCGGCCCGGAGTGCGTCCGCGGCTGACGCGCCCGCGGTCGGCGACTTGGCGGAGCAAGCGGCCGAGTTGCAGCGCCAGTGCGCCACGACGGCCCGCCAGTTGCACGCGGCGGTGCTGGACAACGCGTCCGATGCGCAGGTGGGCAAGGTCCCCGGGGAGCAGGCGCGTGTTTCCCTGGAATCGGCCGTGGGCCTGGCGCAACGGCTCGCCTCCATCGTCGACGAGACGTCCGCCACGTGCGCCGCGCTCCATGGCGCCGCACGCTGCACGGCGCATGCGGCCTCGGCCGCCGGCGCCACGGCGTCCCGCACGCTGGACGAGCTGGCCGCGACGATCGATGACGCAGTCGATCGCCTGATGGCTGTGGACCTTCATGCGGCAGGGGCCGGGTTGCGCCGTTCGCGCTGATCGCGCCGATCGCGCGCTAGGATTCCTGCGCGTCTCCAGCGGCCCCGGTCGTCGCCGCCCTCGGCGCTGTCCGCAGTGCCGTCCTCAGCGCCACCGCCACAGCGCGCCGCAGCGCGGCCGCAGCCGGGCCGGTGGCCAAGGCCTGGTTCAATTCCAACTCGATGCCGGCGTAGCGCACGTCGTCGAAGCGGCGGCGCAAGTGCGTCGTGAGTCCGTCGGCGATGCCGAGGTAGGGGTAGTTCCGCCGCACCCGCAAGGCCGGCCCGGACTGCCGGAGCGCCCGCGCCCAAGCATCGGCCACCGCGCGCTCGCGTGCGCGCGACGGGTCGTACAACAGGCCGATGTCCGCGTTGCGGACTCGGCCCTCCAACACGGGCGTGAAGCTGTGCATCGAGACATGCAGCACGGCACGCCCCGCTCCCACGTGCAGGGCCACGCGGGACTCCACCGCTTCGCGGTACGGGCGCCAATGCGCCTGGAGGATGCCTTCGCGCTGCCGGCGCGGCAGCGGCCGGGTCACGCTCGACCACGCGCGGCCCGAAGAGCGGTTCAAGTCGACCAGCAAGCGCGTCGTGCGCGAGGCCACCACTGGCACGCCCAGCGATCGGGCCATCACGCGCGCCGCGGCCAATGCGCCCGGGTCCCAACCCCGGTGGCTGCGCAACAGGCTCTCGTGCCCACGGAACAGCGCGTGCCATTCGGCGGGCACCCGGTGGCCGCCATGCTCGCAGGTGACGAGCACGGCGCAGTCGGGCACCACGGTCAATCCAGCCCTTCGAACATCCGCCCGACAGCGAGGCAGTCGGCCAGCGCATCGGCCACGGCGTGCAGTGCCCCGTCCGAAGGCTGTGGTCCCACCGCACGCAACATCCTTCGCGCCAGCGGCCCCTGCCGCAGGATGCGCTCCAGCGGCACGCGCCAGTCGGGTGCCAAGCGCGCCCCGCGCGGTGCTTCCTGGCCTGGCGCGTCCGCCAGCGTCGCGACCAGGTGCCGCCATGCCTCGGCAGCCGTGCAGCGGCTGGCCGGCACGCCCAGGCGCGCCAGGTAGTCCGCGTCCTCGATGACGGCTGCCTCGCCATCGCGCGCGCACGACTGCAACACGCCCGCCAGCCGGGGCGCCTCCAGCGGGGAGGCCGAGGCGTCGCCGTGCCATCCATCGAACAGGGCTTTCACCAGCGCGCAGGTCGTGGCCGCCACGGCGATGTCGGCGCGCGGGCACTCCTGGACGTCGAGCACGCGGATCTCGATGGCGCTTCGGTCGAAGCGGGCGATCGCCCCGCGGGCGTTCAGCCATTCGTGCGCCAGGACGCGTTGCGGGTCGACGGGCGCGATCTGCGCATACATGGGCTGCAGGATCCGCGCCTCGTAAGCGGCACGACTATCCACGGATTCGGGCACCACAGCGCCGGTGATCGAAGGGTAGGCGCGCGCGTTGTCCCGGTAATGCATGAGCCGCATATCGAGCCACGCGCCCGCGCGTCGATCGCTCCAGGGGCTGGAGGCGGCGATGGCCGGCAGCACCGGCAGGGCGATGCGGATCGCTTCGTGCAGCCGCGCGAACTCCGCATCGCCCTTGAAGGGCAGGTTGACGTGCATGCTCTGCAGGTTGGCCCAGCCGTGCGCGCGACAATCGAAGATGCGGTCGAAGGTCGCGTAGATGCCCTGCGGATCGTGCGGCCACAGGCGGGTCTGTCGGCGCGGGTCCATCCACGGGTGCATGGCGGTCGGCATGAGGCGCGCGCCGTGTCCGGCGAGCAGGCCGTTCATCCAGCGCACCTCGGCTTCGAAGCCGGCAGCCAACTGGCGCAGGTCCGCCACCGGGCGCATGCACTTCAGCTCCAGCACATGCGCGACCAGTTCGTTGGACCAGCCGTAGTCGCCCCGGTCGACGTCGCAAACCGGTCCGGAAGGATGCGCGGACCCGGCCGGCTCGACGGCGCCGCCCGCTTCGGCGCCCTGCCTGCGCACTGCGTCCCGCAACACTTGGTCGGCGATCGGCAGCACGTCCATCGTCGCCGCATCGACGACCATGTATTCGAGCTCGATGCCGCACCCTTCGAACGCAGGCAGCGTCATGGTGCGCGCTCCGGGCCGGGCCGACGCGACGACGCGATCGCGTCGGTCCCCGCGGTGTCGTCGCGCGCCTGCAACCGCCGGAAGAAGACCCGCATGACGTCCAGATACAGCGCATCGCCGGTCACCGCGTCCTCGTTGCCGGCGTCCACGTTCGGGTTGTCGTTCACCTCGATCACCACGACGCGCCCGTCCACCGCCTTCAGGTCCACGCCATAGAGCCCGTCGCCGAGCAGGCGCGCCGCGCGGACCGCGGTGTCGAGCACGTCAGGCGGCACGTCGGCCAGCGCGACCGCTGCGGTGCGGCCCTCGATCCGTTCCTCGTCACGTTCCTCGGTGCGCCCCATGGCGTGCTCCCCGGGACGGCCGTCATCGCGGCTGCCCTGCGGCTCCCGCTTGATCACCTGCCAGTGGCCCGGTGCCATGAAGTACTTGCAGGCGAAAAGCGGCCGGCCGTCCAGGACGCCCACGCGCCAGTCGAACGCGGTCGGCAGGAATTCCTGGGCCACGACCAGATCGGAGTCGCGCAGGAAATCGCCGACGACCCGCTCCAGTTCGGCCGGGTCCGCCGCCTTCTTGACGCCCAGCGAGAACGCGCTGTCGGGCCGCTTCAAGATGCAAGGCAGCCCAAGGGTGCCCGCCACCGCGGCGATGTTGCCCGCGTGGACTTGCAGCGTGCGGGGCACGGGCACCCCATGGCGCGTCAGCAGCTCGTGCAGATAGACCTTGTTGGTGCAGCGCAGGATGGAGTCGGGGTCGTCCATCACCACCAGCCCCAAGGCGGCCGCGCGGCGGGCGAAGCGGTACGTGTAATGCGCCACGTGCGTGGTGTCGCGGATGAAGAGCGCATCGAACTCCGCCAGCCGGTCGATGTCGCCGGGTCCCAGCAGCGTGCAGCGCATGCCGATGGACTCGGCGGCCGTCGCGAAGCGCCGCAGCGCCTCCGCGTTGGACGGCGGGTCGGCGGCGCGCGGGTCGTGCAGGATCGCGATGGAGGGGCGGCGGCCCGGGTGCGTCGCCGATGAGCGCGCGTCCGCGTCGCGCGCCTGGCAGGCCACCCACTCGACGGCGGCCCTCGCCAGGCGCGGCCGGTCTTCCAACCGCACCTGCCCCGGCCCGAGCGCGGCCGCGTCGGCGATGCGCCAACGCCGGCGTCGCGCCTGCGATGCTCGTCCTTCCGCCGACACGGATCCGCCGGCCGGTTCCGCCGCCACCACGTCCCGCTCGAAGCGCACGCGCAGCAGAGGCAACCGGAGCGTCTCGAAAACCAGCCGCGCCAGCGCGTCGTGGGCGCCGTCGGCACTGGCGCCGAACAGCGCATCCAGCTCGAGCGTGCAGGTCGGCTCATCGGCCAGCAACCGCTGGATCGGCTCGTCCAGGCCCTCGGTCAGCAGCCGCAGCAGGCGGCTCTGATGGAGATCCTCCAGTGTGCGCACGTCGGGAAGCGGCCGATGACCGCGCGCCTCGGCCAGCAGCGACACGTAATAGCCGCGACTCTGGTAGCGATAGGTCTTGCAGAGATTGACGACGTCGCCACAGCCCGTGGCGCCTCGAGAGTCGTCCAGGTACTCGCGCGCGGTGAGCACGGTGGCGCCCGGCGTGTCGTACGGCCAGTCGCGCCGATGCGCGACCACGAAGCAAGGGGTCATGGCGGATGGGACGACTCGGGTCGGTGCGCGGGGTGGATCACCAGCAGGTTCGCATCGTGGGTCACGATGCCCAGCAACACCGCCCCCACGACGCGATCGACGTTCAGCCAGTATTCGTGTGTTCCGCCGAAAGGATTGGGCTGGTACGGGTCGGCCACCAGCACGCTGCGCTGCTCGCGGTCGTAACCGGCGATCACGACGAAGTGCCCGGCCGGATAGCCGCGCACGTCGTCCGGGTGGTCGTCCTCGCCGAATTCCCGCGCGGCCCGATAGAGGTAGGTGGACGACAAGCCCGTGAGGATGGGCAGGCCGCGACGCAGGATCCCCCGCACGAGATAACGCGACAAGTCCACGAAGCGCAACCGTCCGCCGAGCGACAGGAATTCCAAGTAGCCCTCGGTGGCGTAGGCCAGGCGCTCGTCGCCGGCCTTGGCCCGCCGCTGCGCCCGCAGCTTGGCCGCGATGTCCACGCCCGGGACCGGCCCGGCCCCGACGCCTGGCCGAGCGAACCAGGTCGGGTCGAACATCGTGACGTTGTAGGTGTAGATGGTGGCTTTGAATCCGCGGCGCAGCGCGTCGCAAGCCAGGAACACCGCGAAGGTGCCGCCCTCGGCCAGCCGCCGCGTGCGGCCGATCACCTCGTCCAGGGGAGCCTCGTCGCCCCAGTACCGGTAGATCGCGTGCAGGCAGGTCGGACCGCAGGTCGTTTCGTCGGGCTGCGGAAGGATGCGGACGGGCAGGCGATGCAGGTTCGGAATCAAGTCGGGCTGAAAGGCGCCGGGTTGCTTGGCGGCTTGCACGATCGGTGCCCGGAGCCGGCGTGCGGGCTGGCCCGCCTTCAGTCGAGCAGCACCCACAAGCTGCGGAAGCTGCGGCGGCGGTCCTTCATTTCCTTGTTGGACCGCGGCTCTCCCCGGCCGCTGTCGACGGTGCGGGCGCCGTCGTCGCTGAAAAGCCTCAGCTGCCCCGTGACCGGGTCGACCATCACCGCCTCGGCATTGAAGTCGCGTGGAAGGGGCGCCTCGATCGGCACGGCCCGCGCGTCCCGCTCGCCGGACCAGGCGTACAGCGCACGGCCGTAACCGCGGCCCGCCGCGCCCGCCAGGACGAACCACGCATGCCGGGCGGGATCGTAGGCCAGGTCGCGCACGCCGTTGCCGCCCAGGTCCAGTTGAATCGGCGCCTCGAAGCGGGCCCGCTCGTGGCCGCCGAGCACCGCGTCGGGATTGAGGAAGGGCAGCAGCACCGCGCAACCGCCCATCAGCGGGCTGCGCAGCCCCAGCAGCAGCGCGCCATCGGCACGCGCCCCCATTCCTTCGATGTTCAGGCCGCCGCGCTCCGGTGGCAGGCCTTGCGACTCCAGTTGCTCGAGCTGCAGCGAAGCCAGCGCAGGCTCGGCGAGCATGTCCTCCACCAACCGGGCGTAGGGCGTCCCGGCGGCCTCCAAGTGGCCGTCAGTGCCCACGTCGGTCGCGAAGAAGCACCGCCGCGCCTTGGCGGCGCTTCCGTCGGTCTTGCGGCCATGCGAGCTCGCCCAGTAGATGCGCTTGTCGACCCGCGTGGCCGACTCCAGGTCGATCTCGTCTTCCGCGATGCCGCGCAGGCCGAGATCCTCGCGCAGCCCCAGCGACGCCACCGGCCGCGGCAGGTCGAGCTCGTAGACGTGCAGCGCGTGCTCGCCCGCGGCGGTGGGCTCGTCGCTGGCGATCACGAAGCGGCGCCCGTCCAAGTCGACTGCGGCCGACGCGTCGCAAGCGCCCAAGTAGCTGGGGCCCGGCAACAGCGCCGTCGCGCGGCTGGGCACGACGCGCACCGTGACGGGCAGCTTGCCGATGCGGCTCGGGGCGGGGGTGCGGGCCATGGCGTCTCCGGGGGGTTCGTGGCGGCCATGGTAGCCCCCGATGACGGCCAAGAGGACTTGAAACCGCGGCGGTCGGCTATACTTGCGAGTTCTGGGGCCGACCTGGTTTCGACGTGGGTAGCGAAGCGGGTTGGGGCGTGCCGAGGACCCGTTACCTCGTAAATCCATCGGGAACGCAATAAACGCCAACGACGAGCGTTTCGCTCTCGCGGCCTAAGGGCCCCGAGCGCTGCACTAGCCGGCCGAAAGACTAGGTCGAAGCGGGCAACCGCGGAGACAGCAGCGTAATACCTCTTCGGATCGCGCCGTCCCGGGTCACTTGGGCCGGCGTTAAACCAAGGTGACTGGTTGCTGGCAGGCCTGCCGATCGGCTGGGGCCAGCGACGAGAGCTTAAATTGATCGGCTACGCACGTAGAACCATTCGTAGAGGACTTGCGGACGCGGGTTCGATTCCCGCCGGCTCCACCATCCAGAAAGCAGAAGGCCCGCCTCGTGCGGGCTTTCTGCTTTCTGGACCGCGGGTGCCCGAAGGAATCGAAGCGGCGTCCGGAACGGACGCGGGGTGAGCCCGGGAATTCGGCGGGCACGGCCCGCCGCCGGGCGAACGACTCGCGCCGGCAGGCGCGAGGCCGGGAGATTCCCGCCGACTAAGCCGCGACGCGTCTCACCCGGCCAAGACGATCGCGATGCCGTCGTCCGTCGCCCGCGATCTCGGGCGCGCCAACGCCCTCGCCGTCCGCCTCGACCTCCGCCTCGCCATCGAGCCGCTCAACCAGCCGGTCGAGCATCTCGTACAACTCGTGCGTGAACCGCGCGCCCAACCGTGACTCGAGCGCCGCGTAAGCCGCGTCCACCCGCGGCGCGATGCGCGCGGCCAGCGCGCGGCTCTTGCGCGTCAGCGAGACCATCACGCGACGCTGATCACCATTGACCGGCCCGCGCGAAATCAAGCCGAGATCGTCCATGCGCGACAGGATTCCGGCCAGGCTGGGGCTGGAGATCGTGCACGCCCGCACGAGTTCGCGCGGCTCCATGGGGCCGCGCTCAAGCAGCACGCGCAGGACGCGCCACTGCTGCTCGGTCACGCCGTTGGCGTTGAGGATCGGCCGGAACCACCGCATGACGGCCTCCCTGCCCAGCAGAAGGAGGTGCGGCAGGTTGCGCCGGGAGAAGTTCGCGCCTGCGGGTCGTGATCGGGTTTTCATGTTCGGAGCTGGACTTGCATTGCTCACATCTTAGCGACTAAGCTGCTCAGATGTTAGTGAATCAACTCCTGCGCAACCCACACGTGCAGCCTGGCTCGCCGGCGCCGCTGCAGGCCATCGGCCTGTCCGGTACGGTGGTTGGCGTGCTCGCCAATGACCCGGCGGTGCTCGCGTCGCTGGGCGACGCGGTGCACCTGCCGCCCTACAAGGCGCCGCCGAAGGCGCCCGTGCTCTTCCTGAAACCGCGCAACACGCTGGCCTGCAGCGGCGCTGCGGTCGCGGTGCCCGCGGATGCAGGCGAGTTGGAGATTGGAGCGTCGATCGGCCTGGTGGTCGGCCGCACCGCCTGCCGGGTCTCGCAGGCCACCGCGCTGTCGCACCTGGCGGGCTTCATCGCGGTGGCTGACCTGAGCGTGCCGCATTCCAGCTTCTACCGCCCGGGCCTGCGCTTCAAGGCGCGCGATGGCAGCTGCGTGCTGGGGCCTGACATCACGCCGCTCGAGGCGGTCGCAAGCCCCGATGCGCTCATGCTGCGAGTATGGGTCGACGACGCCTGCGTGCAATCGGGCAGCACCACCGGCATGTTGCGCCCCGCCGCGCAGCTCTTGGCCGATGTCACCGCCTTCATGACGCTGCGCCCGGGCGACGTGCTGATGCTGGGCGCGCTGAACGGTGCGCCGCGCGCTCGCGTCGGCCAGCGCTTCGCGGTGGAGATCGACGGAATGGCTCGGCTGGAAGGTCGCCTGGTGGCCGAAGGGGGCCCGGCATGATGACCGCCCGCGTCGCCTATGCCGGCGCCTTGCACGAGGCCACGCCGCACGCCGACGGCCTGCGCCTGGAAGACGGCCGCGTGCTGCCCGAAGACGCGGTGGTGTGGCTGCCGCCCTTCAACGTCGGCAGCATCGTCGCGTTGGGGTTGAATTACGCCGATCACGTCAAGGAGCTGTCCACGGAGCTCACCGTGCGCTCGGACGACGAGCCGCTCGCCTTCCTGAAGGGGCCGGGTGCCGTGATCGGCCATCGCGGGCAGACGCGACGCCCGAAGGACGCCACCTTCATGCATTACGAATGTGAGCTGGCAGTGGTGATCGGCGCGCCGGCACGCCGCGTGAGCCGCGCAGACGCCATGCGGCACGTGGCCGGCTACACGGTGTGCAACGATTACGCGATCCGCGACTACCTGGAGAACTGGTACCGGCCCAACATGCGGGTCAAGAACCGCGACGGCGGCACGGTGCTCGGGCCCTGGCTGGTCGACGCGGCCGACGTGCCCGACCCCCACGCGCTGGCAATGCGCACCTTGGTCAACGGCAACGTCACGCAGCGGGGCAGCACGTCGCGCATGATCAACGACATCCCGGCGCTGATCGCGTATCTCAGCGGCTTCATGACGCTGCAGCCCGGCGACGTGATCCTCACCGGCACGCCCGACGGCGTCGTGAATGTGGATGTCGGGGACGAGGTGGTGACCGAGATCGAGGGCATCGGGCGGTTGCTCAACACCATCGTCGGCGACGAAGCTTTCGGAATCTAGGGTGGAAAGCATGCGCATCGAACACCTGATCGGCGGCAAGCCGGTCGCCGGCACCGATTACTTCGAGACCATCGACCCGGCCACCCAGGCGGTGCTGGCCGAGGTGGCTGCCGGCGGCGAAGCCGAGGTGGACGCCGCCGTGGCGGCTGCCAAGGCCGCCTTCCCCGCGTGGGCCGCGACGCCCGCGCCGCAGCGCGCCAAGCTGATGCGCAAGCTCGGCGACCTGATCGCCGCACACGCGCCGGAAATCGCCCGCACCGAGACCTGCGACACGGGGCAGGTGATCGGGCAGACCGGCAAGCAGCTGGTGCCGCGGGCGGCCGACAACTTCCACTATTTCGCTGAGATGTGCGTGCGGGTGGACGGCCACACCTACCCCACCGACACGCATCTCAATTACACGCTGTTCCACCCGGTGGGGGTCTGCGCGCTGATCAGCCCGTGGAACGTGCCCTTCATGACCGCCACCTGGAAGGTGGCGCCCTGCCTGGCCTTCGGCAACACGGCCGTCTTGAAGATGAGCGAGCTGTCGCCGTTGACGGCCGCGCGCCTGGGGGAGCTGGCGCTGGAGGCCGGCATTCCGACCGGGGTGCTGAACCTTGTGCATGGCCACGGCAAGGCCGCCGGCGAGCCGCTGGTGCGCCACCCCGACGTGCGCGCCATCTCGTTCACGGGTTCCACGGCCACCGGCAACCGCATCGTGAAGGAGGCGGGGCTCAAGAAGTTCAGCATGGAGCTCGGTGGCAAGAGCCCCTTCGTGATCTTCGAGGACGCCGACCTCCCGCGCGCGTTGGACGCGGCGGTGTTCATGATCTTCTCGAACAACGGCGAGCGCTGCACCGCCGGCAGCCGCATCCTGGTGCAGCGCTCAATCTATGCCGACTTCGCCAAGAAATTCGCCGCGCGCGCCCGGCGCATCGCGGGGGGCGATCCGCTGGATGACAAGACCGTCATCGGGCCGATGATCTCGCAAGCCCACCTGGAGAAGGTGCGCAGCTACATCGAGCTGGGGCCCAAGGAAGGCGCCACGCTGCTGTGCGGCGGCCTGGAGACGCCTGCGCTGCCCGAACGCGTCGCGCGCGGCAACTTCGTGGCGCCCACCGTCTTCGCGGACGTCGACAACCGCATGCGGATCGCGCAGGAGGAGATCTTCGGGCCGGTGGCCTGCCTGATCCCCTTCGAGGACGAAGCCGATGCCATCCGCATCTCCAACGACATCGCCTACGGGCTGTCGTCGTACGTGTGGACCGAGAACATCGGCCGCGCGCATCGGGTCGCCGCCGCGGTCGAGGCCGGCATGTGCTTCGTCAACAGCCAGAACGTGCGCGACCTGCGCCAACCCTTCGGCGGCACCAAGGCTTCGGGCGTCGGCCGCGAGGGCGGCACCTGGAGCCACGAAGTGTTCCTGGAGCCCAAGAACGTCGCCGTGAGCCTCGGCTCGCACCATATCCCGCACTGGGGGGTCTGACATGGGCAAGCTGGCACTGGCCGCCAAGATCACGCACGTCCCGTCGATGTACCTGTCCGAGCTGGACGGTCCGCGCAAGGGCACCCGGCAGGACGCGATCGACGGCCACATCGAGATCGGGCGGCGCTGCCGCGCGCTGGGCGTGGACACGATCGTCGTGTTCGACAGCCACTGGCTGGTCAACGCCAGCTACCACGTCAACTGCGGCCCGCGCTTCGAGGGGCTCTACACCAGCAACGAGCTGCCGCACTTCATCAGCAACATGGCTTACGCGTTCCCGGGCAACCCGGCGCTGGGCAAGCTGCTGGCCAAGTCCTGCAACGCGATGGGCGTCGAAACCCTGGCGCACGACCGCACGACGCTCGCCCCCGAGTACGGCACGCTGGTGCCGATGCGCTACATGAACCAGGACCAGCGCTTCAAAGTGGTCTCGATCTCGGCGTTGTGCACCGCGCATTATTTGGACGACAGCGCGCGGCTGGGTTGGGCCGTGCGGCGCGCGATCGAGGACGACTACGACGGCACGGTGGCGGTCTTCGCCAGCGGGTCGCTGTCGCACCGCTTCGCGCAGAACGGCTTGGCGCCCGAATACGCGTTCAAGGTGTGGAGCCCCTTCCTGGAGGCGCTCGACCGCGAGGTGGTCCGCCTGTGGCAGGCGGGCGACTGGAAGACCTTCTGCGGCATGCTGCCCGAGTACGCGGCCAAGGGGCACGGCGAAGGCTTCATGCACGACACCGCGATGCTGATGGGGCTGCTGGGTTGGTCGGCCTACGACGCGCCGGCCGAGGCGATCACGCCCTACTTCGGCGCCTCGGGTACCGGGCAGATCAACGCGGTGTTTCCCGTCACGCCCCAGGAAGGACACGCGATCCCCGCGGCGCGCGCATCCAGCGCCGAGGGCTACACGTCGATCGCCACGCGCCTTTGAGCGCCGAGGAGCCGCCATGCCCCACCTCGTCGTCCTCTACACGCCGAACCTGGAAGCCGAGGCCGGCCTCTCGGCGCTGTGCCGGCGGCTCGCCGACGCGCTGCTGGCCGTGCGCGACGAGGCCGGCGCGCAAGTCTTCCCCACCGGTGGCGTGCGCGTGCTCGCCTACCCGGCCGCGCATTTCGCCGTCGCCGACGGCCAGCGGGACTACGGCTTCGTGTGTCTCAACCTGCGGATGGCGCGAGGCCGCAGCCCGCAGGTGCAGCAGGTTGCCGGCGAGGCGGTGCTGGCGGCCGCGCGCGAGCATCTCGCGCCGCTGATCGAGCGGCGACTGCTGGGACTGACCGTTCAGGTCGACGAGAGCCCCGGCCAGGTCTACGACGGCAAGGCCGGCAACCTCCACCCGCTGTTCGCCAAGGGCTGACCACACCGTGTTCTCCGCGGAACTCATCGAGCGGCTTGCCGCCGAGTTGGACCAGAGCGAACGCACGCGGGTGCAGCTGGAGCATTTCTCCATGCGTTTTCCCGGCATGACGATCGAGGACGGCTACGCCGTCTCGCGCGCCTGGACGAAGTTGAAGACGGCCCGGGGGCGGCGCGTCATCGGCCACAAGATCGGCCTCACGTCGCGCGCGATGCAGCAGGCCAGCCGGATCGACGAGCCGGACTACGGCACGCTGCTCGACGACATGCTCTTCGGCCCCGGCAGCCTGCCCTTCGAGCGCTTCATCGCGCCGCGCGTGGAGGTGGAGCTGGCCTTCGTGCTGCGCCGGCCGCTCGAAGGCGGCGCGGTCACGGTGGACGACGTGCTGGCCGCCACCGAGTACGTCACCCCCGCCATCGAGATCATCGACGCGCGCATCGAGCAGTTCGACCGCCACACGCAGGCCATGCGCAAGGTCTTCGACACCATCTCGGACAACGCGGCCAACGCGGCGATCGTGGTGGGCGGGCGCAAGGCCGCGCCGCGCGAGCTGGACCTGCCCTGGTGCGGGGCGGTGCTGCGACAGAACGGCGTGGTGGAGGAGACCGGACTGGCCGCCGGGGTCCAGGGCCATCCTGCGATCGGCGTGGCTTGGCTGGCGCACAAGCTCGCGCCGTGGGGCGAGCGGCTGGAGGCCGGAGAGATCGTGCTGGCCGGCTCGTTCACCCGCCCCGTGGCGGCACGCCGCGGCGACCGATTCAACGCGGACTACGGGCCGCTGGGCGCCTTCGCATTCGACTTCGCCTGATGCCACTGGATGTCCATTGACGAGTGCCCTTTGAAGATTCCCTTGAACACCTTCAAGCAAGCCCTGCGCGAGGGGCGTCCGCAGATCGGCCTGTGGGTGGGGCTGGCCGATCCGAACGCCGCCGAGGCGCTCGCCGGCACCGGCTTCGACTGGTTGCTGCTGGATGGCGAACACGCGCCGAACGACCCGCGCAGCGTCCTCGCGCAGTTGCGTGCGGTGGCGCCCTACCCCGTGCATGCGGTGGTGCGGCCGGTGACGGGTGATGTGGCGCTGGTCAAGCAGTACCTGGACATCGGTGCGCAGACGCTGCTCGTTCCGATGGTGGACACGGCCGAGCAGGCGGCACTCATGGCGCGCGCGATGCGCTATCCGCCCGAGGGCATCCGCGGCCTGGGCGCGGCGCTTGCGCGCGCGTCGCGCTGGAACCAGGTCGAGGACTACCTGCAGCAGGCCGATGCGCAGATGTGCCTACTGGTGCAGGCCGAAAGCGTTCAAGCCATCGGCAACCTCGCGGCGATCGCCGCCGTGCAGGACGTGGACGGCGTGTTCTTCGGGCCGGCCGACCTGGCCGCCTCGATGGGGCACCGCGGCAACCCCGCCCACCCCGAGGTGCAGCGCACGATCCTGGCCGGCATCTCCACCGTGCGCGCGGCCGGCAAGGCGGCCGGCGTCCTGACGGCCGACCCGCAACTGGCGCAGCGATATCTGGACGCGGGAGCGCTGTTCGTCGCGGTCGGCGTGGACACCACGCTGCTGGTGCGCGCCGCGCGGGATCTCAGCGCCCGGTTCCGGACGGCGCCCGCGGGTTCCAGTGCGGAACAGCCCACCACGGACCCGCCTGCAGCGGGCCGCGTCCATTGAATCTTGCGCGATACCGATGCTTGATCACGCGGCCGCGGTCAAGCCGGGAAGCAGGCCCGGTCCGGCGAGCGAGCGCCGACACTGGACGACGAAGTGACCGCGCTCGAGCCGATCTTCGACCGTGCCGGCGCATCGTTCGCAGTCGTCGGCCATTCGTACGGCGGTGCCGTCGCGCTGCTGGCTGCGCTGCGGCGGCCCGAGCGAGTGCGGGCCCTGGCGCTGTACGAACCGACGCTGTTCGCGCTGGTCGATGCCGAAGGGCCGGTGCCGAACGCGGCGGACGGCATTCGAGAGGCGGTGGTATCGGCCTCGGCGGCGCTGGCCCGAGGTGACCGCAGTGCCGCAGCCGAAACATTCATCGACTACTGGATGGGTGCCGGCGCTCGGCAGGCCAAGCCCGAGACCCAGCGCAGCGCCATCGAAGCGGCGATCGTCAACGTGGCGGGCTGGGGCAGGACACTGTTCGGCGAGACCACGCCATCGGCACGCGCGGTGGCTTCGCTGCTGGCGAACACCCTACCCCGCGTCGAGACCTTGACGTTCGCGGGCCTGGGCCACATGGGCCCCGTGACGCACCCGGCGCGGGTCGACGAGGCCATCGACGACTTCCTGCGACGTGCGTGCCCTGCATCCGACGCCTGACTCGGATGTCGCGTACGCGCTCTGCAACGTGCATGCGTTGGCCGCGACCGAGCAGAGGTCGCGACGCTTCTCGAACGCGGCCTTGACCTTCCCATCGTAGGAAGGGCGAAGATGATCTCCTGTCCAACGCCTTCCCTGGGGATCTCTAGATGCATACGTACGAAGTCGATGACATGACATGCGGCCATTGCGCTGGTCGCATCACGAATGCCGTCCTCGCGGTCGACCCTGCTGCCGACGTGCGCGTGGACCTCGGCCGGCACGAAGTCATCGTCGCGTCGACGGCGCCGGCCGCGACCGTCGAATCGGCGATCCGGGGTGCGGGCTACACGCCGGTGCCGCGCACGCGGCCGACGGGAGGGGCGGATGCAACGCAACGCTCGGGCTGCTGTTGCGCCGGCGCGGCGCGCCGCGGCTGACGCGCCGGCGCGGACCGTCGACAATGGCGCTGCGCCCTCCCTAGAATCGACCCGGCGCGATCCGACCTCGCACCGGCTCGTGCATGCAGCCCTGACGCCGCCCCACGCCGCCCTGCCCACCGGAGCCCTGCCATGCCCACCCGCGAAGTCTTCGTCGTCGCCGCCGCGCGCACCGCCATCGGAACCTTCGGCGGGGCGCTCAAGGACGTTCCGCTGTCGCGCCTGGCCACGCTGGCCGTTCGCGAGGCGCTGGCCCGCAGCGGCGCGGCGCCCGAGTCGGTCGGCCATGTCGCCATGGGCAACGTGATCCCGACCGAGCCCCGCGACGCGTATCTTTCGCGCTTCGCGGCCCTCGAGGCCGGCCTGCCCGAGGAGACCCCCGCCTTCAACGTGAACCGCCTCTGCGGCTCCGGCCTGCAGGCGATCGTGTCAGCCGCGCAGACGCTGATGCTGGGCGACGCGGAGGTCGCCATCGGCGCGGGCGCCGAATCGATGAGCCGCGGGCCCTACCTGATGCCCGCCGCCCGTTGGGGCGGCCGCATGGGCGACATGCAGGCCATCGACTACATGCTGGGCATCCTGCACGACCCCTTCCACGGCATCCACATGGGGATCACGGCCGAGAACGTCGCCGCACGCGACGGCGTCACGCGCGAGATGCAGGACGCGCTTGCCGTGGAAAGCCACCGGCGGGCGGCACGCGCCATCGCCGAGGGCCGCTTCGCCTCGCAGATCGTCCCGGTGGAACTAGCCTCGCGCAAGGGCACCGCGGTCTTCGACACGGACGAGCATGTGCGCGCGGACGTGACGCTGGAGCAGTTGGCCAAGCTCAAGCCGGTGTTCAAGCCCGACGGCAGCGTGACCGCCGCCAATGCGTCGGGCATCAACGACGGCGCGGCCGCCGTGGTGCTCGCCACCGCCGACGCCGTCAAGGCGGGCGGCCTCAAGCCGATGGCGCGCCTGGTCAGCTACGCGCACGCCGGCGTCGACCCCACGCTGATGGGCCTGGGGCCGGTGCCGGCATCGCGGCTGGCGCTGCAGCGTGCGGGGCTCTCCACGGCCGACCTGGACGTGATCGAGTCGAACGAGGCCTTCGCGGCGCAGGCCTGCGCGGTCACGCGGGCGCTGGACCTCGACCCGGCGAAGGTGAATCCGAACGGGTCCGGCATCTCGCTCGGCCACCCGGTGGGTGCCACCGGCGCGGTGATCGCCACCAAGGCGATCCACGAGTTGCATCGCATCCAGGGGCGCCATGCGCTCGTGACGATGTGCATCGGCGGTGGGCAGGGGATCGCGGCGGTGTTCGAGCGGGTTTGATCGCAGCGGCCGCGCCGCTCGGCGCCCGGCCCCATCTCGGCGATGGGCCCGGGTGCGTCGATACCAGCGTTCAGACGGGCGACTTGCCCGGCGTGCGGGCACGCCGGCGCGAGGCGATCCAGCCGACGGCAGCCAAGCCGGCGAGCATCATGGCGTACTCGCTGGGTTCGGGGATGGGGCTGACCGAGAAGTTGGTCGTGGTTTCGACGCCGCCGATGGTCCAGGACAGCTTGTCGACCGAGAAGTCGTAGGGGCCGTTCCAGCCGCTGCCCACTCCAGAACTGAAGCCGACGACCACCGCGTTGGTCAGGCGGCTGTCGCTCTGCCATTCGGCCAGCGAATCATCGTAGGCGTAACCACTGCCGTCGCGATCGCTCGCGAACCCGAAGGCGCCCGACGTCCAGAGGTTCGTGTTCGCACCGATGACCCCGGGCGTCCATGCATTCGTCGGGACGGGGTTCGCGCCGCCGTTGTAGACGCTTTCGTAGATCAACGCGATGCGGTCGTTGGTCATCACGTTGCCGTCGACGTCCACCAGTACGCGCATCGACGGATGCTGGCCCGGATCGTTCGAACTGGCAGGGTTCCGATACCACTCGTAGCTCATCGCGGACAGCTGCTGGAAGCTGCCGAGCGATCCAGCGGCGAACCAGTTGCCGGAGACGTTGACCGCGTTGGCCAAGTATTCGACATCTGCCTTGGAAGCGCCGCTGGCGCCCTGCATCCGCACCGCGCCGTCGCCGTCATCGGAGGGCGCGGGCTGGATTCCGACGCTGCCGCCACCGCCGGTGTTGTTGTAGTACCAGCCCGAACTGCCGATGGCTTGGCCTTGACGCGCACCCGCCACGGTGAAGTCGTCACCCGTCACCGGCGTGTTCGAATACACCGCCGTGGCGGCGTGGGCGCCGAGCGACGCGGTCGCGAGCGCGACTGCCGCCGCAGCGGTCGAAAGCTTTCCCGTCATGTCCAGCACTTCCTGTTGAACGAAAAGGCGCACGCGGAGCAAGGCATGTTCCATTTCGACCAACTCGTTGATCCATATGAACACGCGCCAAGTTGACGTTCCAAGGCGTAAAGTTCTCCGACAGCCTGCACCGCGGGGCCAACGCGGGTGGCCTGCGCCTGATGGCGCCGACCCGGGCCCGTTAGCATGGCGCTTCGATCCCGCCCGAGACCTTTTTCAAGCCGATCAGGCCCGCCTCCCCAGGACCCGTTCGATATGACCACCCGAGCCGACGCCGTCCCAGGCGACGCCGCCAACGGGGGCGAACTCAGCCCCAGCCCTCGACCCGCCTTGGCCGCCCCTGCGCAAGACGCTGCACCCGTCGACATCTCGCTCACCGCCGCCGAATCCCGCTATCGCGCGCTCTTCGAGCAGTCGCCGCTGGTGATCCACGTCTTCGATCCGGAGGGCAACACGGTCGAGGTGAACCCCGCGTTCGAGCGTGCCTTCGGCGTGCCGGCCGAGGCGGCTCGCGGCTACAACGTCTTGAGGGATCCGCAGCCCAAGGCCAACGGCACGCGCGACCTCCTGGAACGGACCTTCGCCGGCGAAGTGACGCGCACCATGCCGGTACGGCACGACGCGGCGCTGCTGCTGGGGGAAGGCCTCGCGCCCTGGATCGAGACGGTCGGGTACCCGATCAAGGACGAGACCGGTCGCGTGCGCGAGGTGGTGCTGCTTTCGCACGACATCACGGAGCAGGTCGAGGCGACACGCGCGCTGGAGCAGGAGCGCGCGCTGCTGCAGACGGTGATCGACGAGCTGCCGGTCGGCATGCTGATGACCGACCACACGGGCAAGGCGCTGCTGCTCAATCAGGCGCTGGTGGACATGTGGGGCGGCGAGAAGCCGTTGGATTCGCTTCCCGCCTACGCCGAGTACCGGGCTTGGCACGTCGCCACCGGCGAGCCGTTGGGCCCGGACGACTGGCCCGTGGTGCAGGCGCTTCGGACGGGCCGCCGGCAAGGCCCCGTCGAGATACGCTTCCAGCGCTTCGACGAGGCGATGGGAACGATGGTGGTGTCGGCCTTGCCGCTGCACGACGACACCGGCAAGGTCGTCCGCGCGGTGGCCGTGGCCCAGGACATCACCAGCCAGCGCGATGCCCACGCCCGCCTGGCCCAGCAGGAGCAGCGGCTGGCCGAGCAGCTGGCCGAATTGGAAGCGATCTACCACACCGCACCGATCGGGCTGGCGGTGCTGGACCGCGACTTGCGCTTCCTGCGCATCAACCAGCGCCTTGCCGAGATCAACGGCGCCAGCGTCGAGGCGCACCTGGGCCGCACCGTGCGGCAGATGGCGCCCGATCTCAGCGCTCAATCCGAGGCCGCGCTGCGCATGGTCCTCGAGACCGGCCGGCCGCTGGTCGATGTCGAGCTCCACGGCGAGACACCCGCCCAGCCCGGCGTGACGCGCCACTACGTCGAGCAATGGCATCCCGTGCACGGCAGCGGTGGCGAGGTCGCCGGGGTCAGCGTCGTGGCGGAGGACGTGACCGAGCGACGCCAAGCGATCGAACTGCTCGCCCGTCGAGAACGCGAGCTGGCACGCATCGCGGACAACGCGCCCGCGATCATCGCGCGCTTCGACCGCGCGCTGCGCCACGTCTTCGTCAACCGCGCGATCGAGGCCGCCACCAACCGCCCCGCCAAGGACTTCATCGGCCGCACCAACCGCGAGCTGGGCATGCCCGAGTCGCTGTGCACGATGTGGGACACCGCCCTGCGAGCCGCGTTCGCCGGCGAGGCGCGGATGCTGGATTTCGATTTCGAGGCGCCCGACGGGACACGGCACTACCGCTGGCTGCTCGTGCCGGAAGCCGACGACGAGGGAAGCATCGAAACGGTGCTGGCCATCGCGCATGACGTGACGGAGCTTCGCCGCACCGAGGCCGCGCTGCGCGAGGCCGACCAGCGCAAGGACGAATTCCTGGCGCTGCTGGCGCACGAGCTGCGAAATCCGCTGGCGCCGATCGTCAACGCCACGCGGTTGATCGAGCGGCACGAGCAGCTCAGCGAGCCGGGCCGGCGCGCGCTGGGCATGATCGAACGGCAAGCGCGCCACATGCAACGGCTGGTGGACGACCTGCTCGAAGTCAGCCGAATCACGCGGGGGAAGATCGAGCTGCGGCCCGAACCGATGCTGCTGACCACCGCCGTCGGCAACGCCGTGGAGACCGTGCTGCCGATGATCGAAGCCCGCAGCCAGACGCTCGATCTCGACCAGCCCAGCCGCCCGGTCAAGATCGAGGCCGACCCGGTGCGCATCGCGCAGGTGCTGGAGAACCTGCTGGCCAATGCCAGCAAGTACACGCCCGCGGGTGGCGCGATCCGCGTGGTCGTGGAAGACGGCCCGGACGCCGTCACGGTGCGCGTGATCGACAACGGCATCGGCATCGATCCGTCGAAGCTGGAGGCCGTCTTCGAGCTCTTCGTGCAAGCCGCGCCCGGCGTGGGCGAGCACCAGGGCGGCCTGGGCATCGGGCTGGCCATGGTGAAGCGCTTGGTGGAACTGCATGGCGGCGCGGTGCGCGCCGACAGCGCGGGGCCCGGCGCGGGATCGACCTTCACCGTGCGGCTGCCGCGCCGCCCCGATCGCTAGCGCGGCCGGGGCACCCGCCCCGGTTCAGCGTACTGCCAGCCGCCAGAGCGACGTCCGCTCGGCCGCGCGCGCAGCGTGCAGCGGATCGGTCGGGTCCGTGGCCCGGCCGTGGACCGGCCGCGCATCGGCCCGGTCCAACACCTGGAGTCCCGCCGCATCGATGGCGGCCATCAGCGTTTCACGCGTCCGCAAGCCCAGGTGCTCGGCGAGGTCCGACAGGATGAGCCAGCCCTCTCCACCCGGCTCGAGATGCGCGGCCAGGCCGTTCAGGTACCCGAGCAGCATTCGGCTATCCGGATCGTAGACGCCCTGCTCCAGCGGGGATGCCGGGCGCGCCGGGACCCACGGTGGGTTGCAGACGACCAGCGCCGCACGGCCTTCGGGGAAAAGATCCGCCTGGACGACCCGCACGCGATCGGACAAGCCCAGGCGCTGCATGTTGTCCTGCGCACAGGCCAGGGCCCGCGGCGCCTGGTCCGTGGCGACGACCGCCGGCACGCCGCGCCGCGCCAAGACCGCGGCGAGCACGCCGGTGCCGGTGCCGATGTCGAACGCCACGGCCGCCGGCGCCTGCGCCGCCGCGGGAAGGGGGGCCCGCGCGACCAGGTCGATGTATTCGCTGCGCGTGGGCGAGAACACGCCATGGCACGGATGGATGCGACCGCCCGCCGCCGGGACGGGGATGCCCTTCACGTGCCACTCGTGCGCCCCCACCACGCCCTGCAACTCGCGCAGCGACACCACCGAGGGCTCGTCGACGGGGCCATAGGCTTCCAGGCAGGCTTGCCGCAGATCGGGAGCACGCCGCAGCGGGATGCCGTAGTCGGCGTCCAGCGGCACCAGCAGAAAGCCCAATGTGCGCGCCCGCTGCGAGCGGGCCTGGCGCTCCAGGTTGAACGCGTCGGAAAGCTTCACGGGCGGCTGCGCGGCGGTCGAGCCGGCGTCGCCCTTGGGGCCGCGCTTGCCCGAGCGACGCGACTTGTGGTCCACGCGGCTCGCCAGCGCGGTCAGCAGCTGCCGCGCGTTTTGGAAATCCCCGCGCCACAGCAGCCCCACCCCCTGGCAGGCCAGCCCGTAGGCGTCGTCGGCGCGCGTCTGGTCGTCGATCACGACCACGTTCTTCGGAGGCGGCGCGCCCCGCTCGGAACGCCACCGCGCCTGCCGATCCTGGCCGTCCTCGGTCCAGTGCACTACTGGACGAGGTGTCGGCGTGCTCAAAACCGCTCGCCCTTGCGCAGGTAGCGCCACTGCCCGGCCGGCAGCGGGCCGAGCGACACGCCGCCGCTGCGCACGCGCTTCAGGCCCGTCACGGTCAGCCCGACCAGTTCGCACATGCGGCGGATCTGGCGCTTTCGCCCTTCGCGCAGCACGAATCGCAGCTGGTGCTCGTTCTGCCACGACACGCGTGCCGGCCGCAACTTCACGCCGTCCAGTTCGAGTCCGTGGTGCAAGAGCCGCATGCCCTCTTCGGACAGCTCGCCCTCCACCCGCACGAGGTACTCCTTCTCGACGGTGGACTCGTCCCCGATCAGGTGCCTCGCGACGCGACCGTCTTGCGTGAAGACCAGCAGCCCGGTGGAGTCGATGTCGAGGCGCCCGGCCGGGGCCAACCCACGCAAGTGGCCCGGCTTGAAGCGGGTCGGCGAAGCATCCTCGGCCCAGCGGTTCTCGGGCTTGATCAACACCACCGCCGGCGGGTAGCCGTGCTCGGCCTGGCCGGACACGTACCCGATCGGCTTGTTGAGCAGGATCGTGACCTGCTCGCTCTGGTGGCGGGCGGCCGCCGGGTCGATCTCGATGCGCGCGTCGCGCGGCACCCGCACGCCCAGCGTGGACACCACCTGGCCGTCGACCCGAACCCAACCGTTCTCGATCCATTCGTCCGCCTCGCGCCGCGAGCACAGGCCGAGCTCGCTCATGCGCTTGGACAGGCGCGGATCGTCCAGGTTGTCGTGGTCCGGGGGCGTTGCGGCCGGGGGCGCGACCCGCGGCGGCACCGCGGGGCCGCGAGCGGGTCGTGCCCGGCCGGTGGCCGGGCGAGACGGCTCGTGCGGCTTGGAAGGCTTCGGAGGTTTGGGCGGAGGTCGGTTCACGGAGCGAGGCCGCGGCGCGAGAAGGCGCCGAAGCCTCGCATCATAGCCGGCGGGGTCAGGCGCGACCCGCCGCCTCCAGCATGGCGTCCAGGAGCACGTCCGCACCCGCGGCCAAGTGCTCGGGACGAGCGTCTTCGATCTCGTTGTGCGAGATGCCGTCCTTGCAGGGCACGAAGATCATCGCGGTGGGCGCGGTGCGCGCCACGTAGACCGCGTCATGGCCCGCGCCGCTCACGATGTCCATGCAGCCATGGCCGCGGCGCTCCGCGCCGGCTCGCACCGCGTCGACCAGTGCCGAGTCGAAATGCGCCGGCGGGAAGTACACCACCTGCTGCGCCTGCGCCTCCAGTCCGGGGCCCACTGCAGCGCACGCCTCGCGCAGCGCCCCGTCCATGCGCGCGAGGCCCGCATCGTCCGGATGCCGCAAGTCCACGCTGAACACCACCCGACCGGGGATCACGTTGCGCGAATTGGGATGCACCTGCAGCGAGCCGACCGTGCCGCGGCCATGCGGCTGCTCGGCCAACGCGATTTCGCGAACCCGCTGCACCAGGCCGGCGGCGGCCAGCAGCGCATCCCGGCGCAGCCCCATTGGCGTCGGGCCGGCGTGCGCCTCCTGGCCGGTCACGACCACGTCGTACCAACGCTGACCCAAGGCTCCGGTGACCGCACCGATGGTGATGCCTGCGGCCTCCAGCACGGGCCCCTGCTCGATGTGCGCCTCGAAGTAGGCGCCCAGCCGGGGCGCGCCATCGGTCACGGCCGCCGGCGTGTCGCCGGCATAGCCGATCGCGGCCAGCGCATCGCGCACCGTCATGCCCTGCCCGTCGGCCGCAGCCAACGCGTGCTCCAGCGGGAAGGCGCCGGCATGGACGCCCGAGCCCATCATCACCGGCACGAAGCGCGAGCCTTCCTCGTTCGTCCAGACGCAGACCTCCAACGGGGCCCGCGTGCGGATGCCGTGGTCGTTCAGCGTGCGAAGCACCTCCAGCCCTGCCAGCACGCCGTAGTTGCCGTCGAACTTGCCGCCGGTGGGCTGCGTGTCCAGGTGGCTGCCGGTGGCCACGGCCGGGAGATCCGCCTGCGCGCCCGCACGCCGCGCGAACACGTTGCCGATCGCGTCGATGCGGATCGCGCAGCCGGCCTCGCGCGCCCACCGCACGAAGAGATCGCGCGCCTGTCGGTCCAGGTCGGTGAGCGCCAACCGGCAAACGCCGCCGCGTGGCGTGGCGCCGAGTTGCGCCATGTCCAGCAGGGACTGCCACAGCCGTCGGCTGTCGATTCCGGGGAGGGGGTCGGGCGTTGGGCGGGTCTGCATGCGCGTGGCTCCTCTGGCGGGCGGCACGAGAAATGATACGGGCGCACGGCGCATCCGGGATGCACCGCGTTCGCGAGGGCATGGCGGCCACGGGCGCGACGTCGTGACGCCGGCAGCCATTCGGGGCGTGCGGCAGGTCCAGCTTGGTGCGGCCTGCACCCGATGCATGCATGCGCCGCCCCGCATGGCACGACATCGGTGAAGGACTTGCATACGATCGCCGTGCACCGGGATTCGCGGCAGTGGCACACGGCTTGCGTAGCCGCGTCCACCACAGCTTCGGTCGCTGACCCGATGCCGCCCTCGTCTTCTCCGCTGCGCACCGACAGCACGCCGGCAACCGTGACCGACGCGGACATCCATGCGCGGATCGTCGGCGCCGTGCTCGACCAAAGGCTGGTGCCGGGCACGCGGCTGACCGAGGACGGCCTGGGTCGCATCTTCGGCGTTTCGCGCACGCGCATCCGCCAGGTGCTGATCCGCCTGGCGACGGAGCAACTGGTGACGCTGGTGCCGCACTGCGGCGCGAGCGTCGCGCAGCCGACGGCCGACGACGCGCGAGAAGTCTTCGGCGTGCGGCGCCTGGTCGAGCCCCAGCTGCTGCGCGACTTCGCGCTGCGCGCGCCGCTGCACGCGGTGCGCGGACTGGCGCGCTGGATCGAGGCGGAGGAGCACGCCCGCGCCCAGGGCGACCGGCACACCGCGATCCGCATGGCCGGTGCCTTCCACATGCATCTGGCCGAGCATGCCGGCAACGCCACGTTGGAGCGCTTGATGCGCGAGCTGGTGGCGCGCACCGCGCTGTCGCTCATGACCTTCGGACCGGCCGAGATCCAGGAGCCGCCCCGGCGCGGCCTGCCGCTCGCATCGCTGCAGCGCATCGGCGCCGGCTGCACCTGCCACGACCACCGCGGCGTCCTGTCCGCGATCGAGCGTCGCGACGCTCAGGCCGCCGTGCGCGCGATGGACCGGCACTTGTCGCGGTTGGAGTCGCAGCTCGACTTCTCGGGACCGGCGCCCACCATGCCGGCCCTGGCCGACCTTCTCGGCATGGGCGCGTCATGAGCCGGAGCCCTCCGACCTTCTCCAGACCTCGCCATCCGGCCGACCCAGCCGCCGGCGTGCAACGACGACCCACCCCCTCCAGCCAGGAGCCCCGATGAGCCCGACCGTTCCCATCCGCTTCGCATACGCGCGCTGGCGCGCCCCCGCCGCTGCGCTCGCCTTCGCCGTCGGTGCCGCCCTGTGCTTGCCGGCCGCGCATGCGCAGGAGAAGGTGCTGCGCATCGCGATGACCGCCGCCGACATCCCGCGCACGCTGGGCCAGCCGGACCAGGGCTTCGAGGGCAACCGCTTCACCGGCATTCCCATGTACGACGCCCTGACCCACTGGGACCTGGCCCGCGCCGATGCGCCCAGCGTGCTGGTGCCGGGCCTGGCGCTGTCATGGGCGGTGGACCAGAAGGACCGGACCAAGTGGGTGTTCAAGCTGCGGCCGGACGTCAAGTTCCATGACGGCTCGCCTTTCAACGCCGACGCCGTGGTCTGGAACGTGCGCAAGGTGCTGGACAAGGAGGCGGTGCATTTCGACGCCAGCCAGGTGGGCGTGACCGCGTCGCGCATGCCGACGCTGCGCAGCGCGCGCAAGATCGACGACCTGACCGTGGAGCTGGTCACCTCGGAGCCCGATTCTTTCCTGCCGCTGAACCTCGCCAACCTCTTCATGGCCTCGCCGGCGCATTGGCAGAAGAAGTTCGACGCCGCGCCCGCCGGGCAGCCGCCCGCCGAGCGCGCCAAGCTGGCGTGGACCGCGTTCGCCGCGGACGCTTCCGGCACGGGTCCCTTCCGCATGACCCGGTTCGTGCCGCGCGAGCGCCTGGAGCTGGCCGCCAACAAGGCGTATTGGGACGCCAAGCGGGTGCCGAAGATCGACCGGGTGGTGATGGTGCCGATGCCGGAGGCCAACGCGCGCACCGCCGCATTGCTGTCCGGCCAGGTCGACTGGATCGAGGCGCCCTCGCCCGACGCCATGCCGACCATCCGCAACCGCGGCTTCGTCGTGTACTTCAACCAGCAGCCGCACGTGTGGCCGTGGCAGCTGTCCTTCGCCGAAGGCTCGCCTTGGCTGGACAAGCGGGTGCGCCAGGCGGCCAACCTGTGCGTGGACCGCGCCGGGTTGCTCAAGTTCCTGGGCGGCATGATGTCCGTGCCCAAGGGCACCGTGCCGCCGGGGCATCCGTGGTGGGGCAACCCCAAGTTCGACATCCGCTACGACCCCGAAGCCGCGCGCAAGATGATGGCCGACGCGGGCTTCTCGGCCGCCAAGCCGGTCAAGGTGAAGGTGCAGATCTCGGCGTCCGGCTCCGGCCAGATGCAGCCGCTGCCGATGAACGAGTTCGTGCAGCAGTCGTTGAAGCAGTGCTTCTTCGACGTGCAGTTCGACGTGATCGAGTGGAACACGCTCTTCACCAACTGGCGCCGCGGCGCCAAGGACGCCACCGCCAACGGCGCCAACGCGATCAACGTCAGCTACGCCGCGATGGACCCGTTCTTCGCGATGGTGCGCTTCACCAGCACCAAGACCTTCCCGCCGGTGTCGAACAACTGGGGCCACTTCGGCAACGACGAGTTCGACAAGCTGATCGCCGACGCCCGGGGCAGCTTCGACGACAAGACCCGCGACACGGCGCTGGCCAAGCTGCACGCGCGCATCGTCGAGGAAGCGCCCTTCGTGTGGATCGCGCACGACGTCGGCCCGCGCGCCATGAGCGCGAAGGTGAAGAACGTGGTTCAGCCGCGCAGCTGGTTCATCGACATCGCCACCATGACGATGGATTGAGGACACGCCACCCATGCTCGCCACCCTGCTGCGCCGCCTCTTCTACGCCCTGCCGATCATGGCGGGCGTGGCGCTGGTGTGCTTTTCGCTCGTGCACATCGCGCCGGGCGATCCGCTGGTCTCGATCCTCCCGCCGGACGCGTCGCAGGACCTGCAGGCGCAGTTGCGCGAGCTCTACGGACTGGACCGCTCGCTGGTCGAGCAGTTCCTGTCCTGGGTGTGGCGGGCGTTGCAAGGCGACCTGGGCACCTCGATCGCCAGCGGCCGGCCGGTGGCCGCCGAGGTGATCAAGGCGGTGGGCAACACGCTGCGGCTGGCGGCGGTCGCCACGCTCATCGGTTTCGCGCTGGGATGCCTGTTCGGCTTCGTGGCGGGCTACTTCCGCGACTCCTGGGTGGATCGCGCGGCTTCCGTGATGTCGGTGCTGGGCGTGAGCGTGCCGCACTACTGGCTGGGCATGGTGCTCGTGATCGTGTTCTCGGCGCAGCTGATGTGGCTGCCGGCCACCGGCGCCGGCCCGGGCGGCTCGGGCGACTGGGCCTGGAACTGGGAGCACGTGCAGTTCATGATCCTGCCCGCGATCACCATGTCGGTGATCCCGATGGGCATCGTGGCGCGCACGGTGCGCGCGCTGGTGGCCGAAACGCTGGAGCAGGAATTCGTGGCCGGGCTGCGCGCGCGGGGCCTGACCCACCTGGGCGTCTTCAGGCACGTGGTGAAGAACGCGGCGCCCACCGCGCTGGCCGTCATGGGCCTGCAGCTGGGCTACCTGCTGGGCGGATCGATCCTGATCGAGACCGTGTTCTCCTGGCCCGGCACCGGGCTGCTGCTGAACTCGGCCATCTTCCAGCGCGACCTGCCGCTGCTGCAGGGCACGATCCTGGTGCTGGCGCTCTTCTTCGTGGTGCTCAACCTGATCGTGGACGTGGTGCAAACCCTGCTCGACCCGCGCATCGCGCGCGCCTGAGGCCACCCGACATCACCGACCGGACGCTACCGATGGAACTCGCCGTCCCTTCCTCCGCACCCGCGCCGCCGGTGCCCGCGCTGCGCTCACCGGGCTTCTGGCGCTCGGTGCTCGACCGGCTGGCGCGCGATCCGGTCGCCATCGGCGCCGGGCTGGTCGTGCTCCTGCTCCTGCTCATGGCCGTGGCTGGGCCGTGGATCGCGCCGAACGACCCGTACGCCGCCTCGATGATGGGGCGGCTCAAGCCCATCGGCAGCGAAGGCTACCTGCTGGGCAGCGACGAGCTGGGCCGCGACATGCTCTCGCGCCTGATCGTGGGCACGCGGCTGTCCCTCTTCATGGGCCTGACGCCGGTCGTGTGCGCCTTCTTCGTGGGCACGGTGATCGGGGTCACCGCGGGCTATGCGGGCGGACCGCTCAACACCGTGATCATGCGCACCGTGGACGTCTTCTACGCCTTTCCGTCGGTGCTGCTGGCGATCGCCTTGTCCGGCGCGTTGGGCGCGGGCATCTTCAATTCGCTGCTGTCGTTGACCATCGTCTTCGTGCCGCCGATCGCACGCGTGGCCGAAAGCGTGACCGCGCAGGTGCGCGGGCGCGATTTCGTGGAAGCCGCTCGCGCCTCGGGCGCGGGCGCCTTCACCATCGTGCGGGTGCACGTGCTCGGCAACGTGCTGGGGCCGATCTTCGTCTACGCCACCAGCCTGATCGCCGTGTCGATGATCCTGGCCTCGGGCTTGAGCTTCCTGGGCCTGGGCGTGCGCCCGCCCGAGCCGGAATGGGGCCTGATGCTCAACACGCTGCGCACGGCCATCTACACGCAACCCGTGATCGCCGCACTGCCCGGCGCGATGATCTTCGTCACCTCGATCGCGTTCAACATGCTGTCGGACGCGCTGCGCTCGGCAATGGACAACAAGCGATGAACGTTCCGCTCATGACGGTCCGCGGACTGTCGCGCCACTTCGCGTTGAAGCGCGACGCGCTGGGCCGCGGCGGCGGCACGGTGCGCGCGGTCGACGGCATCGACTTCGACCTCATGGCCGGCGAGACGCTCGGCGTGGTGGGGGAATCCGGCTGCGGCAAGAGCACCACGGCCCGGCTGCTGATGCACCTGATCGACCCGACCGCCGGCGAGATCGTCTTCGACGGTTGCCGGGTCGGCAGCCGGGACATGCCGCTGCGCGAGTTCCGCCGCCAGGTGCAGATGGTGTTCCAGGACAGCTACGCGTCGCTGAACCCGCGCCTGACCATCGAGGACTCGGTGGCATTCGGGCCGCAGGTGCATGGCGTGTCCGCACGGGAGTCGCTGGCCCGCGCGCACGACCTGCTGCAGCGCGTGGGGCTGGATCCGGCGCGCTTCGCCGGGCGGTACCCGCACGAGCTGTCCGGCGGGCAGCGCCAGCGGGTGAACATCGCGCGTGCGCTCGCGCTGCAGCCGCGCGTGGTGATCCTGGACGAAGCCGTGTCGGCGCTGGACAAGTCCGTGGAGGCGCAGGTGCTCAACCTGCTGCTGGACCTCAAGGACGCGTTCGGGCTGACCTACGTGTTCATCAGCCACGACCTGCACGTGGTGCGACACGTCAGCGACCGGGTGCTGGTGATGTACCTGGGCGAAGTGGCGGAGATCGGCCCGGCAGACCGCCTGTTCGACGCACCCGCCCACCCGTACACGCGGGCATTGGTGTCGTCGATGCCCTCGATGGACCCGGACCGCCGCACCGAGCGCGCGCCATTGGCCGGCGACCCGCCCAACCCGATCGACCCGCCTTCCGGTTGCCGCTTCCACCCGCGCTGCCCGATGGCGATGCCGGAGTGCTCGAGAAGCGCTCCACGGCGGGCATCGGTGGCGGCCGACCATGCGGCCGCGTGCTTGCTCGTCGGCCACAATGCCGTCGACTCCCCTTCGCCGAGGACCGCCTGATGAACCCGTCCACCAGCGCCTCGCCCTCGATGGCCACGACCGCGACCTCCGCCTCGGCTTCCGAGCCGCTCGTGCAGGTGCGCGACTTGCGCGTCACCTTCACGGGCCGGGCGCGCCCGGTGCAGGCGGTCGACGGCGTCGACCTCGACGTGCGCCGCGGCGAGGTGGTCGCGCTGATCGGGGAATCCGGGTCGGGCAAGACCGTCACCCTGCGCACGCTGCTGCGGCTGCATCCCGAGCATCGCACGCGCATCGAGGGACGGGTGCGCGTGGCCGGCCAGGACGTGCTGGCGCTGCATGGTGGCCCGCTCTTCGATTATCGCGGGCGCGTCGCGTCCATGGTCTTCCAGGAACCGCTGCTGGCGCTGGACCCGGTCTACACGTTGGGGGCGCAGATCGTCGAGTCCATCCGTCGCCACGAGGCGGTGAGCAAGGCCGATGCACGGGCGCGTGCGCTCGCGCTCTTCGAGCGGGTGCGCATCCCCAGCGCGGCGCGTCGCCTGGACGCCTACCCGCACGAGATGTCGGGCGGCATGCGCCAACGCGCGATGATCGCGCTGGCGCTGGCCTGCGAGCCGCAGCTGCTGCTGGCCGACGAGCCCACCACCGCGCTGGACGCGACCGTGCAGATCCAGATCCTGTTGCTGCTGCGCGAGCTGCAACGCGACCTGGGGCTGTCGATCGTGTTCGTGACGCACGACATCGGCGCAGCGGTCGAGGTGGCCGACCGCATCGCCGTGATGTATGCCGGGCGCATCGTCGAGGAAGGCAGCGTCTCGGCCATCGTACGCACGCCGCGCCACCCCTACACGCAAGCCTTGTTGAAGAGCCGAGCCCACGGTGCCATGCGACGCGGCACCCGGTTGGAGACCATTGCCGGCAGCCCGCCGGACTTGTCGGCGCTTCCCCGGGGCTGCGCCTTCGCCGAGCGCTGCGCGCTGGCGCTGGATGCGTGCCGGGCCACGCGCCCACCGCCGGTGCAGGTGGCGCCCGGGCACGCCGCGCGCTGCCTGCGGACGGACGTGACTGCTGCGGCCGCCACGACGGCCGCGACGCGTGCCGCCGTGGCTGACCAGCGGTTCGCGGAGCAGCCATGACCTTGCACGACCCGAGCCGCGCCTTCGTTCCCTACCCGGCGGCCGACGTGCCGCACGCGTCGACCGGGCCACTGGCTGGCCTGTGCTTCGGCGTGAAGGACCTCTTCGACGTGGCGGGCTACCCCACGGGCGGCGGCAACCCGTTCGTGCTGGCGATGTCCGGCATCAAGACGCGTACCGCGCCGACCGTGCAGCGATTGCTGGACGCCGGCGCGCGCTTTTCCGGCAAGACGGTCACCGACGAGCTGGCCTTCTCCATGAACGGGGACAACGCGCATTTCGGCGCGCCGATCAACGGCGCGGCGCCCGATCGGATCAGCGGCGGCTCTTCTTCCGGATCGGCGTCGGCCGTGTCGTCTCGGCAAGTGGACTTCGCGCTGGGCACCGACACTGGCGGCTCGGTGCGCTGCCCAGCCAGCCACTGCGGCCTTCTGGGCCTGCGGCCGACCCACGGCCGCGTCAGCCTGCAGGGCGCGCTGGACTTGGCCCCCAGCCTGGACACTTGCGGCTGGTTCAGCCGCGATGCGCTCACCTTCGCCCGGGTGGCCGACGTGCTGCTGCACCCGGACGAGCATCCGCTGCCCGCTTCGCCGCGCCTCTTCATGCCGCAAGACGCGTGGGGCTTGGCCGACCCGGAGGCGCGAGCCGCCGCGGCCGACGCGGCGCGGCGCATCGAGGATGTGTTCGGCCAGGCGCGGCCGGCTCGACTGGCGCTCGAATCCTTCGACGCGATGTACTGGAACTTCCGCTATCTGCAAGGGCGCGAGGCGTGGACCACCGACGGCGCGCTGATCGAGCGCTTCGCGCCGCCCATGGGAACCGACGTGGCCGCGCGCTTCGCCTGGTCCAGGCAGGTGACGGACGCGCAGGTGGCGGCCGCGCACGCCTTCCGTGCGCGCTTCCGTGCGCACTTGTCGGAGTTGCTCGGGGGCGACGGCGTCCTGGTGCTGCCCACCATGCCGAACAGCGCGCCGCTTCGGAGTGCCACAGCCGAGTCGCTGGAGGACTATCGCAACCGTGCCATCCGGCTGCTGTGCACCGCCGGACTGGCGGGGGTGCCGCAGTTGTCGCTGCCGATCGCGCGCTGCCAGGGTGCGCCGCTGGGCGTGTCCTTGTTGGGGCCAGCGGGCAGCGACCGGTCCCTGGTCGCTCTGGCCGAACGGCTGCAGGCGGCTGGCATCTGCGCGTGATCTGTCCCCGCCAAGCCCGCCAGGGTTAGAGTCGCCCCGAGGTGGCGCAACCGGGCACGGGGTCGTGCGGGGCCGTCGCCGCATTGGAGGAAACGCGATGGCTGGCATTCCGAAGATCCTCATCGGCGCGGCCCTGCTGCTCGCCGCTTTCGCGGTTTCCGCGGCGCCGATGAGACTGGACTTCGAAGGGCTGCGCGACGGCGAACGCATCGACGGCTATTACGACGGCGAGCGCGGTGGATCCGGCACCGGCCCGGGGGCGACCCTCGGCGTTCGCTTCGCGAACGGCCTGGCGGTGATCGACGCCGACGCGGGCGGCAGCGGCGCCTTCGGGGGCGAGCCGTCGCCTTCCACCGTGGGCGCGCCAGAAGACTTCACCATGCTGCTGAACGTGCCGGGCGGCTTCAGTGGTGGGTTGGCTTTGCATTACTCCAACCCGGGCGGCACCTTGAACGTGCGCGTCTTCTCCACGCTGGACGCGTCGGACCCCTGGCTGGCTGACCTGTACTTCGGCGCGACGCCCTCCGGCGGCGCACCCGATCCGACGGGCGCCTTCGGCCCGTTCTCGGCGGCCGGCGCGACCTTCGCGGGCACCGCCCGGTCGGTGCTGATCTTTTCGCGCGGGCCGGGCGGCTTCTACATCGACGACCTGGTGCTGGGTTCCGCGGACCCGCGCGCCACGCCCGTGCCGATCCCGTCCACCGCCTTGCTGGTGGCGGCCGGCTTGGTGCTCTTGGCGGCCGGCACGCGCCAGAGGTAGACGGTGCTGCCGTCGACCTTGATTTGGCGCTCGGGTTTCCAGTCGCCCATGTCGAAGCCGTGCGACACGATCCGCGTGCCTGGCTTGAGCTCCAACAGCTTGGGGCGCAACTGCAGGTTCAGGCGAGGCAGCAGGTAGAGGGTGATGATGGTCGCGCCCGACAGGTCCTGCTCGAACAGGTCGCCCTGCACGAAACGGACCCTGCCCCCGACACCCTGCGCGCGAGCGTTCTCGGTGGCTTCGCGGATGCGCTGCGGATCGATGTCGAAGCCGACGGCACGTGCGCCGTAGCGCTTGGCCGCGGCGATCGCGATGCGGCCGTCGCCGGAGCCGAGGTCGTAGACGACGTCGTTGCGGCCCGGCTTGGCTGCCGCGAGCATCGCGTCCACCACCGGCTGCGGCGTCGGGACGAAGCCGACGTCCGGCGCCCGCGAGGGCGTGGCGGCGTCCGACCCGGTGCCTGCCGGCGCCATGGCGTCGGCGGCCGGCTGCGCACCGGCCGGCTGCGCACCGGCCGGGTCTGCCAAGGCCAGGGCCGCGAGGCTTGCCGCGGCAAGGCGGCACAACGACGAAAATCGAACGAACGGTCGGCGCGGGCGGGTCTGCGAATCCATCGGCAGTCGATCCGGAGGTGAGGGCCGCCTGCAGTCTAGCGCGGCTGGTGTCCTGCCCGGCGCGACCGGCCGCCGTGTCCGCGCCGCGTGGTACCGTCGCGGGCGTTACCGCTCGTCGCGTCATTTCGCCGAGCACGACCACGGACATCGCGCCTCGACGAGCCCGCTTCCATGACCCAGCAGCCAGACCAGCCCGAACAGCCCGATCAGCCGACCGCGTCCACGGACATTCCAGGTGCAGACGCGCCGGCGGTCGAGACGCCCGCCACGGGCGCGGGCACGCAGGAGCCAACCGTGGCCGGCGTGGCTCCGACCGAGCCGACCCCGACCGATCCCGCGGTCACCAGCCCATCGGTCACGACGGTCGAACCGGCGGATCCCGCGCCGAATGACGCGCACGACTCGGGCACCGCGTCCGCTTCCGGCCAGGCACCCGGCATCGATCCGGCGGCCGACCCGACGCTGGAGGCGGCGATGCTGACCGGCGCGTTCGACGAGCCTGCGAACGAGGGCGTCGCGTCCGGGGATGCGGCGACTGGAGCGGCCGGCTCGACGTCCGCAGCAGCGGAGCCGACGCGGCCCGTCCAAGAGCAGGGGCCGGTCGGAGAATCCGCGGCGCCTGCGGGCGTGCAGCCTCGCAAGGACCCTAAGGTGTACGCGCAAGCGCGCAAGCTGCTCGAACAGCTGCGCGCCGAGAACCGCGTCTTCCGCGAGCGCTTGCCGATGGCGTTGGGCATGCGCCAGCGGGTGGCCGGCGCGATGGGGGTCAGCGACGAAGTGGCGCGTCGGGTCTGCGCGCTGCAATCCAGCAGCATGGGCTATCTGCGGCAGCTCGGCCGCGGGGGCGCGCGCTACGACCTCGATGGCGCGGTCGCGGGCGAAGTCACCGCCGAGCAGCAGTCCTTCGCCAAGACGCGGCTGG